>Ga0222659_1000735_pt1 | contig 16790 bp, 16 predicted proteins | sample AntAcemetagen547_FD_179850 | JGI IMG/M metagenome (GOLD analysis project Ga0222659, IMG submission 179850) | Saline water microbial communities from Ace Lake, Antarctica - #547 | ecosystem: Environmental > Aquatic > Non-marine Saline and Alkaline > Saline | place: Antarctica: Ace Lake...
TTCTTTTGCCATTCCGAAAAACCGGGCCACACTTGCAACGAGTGCAATATTGTGGTTAGAAGCGGTGTCTTGAAAACGGGTTGAATAATCTGTTGCTCCATTACCGTTGCTCAGTGAAAATCCGTTTGTAGTTTGTTGATAGAACTGAACGTTAATAGGTTGATTTGACGCATGGATTTGAATGCCCTTGTCAGTCCATTCGAACAATTGATTCACTGATTTAAAAAGTCGGAATTTTTCTGCTTTTTTTTGTGGAAGTGGATCGCTTTGTGAAAAGCCGGTATTGTGGGCATCTCCTATTCCAGTGAAAATACCCAGTGTTGGTTGTATGATTTCTTGAAGATATGCCATTTCTCCAACTTGTGAAATTCCTGCCTCAAAAATAGCCAATGTATGCTGTTCTGTTAATTCTAAAACCGACAAAGCAACACCGATTTGACTATTATAGCTTTTAGGGCTGCGAACAATGACAAATTCATCCTTCAGCATAGTGTAGAGCCACTCTTTTACCGTTGTTTTACCATTACTTCCTGTTATTCCTATAACGGGTAAAGAAAATTGTTCACGGTGGTGTTTAGCAATTGCTTGCAAAGCTCGTAAGGTATCCTTTACAATAATTTGGCTTACCGTGGTTTCCTGAATATAATGATCAGTGAGAATACATTTACCCCCTTTTCCTTCGAAATCGTCGATAAAATTTGCTCCATGCAATTTATGGCCTTGGAATAGAACGAATAAAGATTTAGCTCCAATAATTGGCGAGCGACTGTCAATGACAATGTTTTTTATCGAAGAAGATTCGCCAATTTCGGCTGTATCAATAAATTGACCATTCGTAATAGATTGAATGGATTTTATCGATAGATTTAGATTCACTTTTCTTTCAGTTCATTGTAGCAACTGCGGCACAAAGGTACGTATTTATCTTTCTCCCCTAATACAACAATTCCACTGTCTTTTGATACGCGGTGCGAATAGCGGGCACGACCGGAACAAAATGTGCAAACCGAATTCAGTTTAACCACCTCATCAGCCATGGTCATTAAAGCAGGCATTGAACCAAAGGGGTTTGATTTGTAATCCATGTCTAAACCGGCCACAACAACAGATTTACCATGATCCGCAATGATATTACACACGGCAACTATAGATGCATCAAAAAACTGTACTTCGTCGATAGCAACGACATCTGCATGATGAAAAAGATCAAGGATTTCTGAAGGTTTTGAAACGTTCACTGCTTGCGTTTCATCCTTATCATGCGAGACGATCGCCGTCTCTGCATATCGATTATCCAACGCTGGTTTGAAAACAACAACCGTCTTTCCTTTCGCCTTAAATTTATCAATGGTTTTAATCAATGTTTTGGTCTTACCCGAAAACATTGGTCCACAAATCACTTTAATTTTTGTGCTTGACACACGAGGACTGAAAGCAAACGGTCCTGAGATGTTAACATCTTCTTTTTGAGAAATTTTCAATTTGATAACGTTTTGCTATCAAATATAACTTTAATTTTATCAGAATTTTCAAATTGTGAATAAGTTGTAGAAAATGGGTAAAACATCCTTCAATACCACCTCGGAATTAATTAAAAGTCTTTCTGAAACAATCAATAACCTGAATTCGGGCAAACTTTCCTTATCTGATTTAGATCTTCTTGTTAGAGACAGTCAGGACTTGTACGAGCAATTAATCATCCTTCGCTATAAGGCCTACGATACACTCGGTGAGCCCATTCATCAAAAAGTGGAAGAACAGTCAATTATTATTCAACCTGACCCGCCTAAAAATGAACCTCAACCAATTGAAGAAATACCATTCGACTTCTCAGGTATAACGAGTACTCCTCAACAGGAAGTCAAAGATGAACCTGAATTTGTTGCACCTAAAGTAGAAGAATCTAGTCCGGCAGCAGAGCCATCTCCGATACATAAAACAAGCCCATCTTCTCAAGATGAAGAGGAGGAAGAGGATGAAAATGAGGTAAATTCATTAAATGATGCCTTCAAAAAAGGTGAGGATCAATCACTTCGAAAATTATTCCAAAACTCGCCTATATCTGACATCAAGTCACAAATTAGTATTGGCAAAAAATTTGAATATATTTCGAGTATGTTTAAGGGCAATGCGGCGGCATACGAAGATGCAATCGACTTTTTGAACACTGCGGCAAATGGCAATGAAGCAAAGTTAAAGCTGAATGACTTGACGCATCAATATGAATGGGATCTCGAAGATAAATCAATTGCTAAATTCATAGAATTGGTAGAAAGACGTTATCTTTAGATCTGACTAAATTTAATTGCTCGTGAAATTTTCATTCTTTCTTTCGATTCTTCTTTCCTTTTCCTATTCGGCTAATGCTCAATTGGAGTATGCTAAACAAATTTTAGATTCACTCTGCAGTGATCGATATGATGGTCGAGGATATGTAAATAATGGAGACAATCGAGCAGCAGATTTTATCGTGCGGGAATTGACAAATATTGGCGTAGAAAAATTTCCAGATCACGATTATACACAACCCTATAGTTTCAACGTGAATACATTTCCAAACACGGTTGATTTAGTGTTAGGTGAGGACACCTTAATTCCGGGTGCCGATTATCTAATTCATCCCTACTCTGGCAATGCACAAGGCGTTTTTGAAGTGATCGAAATTAATGAAACTAACTTTGAAATTGTGTACAAAAGTGCAGTTGATTTAAGTGGCGCTCCTAAAAATCAATCGATCTATGCCTTTAACTTTACGTCACTCACTGACAAAGCTCTTAAAGCAAAAATCCACGCCTCTGCAGTGAAGACTATGAACTATTTCCCTGTTATTTGGGTAGAAACCGACAAACAAATGTACAGTGTTGGGAGAGGACAATTTAATTACCCTTTATTTTCGATCGATTCGGCGGCCTACATGTCGGTAAAAAATGCTTCCATTCGTGTCAGTAATCGCTATATTCCTTCTTATAAAACCAAAAATGTAATCGGCTATATTCCTGGCAAGAAAAAGAAGAAGTTTATTGTCTTATCCGCCCATTTTGATCATTTGGGACGTATGGGTAATTCCACCATTTTTCCAGGTGCAAATGACAACGCGAGTGGCGTATCCATGCTTTTGTCTTTAGCGAAATATTTCAAAGAAAATCAACCCCATTATTCACTAGTTTTCTGTTTTTTTAGCGGTGAGGAAGCTGGATTAGAAGGGTCAAAATATTTTGTATCACATCCCTATTTTAAACTGAGCAAAACCAAGTTTGTTCTCAACATAGATATTATGGGCAGCGCAAGCGAAGGAATTACAGTTGTGAATGGAACAGAACATGAAAAATCATTTGACGAACTTGTTTCTATCAATTCGGCTAAAAATTATATTCCTCAAATAAAAAAAAGAGGGCCTACCGCAAATTCAGATCATTATTTTTTCTCTCAGGCAGGTGTTCCTGCATTTTTTATCTATTCAATTGGTTCCGTGAAGAATTATCATGATATTTATGATACCGCAGAAAACACACCACTAGACAACTTTGACGCAGTTCAAAACTTACTGATTGATTTTATTACTTCGATTTAAGGGCTGTTTAAAATCTAACGGATTTTATATAACCGCGTTTTATTTTAACGCCCCCCCCCTTGGGTTGATTCACTATTGCTTCACATACCTCTAACATTATCAGAATATTAACCGTACTAGCGAAGGTTTTCAATACAGTCAGACTCCGAAAAATTCGGTCTCGAAGTCTTGCCCTTAGATCAAATTAACACTAAGATAGAGAGATTAAACAGTTGGTTACGAAAAGATAAAGTGTCTAAATCAAAGAAAAATTAGGCATTTTCTTTTTTTTTCTTTAAATTCATCCCAAAAATTTTTCGATTTAAGATATGAAACATTACTACAATTTAAAGAAACTCTTCTTGCTTTGCCTTGGCCTTGGTGTCACGGCTGCTTGGGGACAAGTCACCGTATTTAACTATACGGGTGATTTTGTAACATACACTGTACCTGCTGGTGTTACATCTATTAATATCGAGGCCCTAGGTGCTCAAGGAGCATCAGGTCAATCTGGATATGTAGGAGGTAAAGGTGCTAAAATGTCTGGCGATTTTTCTGTCACTCCAGGCAGTGAATTGTTAATTGCCGTAGGTGGTAAAGGAGCAGGACAAAGCAGTGGCTCAAATGGAGGCGGCGGCGGCGGAAGCTTCGTTGTTGAAGTTGATCCAGGTGGGGCTTATACCATGACTGTAGCTGCTGGACCTTTTGCAGCTGGAACCAAAGTAACACCTTTGATTGCAGCTGGTGGAGGAGGTGGAACAAGAGCTGCTGCTTCTCAAAATGGTAATCCAGGAGTAGTTGGAAATCAAGGTACATCATCATCTGCTGCATCTCCTACAGGTGGAGGAACTCCTGTAACAGGACCTACTTTAGGTGGTATTGCTGCAAGTTCATCTTGGGGATCAGGCGGTGGAGGTTTCGTTGGAAACGGTGGTAACGACGGATCATTTGGATGCGGTGGTAAATCTTTCATCAACGGCGCTCAAGGCGGAACAGGTTGTGGATCTTCTGGCGATAATGCAGCTGGTGGATTTGGTTGTGGCGGTCAAGGTCGTGGATCATTTGGCGGCGGCGGCGGCGGCGGCTGGAGTGGCGGACAAGGCGGCTGGGTTGGCGGCGGCGGCGGCTCTTACAATATTGGTATTGATCAAGATAATGAGACTGGTTTCCGCGAAGCTGACGGTTTGGTGACCATTGGTGTCAATTGTTCGGGAATTGAACTTGATATCACGGATTATACTACTTGTGTTGGTGAAACGATTACAATGACAGGGACATCTATAACAGGTGGCGTAATAACTTGGGATATGGGTGTGTTGAATGGCGTTCCATTTAGTCCAGCTCCTGGAGCAACAACAATAACTGCTACATCAACTAGTCCTGAAGATTGTGGTTTAGTTGTCACTGTATTTGGAATTTGTTGTGATTTGCCAGAAGCCGGAGGGGTTATTGATCCAAGTGAACTGTGTTTAGGTGATTCTTATGTTGTTAATGGTGCTGGCGAAGGTTTCGTTTCATTTGAATGGGGCGCCGGAATCGAAAATGGTGAAACGATTACACAAGAAACTGCTGGAACGTTTGTTCATACCGTAATTGGGTATGCTGAAGACGGATGTTCAGATACATCAACAGTTATGGTTGTGGTACATCCTACTCCAATCGTGAATGCAGGTATGGACTTCACGGTTTGTGAAGAAACGAGTATTACGTTGAATGGCTCAGGAGCTGAATCTTATGTTTGGTCTCCTGCTGCTGTAGATGGTGTTGCTTTCCCTGCTCTAGTTGGTGAAAACACGTATACTGTTGTTGGTACGGATGCAAATGGTTGTGAGGATGATGACGAAGTCATTGTAACTGGTGTTGACATTCCGGAAATCGCAAGTGCAATTGTTACTGATGAGTATTTTGGATATGATGGGTCAATTGATATTACCGTAACAGGTGGTTCAGGTTCATACATTTACGAATGGTCTCATGGCACAACTACTGAAGATGCTTTTGCCTTAACTTCTGGTGTTTATACAGTAACTATTGACGATATTACTATCGAAAAAGGTTTCTGTTCGTATGAAGAAACGTTCGTGTTAAATAGTTTTGTAGGTGTTGATGAAAATTCAACTTCTACATTGAATGCTTATCCGAACCCGACTACAGACTTAGTAACAGTTGTATTCGAAGGACAATTCAACTACCAAATTTTAAATGTAGTTGGTGAAGTTGTTGCAAACGGATCTGCAAATGGACAAACTAATTTGTCTTTAGCTAACTTGGCAAATGGAACTTACGTTATTAAAGTAATGGCGGGAGATAACATTAACTTCGTACAAGTTGTAAAACAATAAATAAATTTTAGCGCTTAGTTGCGTTTACTATAAAAAGGTCGTCTCACAAGGGCGACCTTTTTTTGTATCTTAGATGCGCATGATTCCTACACATAAACTGAAAAACGAAAAATCAAAAGAGATACGTGTTATTAAGCTCGGTTCATTGTCAAACTATAACATTACCGAACCCCACCGACACGATTATATTGAATTGTTCGTTTTTGATAAAGGTGGAGGTGTACACGAAATCGATTTTGTACCTTTTGACGTGCAGTCTAAATCCGTCCATTTAGTTGCTGCTGGGCGTGTCCATCAAATGAAACGTGAACTAAATTCCGACGGTTTTGTGATCCTATTTCACCCCAGTATTCTCGAATTCGACCCTTATGTTTCTGAGTTTCTTTTCGATCTCGATTGTTTTGATGTTAACGAGGTTGACCCTTGTTTCATGTTTGATTTAGGCGATCAAACTGAAATAATTGAGATTGTCCAAAAAATATGGAAATACAGCCAATCAACTGACAAGTTCCGTCATCAACTTATGCTGATCCAACTCAATCTACTTTGTTTATTGTGTTTGCGAGTAATGAAGGAAAGTGGTGCGGAGCCAACCAAAGACCAATCCTATTATACACAATTTAGACAAGAATTAAGGACTCAATTCAAAACCCATAAAAAAGTAAATTATTACGCCAAAAAAATTGGAATTACTTCACGGAAATTAAATGAAATTGTTGTCGTAAAGGCAGGTCTTAACGTAAGTAAACTGATCCACAAACAAATCATTCTAGAAGCCAAACGATTATTGAATTCTGGTATCTCATCCAAAGAGATCGCCTACGAATTAAATTTTGATGATCCCGCCCATTTTAGTAAATTCTTTAAAAATCAAACCGGCATGTCACCAACTGATTTTCAAAAAGTACATCCATAACGCGTTAATATAGATAGTCTGACGACAAATCTAACCCATATTCCCTTAAAAAAGATGATGAAAAATTTATCCTATTTATCAGCATGGGTTTTTGCCAGACAAGCCATGCACAAGATTGGTTTGAAGTCGATCGTGATTATAGTGTGGTTAAAGTCAACCCTGAAACGCTCTCTATTCCCTCAACTGAAGAAGAAGTGCTTGACTTTTCTATTTATCCCAATCCTTCAAATGATTCCTTTCAACTGACCGGAATAAATACAGCGGAACTAGCGGCAATACGCATTTACAATTGCATAGGGGATTTAGTCTATGAAGGGAATGACCTGTTCATCAACTCAAGCCAATTTAACAATGGAATCTATTTCGTAACAACTTATCTAAATTCCGGGAAACAGCTGACAAAAAAATTAATAAAAGGTTAACTAACGTTCGTCTTTCCCTTTTCCAAAACCATAGAATAGTTGACCAAAAAATGTAGTAGGGAAGTCCTCAATCCGATCAAACCCTAAACGGATGTCACGACCATCATAAGGAATGTAATTGGTGCGGAAAATATAATCCCAAATGCTCAGTGAAATACCGAAGTTAACCCCGTGTTTTCTGTCCTCTGGCAATTCATAGGCATGGTGCCAAATGTGCATTTTTGGATTGTTAAAAATATACTTTAACGGTCCATATGACAAGTTGACGTTGGCATGATTCAAATGGCCAATCGCAATAGAAATATAATGCACCATAAAGGCTTGCTCAGGTTCAAATCCACCGATTAACATTACCGCAAAGGTTTTCAACGGTTTGTAAATGATATTTTCCATCCAATGGTAACGGAGGTGTGCAGCAAATCCCATCTCCTCCACAGAATGATGAACTTTGTGAAAACGCCATAAAAAAGTAAACCGGTGTAAAATTACGTGCGTCAGCCATTGCACAAAATCGTTCAGTACAAAAAAGACCAATAAAGCTAACCAAGGGTTCCAATCTTTAATATTAAGAATTCCAATTTCCGAAACATTTCCACCGTATAAATGATTTACGATTTTATAAACGCCACTGATAACAAGTGCAAAGATGAAGAAATTGAAAAACATATAGAACGCATCTAACCAAAAATCCTTTCGGAAAATGCCCTGGTTTTTTCGCCAAGGAAAGATAATCTCTAATCCCCAGACCACTAAGGAAAGTAAAACCAATAACCAAAAATAATTCTGATACCATGGATTGGTTTGAAAAGTAATTTCACTCCACAAATAGTTCGCATAACCAGCTATGGTGCTTGTAAATAATTCACCATAGGATACACTTGTTTCCTGTCCAAAACTGCTCGATCCAAATCCTACTAGCGCAATAAGTGCCAAAATACGTTTCATCATTACTGTAATATTAATGTTTTATTTACTCAAACGAATGAGAAAGCTGTTTTCTTCATTCATCAAACGATTAGAGAACTAAAATAGTTCAACTGAATCATTATCTTTGTGTGTTTTGTCACAAAGAATAAACTATGATAGGTAAATTAGAAAAACAACTCCAAGACGAACTTGCAACTATTCACGAAGCTGGTTTATATAAAAAAGAACGCATCATTGTAACACCACAAGGTGCTGAAGTAAAGATAGATTCAGGCAAAGAGGTCGTGATCATGTGTGCGAACAATTATTTAGGATTGTCTTCTCATCCCGCAGTGATTGAAGGTGCAAAGAAAGCACTAGACACGCATGGTTTTGGTATGTCTTCTGTTCGATTTATTTGTGGAACGCAAGATATTCATAAAACTTTAGAGCAAAAGATCTCCGATTTCTTAGGAATGGAGGATACCATTTTATATGCCGCAGCTTTTGATGCCAATGGTGGCGTTTTCGAACCCCTTTTCGGTGCAGAGGATGCGATTATTTCAGATGAATTAAACCATGCTTCCATCATAGATGGGGTGCGTTTGTGTAAAGCAGCGCGTTTCCGTTATAAAAATTCGGACATGGCCGATTTGGAAGCCCAATTAATTGCGGCGAAAGCGCATAGAAATCGAATTATTGTAACAGACGGAGTATTCTCTATGGATGGATACGTCGCTAAATTGGATCAAATTTGTGATTTAGCCGATAAATATGATGCCATGGTCATGGTGGATGATTGTCATGCAACGGGGTTTATTGGTAAAACAGGACGTGGAACACACGAACACAACAATGTGATGGGTCGTGTTGATATTATCACTGGAACGCTCGGAAAAGCCTTAGGAGGAGCTATGGGCGGTTTTACAAGTGCTAAAAAGGAGGTGATTGAAATGTTGCGCCAACGGTCGCGCCCTTATTTATTTTCAAATTCACTGGCACCGAGTATTGTTGGCGCTTCGATTGCTGTAATGGACTTATTGAGTTCTTCAACTGATTTGAGAGATCGTTTGGAGGAGAACACCAACTATTTTAAAGCAGGAATCAAAAAAATTGGCTTAGAAATTCGTGATGGTGACTCTGCTATTGTACCTGTAATGTTATACGACGCAAAAGTAGCGCAAGATTTTGCCAACCGTTTATTGGATGAAGGCGTTTATGCTGTTGGGTTCTTTTACCCTGTTGTACCGAAAGATTTAGCACGTATTCGTGTTCAGCTTTCTGCGGCGCATACAAAAGCGCATTTAGACAAAGCGATTGCCGCATTTGAGAAAGTTGGGAAAGAATTAGGTGTGATTAAATAAGATAAGGATGAAAAAATTACTCTTAGGTATTGGAATAGCATTCGCGTTGGTGGCATGCGACAGTTCAGAAAAAACGGAAGATGATACTACAGGTAGCTTACTCGAAGTATCGCCGAATCAAGAGGAATTGGACGCTATTGAAATAGAAAGTCAACCAGCAATTGTGCAAGATTTTTTTGCGTTGGATGAGGCAATGCTTGGCGAAGATTTTTGTTATGAATACCGCGGAATCAGCCAACTTATTCTGTACGGAAATGACGGTGACGAAACATGGAGTAAATTTGAGATTTCAGACAATTACTTAACTGCTTACCACGAAGATTGTGATGTCTTATTGGAGTTTATGACGTTTCAGTTGGGCGACAAACAAATGGCTTTTTTAAGTCAAATGAATCGTGGAAAACAGCAGTTTAATTGCTTAAAATGGAACGAATCTAAAAATAAATGGGTAGAAGTTTCCGCTTATCCTCGTCCAGCATTGGCGGATTATTTCGAAATCCTCACCAATGAAGAAGCAAAATTGGTAAAAGATTACGGGGCCGATTTTATTTATATCAATCCTGATGAGCAGAATGCACGTTTTATTTATTCAGAATGGAGCATGGATATGAATATGGGTGAAAAAGAACGGCTTGAATTTACCCGCCAAATGGACTATGAATTTGAGCTGAATACGAACGGATCAGCACTCATGTTGGATCGTATCTCCTTAAAATCTGAGGAATTGACAGTTGAAAATGAAGCAAACAACTAGTATTTTAAACATTTTTATACTTAACTTGTTCTAAGAAAAATAAAGATCATGATCGTTTTCCTTTTTATATTGATTGCTTTCTTCGGCATGGAATTCATGGCTTGGTTTACGCACAAGTATGTCATGCATGGTTTATTGTGGAATTTGCATGAAGATCATCACCAACCAACCGGTAAAACCTTTCAAAAAAACGATCTGTTTTTTCTGATCTTTGCTATTCCGTCTTGGCTCAATATCATGTTTGGATTCATTAATCAAAACCAGTATATGATTGGTATTGGTTTTGGGATTGCTGCCTACGGATTGGTTTATTTTTTGGTGCATGATATCCTCATTCACCGAAGAAAAAAATGGTTTGACAATATCAATAACCGCTATTTTAAAGCCGTTCGTAAAGCACATAAAGTGCATCATAAAAATCAATACAAAGAAAAAGGAGCTTGTTTTGGCATGCTCCTCTTCCCTTTTAAATATTATCGCTAAGACACTTTCTATTTTTTTCCTCCCATCCAAGAAGGCGCTAAAAATCCAAATTTAAATCCGAAAATTGGAACGGGATAGGTTAATTTATGCCCATCTGCAAGCGTCCACATGCCCCGTTGGTCTGGTAAACCTGCACCAAGCGGAATCTCGCTATTTGATTGCACCCGAATGCTGCGTAAACTCAACCCCATATACATTTCTATCACTACTGAATTTTGTATCACTTTTTGAAACCCATACTTAAATTCAAAATGTGTATTAAAGCGATTGAAAACCATGGGTACATTCATAAAATAAGCAAATGTCGATTGCCCAAATTCACCAATCACCTCTTCCATTCCAACAGCAACGACATCACGAATAATTAAATGTCTAAATGAAAGGCCTGCGGAGATATACCGATTTGTTTTCACTGGCATATAGGCGCGTCCTTCGAATCGCAGCTTATAGCCCCCCATTTTATCATAGCCATTAAAGGCCTCTCCTGCCAAAATCTGCAAGGTTGGTGGAACTCCAGCAATACCTGCTTGAAGTCCGCTTCCATTCTTCATCTTTACTTCATAATCTATACCGAAAGTAGGAACGACAGAAAAAACGTCCAACGGTGAGAATTTCACATATTTTGTAGCGTTTGCCCATGTCCAAGGTTCAACCGAATCGATTGAATCTGTTTCAGCCTCTTGAGTTTGTCCAATAACAAAACTTGAGGTGAGTAGGAACACTACAGCACATAAATTTTTCATGATACGAATATTATGGTGAGGTGATGGCGAAAAAAGAGGGGAATGTCTAAACTCCCCTCCTTTCAAACTCTTTTTTATTGAATGCTAATAAATGACTTTTGAACCAAACTTGTGGCATTTGAAGCATCAAATTGATAAATCCCTTGGCGTGTTAATACAACCAATGAATTGTCTTCACGAGCGATCACATCAATGGCTTCTAACTCTTCCATAAACATCACTTCTTCAATCATTTCAAGGTTAGAAATATCGTATGCTTTTAAACCCGCATAACCATCACAAACGTACACGATATTTTCATTGGTATTTGAAAAACCTAAACCATACGGATTGATGAGTTCGCGAGAAGCCACTAGAATTGGATTGGACAGATCTTCGATATCAATAATATCCAAGACGTTTAAATTCCCATTACACGGTGTTCCGCCTCTTAAGGTTGCAATTGCATAGTGATCATTTGCAATAACAGGGTCACAACTTGTTACGTGGTCTACTTCTGAAACCTTTTCCGGACTTCTTGGATTGGTCACATCATAAATGAGTACGCCGTTTTGCGTTCCAATAAATAGATGATCATTTTCAGGATAAATGGTCTCAATACCAACACCCAAATTAATCGTTTCCAATAATTCTGGATTGGCTGGGTCAGCAATTAAAAACACTTTCAGCGACTTATAATCAACCGTGTATAAATAACTCCCTATGATCGTAAATTGTGCCATTGAACCACCCGTACCCGTAGAAACCTGGTTCATGGTATTGTTGTTCTGGTTTTCTGTTGTAGTTGCATCTTCTTTCTCGCAACTCATGACTACTGCCCCACATAAAGCAGCAAGTAACACTATTTTTAACTTTTTCATTTTTCTAAATTTTAGTTAATGCTGATTTATTTAAAACATTTAGGGTTTGTCAATTCTGTCTTCTCCCATCCAATCACGAATCCTTTTGATGGATCAACACATTCAAATGCGCCAAATTCATCAGGGAATTGTTGTACTGGAAATACATTTGAGATACGGCTTTTATAAGCTGGAGCTGCAGGATTCGTGATGTCAACAATCAACATATCTGTTACATTGTCTGCATACAAAGTTCCGCCACTTACTGAAAAATCCATATTACCCGGAATGGCAATAAAAGAAAGATGTTGCGGATTGTTTTGATTTGAATTGTCATAAATGTGAATTCCTTTTGCCTGATCATTCACCAACAAATAATCTTCGTACACATAAATGCGTCCCGGATTTTGTAGGGGCTCATCTGCGCGAACATCAACTTTAGTCAAATCATCTTGGCTAGCATAAATGGGCTTATAACCCTGTACAACTTCATCATTTTTCTCTTTGCCACACGAAGCAGCTAGGAGAAGGGTGCAGATGAGTGCTGTAACGCTCATTCCTTTTTTCATAATTCTATTTTTTAAAGATTAAATTCATTGTTAAGTCGTAGACATTTTTGGTTACCCCTACTTAACTATAAAAATACGGAATTATTTTTTGAAAATGGCAAATTTTTATTACGGTAAATGAAATGGGTTACGATTTAATCGTTTTTATTTGAACGCTTTAGACAGATGATTGAAAAATTAATTACCTTCAAAGAAAAAATGATTGATTTATTTGTAGCTGATATTCCACTCGATAACCTTTCGGAAACCGATCACAATTTTATGACGGATTTGGCAGAAAATGGTGAGGGTTTAGCACGTTACCAAGCGCAAGAATTACTTTGCTTTTTTTATAACGAATGTGCCGAATATCCTGTTATAACGAGTACCACGACATCAATGGCTCCCTTATTCCAAGATATGGACACTGAGCGACTTGTGCTGAGCGCAGTCGAAGTAAGTCGAAGTGACCGTTCGTTTAAGATTTATCCCAATCCTGCACAGTCGTGGGTTGCGATTGAATTACCTGCAGTAGACAGTCCTTTGCTCATTACTGTTGTAGATTTATCAGGAAGGCTAATTTACCAAAAAGAATTGGGCGGAATTAACGGAACAGACAGATTAAATGCCGTGGAAATTTGGGACACTCATCTAATTGGAAATGGAGTTTATTTAATTACAATTACGGATGTGACAAGTGCGGAAAACTTTGGAACACAACGTATTGTAATTCAGCATTAATTGAATTATTCATAAACGTGAAAAAGCTACGCTTTTTATTTGTATTAATCAGTTTGTATTGGTTGCCCATTAATGGGCAACCAATACTTAATCAAAGATACGTTGTTAATGAAACAACGAATTCTAATTTCACGAGTGTCATTAGCAATGATACTTGTTATTATGTTGGCGGCATTCAAGCTTCACTACCAGGGCTAAAAAATTTAAATAGTTCTTTCATTAAGTTTAGTTTTAATGGTGAAATAGATAGTTTAAGCACTATTAGTTTTGACACCTTGGGAGTTGGTTTTTGGAGAACAAGTGAGATTATAAATACCCTGGACGGAAATTTTAGTTGTTTAGCATTAACTGCTTCTGATTCTGGTGTTTATTCCTTTATGTTCTTAAAATTAAATGTTTACGGTGATTTACTTGATGTCAATTATCTACCACAATTTTTTACCGAGGACAAAAATAACGGTAAAGAGCCATCTACTTTAATTCAAAACAGTGACAGCTCCTATTTCGGATTAATACATGTACAAAATGATACTAATTTTTTAGGAGCCGTTACATTGTTTAGGTTGGATAAACACGGTGAATTATTATACAGAAAAAATTATTACGGAATTTCACTTGGTTCATATAACACATTGCGCTCCGCTTCAATGGTTCGCTACTCTGACACAACTTTAATAATTGGTTGTGCCTACCGAAAAGATTATGGCGACAACGACGAAAAACGTCACCACACCAAATTATTAATTGTAGATACCCTTGGTAATTTAATAGATGAACATACCTATTGGGAAGATACCTTGGCACTAGATTGTTATGGTTTAACAAAAACGGCGGATGGTGGGTTAATTTATTGCGGTAGAATTGGAAGGTTTTATCCAGAAGGAGCAGGGATAGGATACCTACGCTATCGTGGACAAATAGTTAAATTGAATGCAGATTTTACGGTCGATTGGAAACTTATAGTTGGAGATTGGACGGCAAGTCCATATATCGGCTTACGGAAAATATTACAACTAAATGAAACGGAATTTGTTATGGTTGGTTTTATGCGTGCTTCAAATGAAGAAAGCGACTATAACCAATACGGATGGCTCATAAAATTTAATATAGACGGAGAAATAATTTGGGAGCGCAAATACCTAAAAATAACGCATGATCATTTAGCGCCTAATTATCCAACGCACGAACTCTATGATGTTGACATCACCTCAGACGGAGGTTTTGTAATGGTAGGGCAAGCAACAAATTATTATGAAGACAATGGTTTTTTGTATGGTCAAAAAGCATGGCTTTTAAAAGTAGATAAATTCGGTTGCCTAGTTCCCGATTGTCAACTCTTTTCTGCCACTGGTAATCCTTTAGAAATAGACCCACCAAAAGATACCCTAATAGTAAACCCACCAAAAGAAGAACCAATAATATGGCTTTATCCTAATCCTGCCGGTACAAACCTGTTTTACTACCATCACCAAGAAAATTTCCAATACGGTACCGCCTATATTTACAATACAGCAGGTGAGGTTGTACAAAAATGGGAAATCTCAGCGAATGATATTACGTATGATATTGATGTTTCGCAATTGGCGGCGGGGAATTATTTTTTACGGGTTTTTAATATGCTTGGGGAGCCGTTGCAAACTGAAAGGTTTGTGAAGGTGTAGTCTCGGCTGAGCCGAGAGTGGTTAAAATCTATTTACTTAATACTAGCGACTAGAGACTATTTACTAACCAACCACCACCAACCATTATTTTCATTAGCTTTGACGCTCAAAATTATGACAAAAGAAGCCTATAATCAATTATTCGAGTCGTCGTATAGTTCGCTCTGTAACTATGCCTTTGCGATTGTGAAAGATTATGATGAGGCAGAGGATATTGTGCAAGGTGTCTTCGTTAACTTTTGGAATAATGAAAAGAAAGAGGAGATTGAAGCAAAGGCAAAACACTATTTGGTGCGTGCTGTCAAATTCAAATGTATTGATTATCAGCGCAAGGAAATTGTGAAGCGCAAACATGAAAAAGAGGTGCTTCATGTAACAGACATTTGGGAAGAGGAAGAAGAAAACGAAAACACCCAGTTAAAAGATACCTTGATGCTAGCGATTTCTGAATTGCCCGAAAAAACTCGCGCTGTTTTTATGATGAGTAAATTAGATGGCTTGAGTTATAAAGAAATTGCAGAAGATCTTGAAATTTCTCCTAAAACAGTGGAGAATCAAATGGGACGCGCCTTTCGACATTTGCGAGAAAAATTAGCAAACTATAAAGAATTATTAGCGTTTTTACTTTTTTTATTTTTTGAGTAGGGGTTAGATAAACGGAGGACGACTGAAACAAGCATGGAAGAATTGGATGAGATATTGGCGAAACATTTTTCTGGCGAAACAAACGCCGAAGAAAATGCGCTTATAGCGGCTTGGAAAACCGAGCATGAGGAGGAATATGCCCAATTGGTATCAGCATGGAAAACAATTGACGACTTGCCGTTGGATTCAAAAACCGTAAAAACATTCGACAGTACAGCGGCATGGGAAAAAGTTGATGCTCGATTAGTTGATCACAAAGAAGTTAAAATCATTAAACTGAAATTTTACCGCAATGTCGCTGCGGCTTGCGCCATTTTATTGGTTGGATTAGCCGGTTATTGGTTTATCAATCGCGGACCAAATTTTGAATCCATTACGAATACCGCAAGCGTTCCGCAAGAAATTAAATTACCAGATGGATCTGAAGTGTGGTTGGCGGCCAATTCAACGTTGGAATATCAAGAAGATTTCGCCAACAACCGTTCATTAAAATTAGAAGGTGAAGCCTTTTTTGAAGTGGCACGAGACGAAGCACACCCCTTTGTAATTACCACCAAAATGGGAGAAATTGAAGTGCTTGGAACAGGATTTAACGTAAAATCAGATGCAATTTTAACCGAAGTTTCAGTCGATCATGGTAAAGTGGCCTTGCGCCACAAGACAGAAGAAGTGCAATTAACAGCAGGAGAAAGTGCAATAGCCAACTCAACAGGTTTAACCGAAAAAGCAGTCGTAGAAGCAAATTACAAGGCCTGGAAAACAGGTGTTTTCAATTTCGACGACACGCCTTTAAGTGAGGTGATTCATCTCCTCAATGCGCATTATTCAACAAAAATAGAGCTCGTCACAACAACGAAAGAAGAACCCACTTTACAT
>Ga0222659_1000741_pt1 | contig 16716 bp, 13 predicted proteins | sample AntAcemetagen547_FD_179850 | JGI IMG/M metagenome (GOLD analysis project Ga0222659, IMG submission 179850) | Saline water microbial communities from Ace Lake, Antarctica - #547 | ecosystem: Environmental > Aquatic > Non-marine Saline and Alkaline > Saline | place: Antarctica: Ace Lake...
ATAAAAAATCGTCCTATTTGATTTTGATTAAAACACATCATTCCAGGTCAATGGCATTTTATCAAATATACCATTAAAAAAAACACCAACCCAACCCCCAAACAAAAAAAACGCTCCTCAGAAATGAACCTGAGAAGCGTTAGCTCTATAACTAGTTAAAAAATTTAGTCGACGTTGTCATGGAGGAAAGAGTTGTTGTCTCTTAATCCACCGTATTCGCCGTCAGAATCACTTGAAAGTGTGAACTTACTCATTGCTTCTTCAGAAGAGTGGGGCACGTCGTCGATTTGGATGTTTTTACGCTTGTAGGCGGGTTCTTTTTCCAAATCTGAAATACCTGTTGAAGATTTTAGTTTAGAGGTGTAGGCTTGGATACGTTCCATGCGTTCTTTTGCGCGTGCCAATTGCTCTGCTTGTGGCAGAATTGCTTTTGGTTGTACCTCTTGCATTTCCACTTTTTCTTCTAAATCGTCTGTCAAATAATGTCGCACCACTTCTTCAGCCTTTGGCTCATTTGCCTTTGGCGTTTCCTCTACTTTATTGGATTGCACCGCATCAGAAGTAAAGGTCCAGTTGATCTCTGTTTGCTTAGCCGGAATTGTTTCGTCTGGCACTTTCAAAAAAGGCTCTTCTGTTTCTTTTATTTCTGCTTTTGGTTCTTCAACTTTAGCAGCAGGTGTTTGCCATGAATTCGTCTGCGTAGGCGATTCGATTGGTTTAGAAATAGCTTGTGGCGCTTCTGCCTCAAGGTTCACTTTAATTTTTTCAGGCGCTTTTTCGAACCCCGTAATTGGAGACGAATTAAAACCTGTTGCGATTAGCGTTACGCAAATACCTTCGCCTAAGGACTCATCATAACCATGCCCCCAAATAACATCAGCTGTTGCGCCGGCTTCATCCTGAATATAATCTGTGATTTCACCGATTTCATCCATTAAAATTTCTTTGCTACCGTATGTGATGTTCAATAAAACATATTTTGCCCCTTTAATATCGTTATCATTCAACAAAGGAGAAGAAAGAGACGTTCGAACCGCATCCAAAGCACGATTTTCACCTTCAGCCACAGCAGAACCCATAATGGCGACACCGCTATTTTTCATAACTGTACTTACGTCATTGAAATCCACGTTAATCATTCCCGTTACAGAAATAACCTCTGCAATACCTTTGGCAGCCGTTGCTAACACGTCATCCGCCTGAGCAAATGCATTTCCAAGAGAAAGGTTACCAAACATCTCACGCAAACGATCGTTATTAATGATCAATAAGGTATCGACATTTTTACGCATTTCCTCCAAGCCTTCTTCCGCTTGCAATTTACGTTTGCGTCCTTCAAAACCAAAAGGAACAGTAACGATTCCGACCGTTAAGATGCCCATATCTTTAGCAACCTTTGCAATAACCGGCGCGGCCCCAGTACCCGTTCCACCACCCATTCCGGCCGTGATGAATACCATTTTCGTTCCTTTTTGCAAAAAGTCCTTGATGTCCTCGATATTTTCAATCGCGGCATTTTTACCAATTTCTGGAATTGCGCCTGCACCGCGACCTTCTGTTAAACTTGCGCCCAATTGCATTTTAATAGGCACCGGACTAATATCCAAGGCTTGTTGATCCGTATTACAGATCACAAAATCCACCCCTTTAATCCCTTGATTGTACATGTGGTTAACAGCGTTTCCGCCTCCACCTCCAACACCAATAACTTTGATGATTGATGATTGTTCTTTTGGTAAATCGAATTCCATATGCTTGTTTTTTAGTATTGAGTATTGGTATAAAGTATTGATTATGACGAATTAAAAATTTAGCAACTCCATTAACACGTCATTTTTTAGTCTTCTCCTTTTATCTATAACCGTACCCACCTTATTTACTAATTGTTTTTTATTTTTAGTACTGCGTATTGAGTAAATCAGTGCCAAGTACTGAGTACTATTTACTCTCGGCTGAGCCGAGACTATTTACTAATCAATCTAATCCTCTTCCTCAAACCAGGTTCTGCTCTTCGTTACAATTTTTTCGAAGAAACTGCCTTTTGTTTTTGACGAATGATTTTTCGGTGTCACCTCTTGTTTTTCCTCAACTTGTGTACCCATATTGCGATATGAATTTTGGAAACCCTTTACGACTAACCCGATACCCGTAGCGTACATTGGACTGGTGATATTGTCCACCATAGTTGTTGGTGCAAGGTGTTCGTTAGGATAACCAATTCGTGTATCCATACCTGTAATATATTCGAACAATTGCGTGATGTGCTTTAATTGTGCACCCCCACCTGTAACTACGATACCACCAATTAATTTCTTTTCGAAACCCGAGTTTTTAATTTCGTAATACACATGTTCGATAATCTCTTCCATTCTCGCTTGAATGATAGAAGCCAAGTTACGGACAGAAATTTCTTTCGGTTCGCGACCTCTTAAGCCCGGAATGCAAACAATTTCATTTTCTTGACATTCACTCGCTAGTGCAGATCCGAATTTTACTTTCAATAATTCAGCCTGACGCTTCATGATCGTACAACCTTCCTTAATGTCTTCAGAAATAATATTTCCTCCGAAAGGAATAACGGCAGTATGGCGAATAATGCCGTCTTGAAAGATCGCGATATCTGTTGTTCCACCGCCTATATCAACCAATACAACACCCGCTTCTTTTTCTTCTTCACTCAAAACGGCTTCAGAAGATGCTAAAGGCTCGAGGATCATTTCATCCACTTCCAAGCCTCCTTTATCCACACATTTTTTAATGTTTTTTGCCGCAGCAATTTGCCCCGTGATAATGTGGAAATTCGCTTCTAAACGAACACCAGCCATACCAATCGGATCTTTAATTCCCACTTCTGAATCCACAATATACTCTTGCGGAAGCACGTGAATAATTTCTTCACCCGGCTGCATTACCAATTTATACATATCTTCGATCAAATCATCAATATCATCTTGACTGATTTCACCTTCTGTATTATTTCGCATTAACATGCCGCGGTGTTGCAAACTATTGATATGCTGTCCAGCGATACCGACATTTACGACACGGACCACCAATTCACCATCCACACGAGATTGTGCTTCTTCAACAGCCGCACGAATAGACTGCACTGTTTTCTCAATATTTGACACAACGCCACGCGTTACACCAACACTCTCCGACTTGCCCATGGACAAGATCTCGATTTTATTGTGTTCTGTTTTTCTGCCAACAATACAAGCAATTTTAGTTGTGCCTATATCTAATCCTACAACAATTTCTGACATATAATTTATTTAGTCTTTTAGTCTTTAGTACTAGTCGTTAGTCAATAGTTATTAGTACTTAGTCATTAGTATTTAGTATTTAGTACTTGATACTCTATACGCTCTAATCCTTTGTATTTTCTTTTTTTATAGTAGATCGCTGCGCTATTAGATGTGAGACGAAAAACCGCCATTTGATTTTTTTCACATTGTGACTTTGACCTTTTGTCTAGCGTCTTGTATCTAATATCTTTAAATCTTTTCTATTTCCAAGAACACACGACTTGACTTTTGTACATGACATTAATCGTATCGTAATTCTCCCACCCTGCTCTACTGATCCCTTCGTTATAGAAGATTTCCAATTTTTTGAATTTCCCTGCAATATTTGATGCATCTCCAAACAAAATGCGGTGATTTCCGACTCTTGGTATGAGCTCAAATTCGTTATACGCATTAACGTACACCTGCGTAAATTGAGCAGAGAGGAATTCATCAGAACAAACATAGCTCGATAAGAGATACAAATCATCTAAGATTTCAATAGTTTTCAAACTATCATTGTTCATTATGTCTTTCGCAACCTTCGAATAATCGGTTTCATTAATATGCCCTGTAACCGCCAATACGTGGGCGGTATAATTCGAAGAAAGGGGCATTAATGTTCCGTCGCGATCCAAATAACAACTGGATCCATCCGTGTTAAAAAGACGCGCAATCGGTTGACGCAAGGTTATGTCGATACGCCATTCATCCCCTAAATAGGCATAGGCTTGAACGGTTTTAATTTCTGGTAAACCGCCTAAATAATCTTCAATCGCTTCCAAATCAACCTCAGAATAAGTCTTATTCGCGTCCACTAACCCTTTATCTTTAAGTCGATTAAGAATGTCATCTTCCGACAAGAACATCATATCTTCGAAGAGTTGAATATCCACTTGAGGCAGACCCATTAGTTGCGTTGATTGCGCATTATCAATCATACGCATCAGAACAAGGACGGTAAGAATACCGATCACCCACAAGGTATTTTTCAACCACAATTTCATAGTGAATACGCTTCTACAATAGGTTGCACACAGGTATCAATATCACCTGCTCCAACAACCACAATTAAGTCTTTCGGAGCCAATTTTAAGTCTTCAACGATCGTTTCTTTCGAGCTCATTTTTTTTGCGAGCAAGGGAATTTTTTCAAGTAAAACTTCGCTGGTAATTCCTTCCATTGGCAATTCACGTGCAGGATAAATGGGCAAAAGAAACAATTCGTCAGTTAGTGCCAAAGCTTGAGAAAACTCGAGCATAAAATCGCGTGTACGACTAAAAAGATGCGGTTGAAAAACCGTTGTAATTTTTCGTTTCGGATAGATTTGTCGCAAAGAAGAAAGAAAGGCGGTGATTTCAGTTGGGTGATGCGCATAATCATCAATTACGACCAAATCATCCCTGCGAATATGGAAATCAAACCTTCTTTTTACACCGCTAAACGACTTAAAAGCTGTTCGAATAAGTTCCTCTGAAATTCCAATTTGATGCGTTAAAGCAAAAACAGCCAAGGCATTTTCAGCATTGTGTTTTCCTGGCAAACCTAATTCAACCGCTGCAAAAAGTTGATCCTGGTGACGGATATCCATGAAGAAACGACCCTCTTCATAGTGCAAGTTCTCCCCTTTCCAATCGGCATGTTCAGAAAAACCATAAGTTTCCACCTTGAGATTTGGCTTTATTGCAAAATTGCTCACATTTAAGTCGGCTTGCAGCATAACGATTCCGGCGTCACTCACCAAGTTGATAAAATCGTTGAATGATTGCTCCAGATGCGCGCTATCCCCATAGATATCCAGATGATCCGAATCCATTGTGGTGATGATTGCAAAATTCGGTTTCAATTGAAGAAACGAACGGTCAAATTCATCCGCTTCAACCACCACCCGTGTGGCATTAGGATCTAGAATGCAATTGGAATTATAATTAGAAGTAATTCCGCCAATAAAAGCATTGCATTTCTCTTCCGTTTGGAAAAGTGTATGCGCCAAAATAGCGCAGGTAGTCGTTTTGCCATGAGTACCTGCAACTGCAAAGGTTTCAAATTCGGCAGATATAATGCCCAAAGCTTTCGCCCGCTTGATCACATAATAACCATTCTCTTGCAACATAATTAGCTCTTGAAATTGAGCAGGAATAGCAGGGGTATAAACAACCAGCGTATTCACTTTCTCCAATTTATCGAGAACCGTATTTCCCCAATCGTCATAATGCACATCAATGCCTTCGGCAACCAACTTCTTCGTTAGCACTGTTTCCGTTTTATCGTAACCCGAAACGACTTTCCCTTGATCGTTAAAATAACGCGCAAGCGCACTCATTCCGATTCCACCGATTCCTATAAAATGTACCCTATTAATTGCCTTAAAATCCAACGTTGTAATTTTTAAGGAGGAGTTAACCCCACAGTTTTTCAATTTCTACTAAGATGCGATCAGCCGCATCCGGAATTCCTAATTTCTTAATCTCCGCTGACAGCTGCGCACATTGCGCATCATCTGCCAAGGTTGTCAACGCTTTATCCACTAATTGCTCAACAGCATCCACATCCTTCACTAAAACAGCTGCATTCATAGAGACTAGGGCCATAGCATTTTTCGTTTGATGATCCTCCGACACATTTGGAGATGGCACCAAAATAACCGGTTTACCAACCAAACAAAGTTCGGATACAGAAATTGCGCCAGCACGAGAGATAATTAGATCCGCAGCCGCGTATGCAAAATCCATTTTAAAGATAAAATCAGACAAGTAAACCAAGTCCGAATTTAGGAGATTGCCCAATTCATTTTTCAAAGCATTGAGGTACATTTTACCACATTGCCAAATCACTTGCACATCTGCATCAATCAATTTTTGCGCGTCTTTTTTAATACTCGAATTTAGGGTTCTTGCCCCTAAACTCCCGCCAATAATTAAGATTGTTTTTTTTGAAGGATCGAGGTTAAAAAATGAGAAAGCTTCCGTTCTCTTGCCTTCGATTTGAACCATTTCGTTTCGAACAGGATTACCCGTTATCACAATTTTCTCTTGCGGAAAAAAGCGGTCTAAGTTTTCATAAGCCACGCAAATCACCTTTGCACGTTTGGCCAACCATTTATTGGTAATACCTGGATATGAATTTTGTTCTTGAATCAACGTTGGCACCTTTTGTCCAGAAGCTACACGCAACGTTGCGGCACTGGCATATCCACCAACACCAATTGCGATATCCGGCTTCATTTTTTTTACCAAACGTCTTGCCATACGCAAACTCGCAATTAATTTAAAAGGTACGCTCAAATTTTTAAGTGTCAACTTGCGTTGAATACCACGGATGGGCAGTCCTACAATTTCATACCCTGCTTTAGGTACCTTTTCCATTTCCATCTTCCCCTCTGCACCGACAAATAAAATTTCGGCATTCGGATATTTCTGTCTAATGGTATTGGCAATAGCGATTGCAGGAAAGATATGACCTCCTGTTCCACCCCCACTGATTATAATTTTTTTAGTCTCCATCCCTTTATCCATTTGTTTCGCTCGGCAGCGGCGTCTCCGCTACATTTGTTTTACGATCCTCACGACTGATTCCCAAAATAATTCCAAAAGCAATACAAGTAAACCAAGCCGACGTGCCTCCCATACTCAGTAAGGGCATATTTTGCCCAGTCACCGGCATCAATTTTGTACTCACCATCATATTAATCAAGGCCTGACTGACGACCATGAACGCAATGCCCAATACGACGTAGGTAGCAAATGGATTATTCGCTGCAAGTGCAATCTTAATAAACCTAAAAAAGAGCCACATATAGAGCATGATGATAAAGATGGCTGTTGGTAATCCCCCCTCCTCAACTAATGCGGCGAAATAGAAATCCGCATAGGCTTCAGGAATCCAATGTTTCAGCACCCCATTCCCCGGCAATTCAGGTCCATGCAAAGCACCATTTTTATACGTAAAAGCACCGTTTTTTATAGCGGTGAGTGCATTATTGATTTGCATATTCTCGCCCGGGTCCAAGGTGGATTCATCACTGAACATGCGAACAATACGCAAACGCCACGTTTCCACCCGTGGCAATACATCCGGCTGAAATTTAGCAAACGTTAAAAGCAACATGAATAAACCTACAGCACCACCGAGAGACAAAACAATCCACTTCCATGGAAACTTAGCCAAAACGAGCATTACAAAAGAGATCATACCCACCAAAACGGCTGTTGACAAGTTGGACGGAAGAATTAAGAAAATCGTCAAACCAATCGGCAACAAGATATATCTCCCTACAATTTTAAAATCGTGAAATTCATCCTTTCTTTTCACCAACTGACGTGCGAGATAAATAATCAAAGCAAGCTTTGCAAAATCAGAGGTTTGAAATGAAAATGGCACAAACGGAATTTTCAACCAACGGTCTGCCCCGTTAACGCTTTCCCCTACAAACATTGTTAAAACCAATAAAACAATGCCCGTATAAAAAAGCACTTTAGACAGCTTAGAAAAAACCTTATTGGGTACCTTATGCACACCAAACATGATGACGAAACCCAGCAGTAAAAGTAAGGTATGTTTAAAGAACAAATAGGAATAGCTCAAGCCCTTCACCTTCACCAAAATTGGAATGAAGCTAAAGACTGAAACAATGGAAATAATGCCTAATAAGAGTGAAATCACCCAGACATTCTTGTCTCCTCCTAGATATTTAAAAAAGGTTTTCGTATTACTTAGTTGTTAGTGATTAGTGATTAGTGGTTAGTGGTTAGTGGTTAGTGGTTACATAGTAAAACTAAAGACTAGAGACTAGAGACTAGAGACTGGTGGTTAGTGGTTACATAGTAAGACTAAAGACTAGAGACTCTTCTATAGCCCTCTTACGCAAAATTTAAATTGTTTACCACGATCTTCGTAGCTTTCGAACAAATCGAAACTTGCACAGGCTGGCGACAATAAAACTGTATCTCCATTTTTGGCAAAACGGTAGGACATAGCGACTGCTTCCATTGCGGATTTAGCTTCACCGATCATTTCAACATGATCTCCGAAACTCTCGATAATTTTAGCATTGTCTGTACCAAGACAAACGATTGCTTTTACTTTATCTTTTACCAATTGAAGAAGGGTATCGTAATCGTTCCCTTTATCAACACCTCCTACAATCCATACGGTAGGATTATCCATGCTTTCTAGTGCGAACCATGCCGAATTTACATTCGTTGCTTTCGAATCATTAATAAATTCGATTCCGTTGACTTTGGCAACAAATTCTAAACGGTGTTCAACATTTTTAAAATCCGAAAGGCTTTCTCGGATGTTTTCTTTTCTGATTTCAAGGATTTTAGCAGCAATACCAGAAGCCATTGAATTTTGGACATTGTGCTTTCCTTTAAGGGATAAATCGTGAATTGACATAGTTACGCTTGGTTTTAGATTAAAAATTATTTGGTCGTTGTTTATATATGCGGTCATTCCCTCTTCTTTTTCGATAGAGAATGGAGCAAGCTTTGCTAAAATGGCTCGTTGAGCCATTTCTTTTTCAATGATAGGATCATCCGCATTGTAGATGAGCCAATCGTTTTCAGTTAAATTTTGAGTGATTCGGAATTTTGAATTCACATAGTTTTGCATTTCATAATTGTATCGATCGAGGTGATCAGGGGTAATATTCAGCAGGATTGCGATATCAGCTCTGAATTCATACATTCCGTCCAATTGGAAAGAACTTAATTCGATCACATAAACATCAGGAAGATCTTCCACGACTTGTCGTGCGAATGATTCACCAATATTGCCTGCAGTGACAACATTCAACCCTGCGTTTTTCAGGATGTGGTGAATCCATAAAGTCGTTGTTGTTTTGCCGTTACTTCCAGTTATACAAATCGTTTTTTTGTTGGTGTACCTTCCTGCAAATTCAATTTCACTAATGACAGGAATTTGGAGTGCTTTTGCTTTTTTTATCAAGTCTACCTTGTCAGGAATACCGGGACTTTTAATAATCAGACTCGTGCTCAAAATGCGTTTTTCATCATGCGAACCCGACTCAAAGTCAATTCCGTTCTCCTCCAACTCTTTTACATAAGAAGGTTTGATCACACCTTTGTCCGAAACGAAAGGAATAAATCCTTTTGCCTTGGCAAGCAATGCTGCTCCAACACCGCTTTCTCCAGCTCCTAAAATGGCGATATGTTGATGTTTTGGTTTCACCTTTTTTTAGTGATTAGTTGTTAGTAGTTATTGATTAGTAGTTAGTCTCGGCTTAGCGGAGAGTGGTTAGTGATGACGATTATCTTAATTTTAGTGTTACAATGGTTATTACTGCTAGGAGGACACCTATAATCCAAAACCTAGAGACAATTTTCGATTCGTGCATTCCGAGTTTTTGAAAATGATGATGAAGCGGTGCCATTTTAAAGATCCTTCTTCCTTCGCCGTATTTCTTTTTTGTGTATTTAAACCAGCCCACCTGCATGACCACCGATAAGTTTTCAATAATGAAGACACCACATAATACAGGGATTAATAATTCTTTACGAATCACGATAGCGAACACGGCAATAATTCCTCCGAGCGCCAAACTTCCAGTATCCCCCATAAAAACTTGAGCGGGATACGAGTTATACCATAAAAATCCAATACAAGCCCCCATGAAAGCCGAGATAAAAATCACGAGCTCAGAAGAGTAAGGGATATACATTACATTGAGATAATCTGCAAATTCGACGTGACCAGAAACGTAGGCAAAAATGGCCAATGCGATACCGATAATCGCAGATGTTCCGGTTGCTAGACCATCCAAACCATCCGTCATGTTGGCACCATTCGAAATCGCCACAACTAAGAAGATAACAATTGGAATAAACAATAACCAGCCATAACTCTTGTTCGTATCACCGATCAACCAATTATAATTAAACTCATTTCCTTTCACAAAAGGAATTGTCGTGGTCATATCCTTCGTTTTCACCCAACGCGTTCCTTCCGGATTATCTTCCGAGACATGGAGATGAGACACATCTGTACTATTTTCAATCACTGCATTTAGCGCCACCTCTTCATGCACCTGAACATCTGGATGGAAGTAAAGAATTGATCCAACCATAATTCCAACAGCAATTTGACCAACGACTTTGAAACGTCCAGCTAAACCTGCCTTATTCTTTTTGAAGACCTTGATATAATCATCAATAAACCCAATTGCACCTAACATCACAGTAGAAAGAAGCATGATGATGACATAGATATTATTGAGGTTTGCAAAAAGCAAGGTTGGAATAAGAATAGACGCCAAGATGATTAAACCACCCATAGTTGGCGTTCCTTCTTTTTCCTTTTGCCCCTCTAAACCAAGATCACGAACCGACTCACCAATTTGTTGCTTGAGCAACATGCGAATGATGCGTTTACCAAAGACCATAGAAATAAGCAGCGAAGTAATAATCGCCATTGCTGCTCTAAAAGAGATAAAATTGAATAGACCTGCGCCCGGCACGCCTTGTTCATGCAGATATGTAAACAGTGAATACAACATTATTTATTCAGGTTTTTAAGGGTTTCTACTACGAGAGCAAAGTCGTCAAATGGAAAACGCTCTCCTTTAATTTCTTGATATTTTTCATGTCCTTTACCCGCCACTAAAAGGATATCCCCTTTAACAGCCAGTGTACACGCTACTTTTATGGCCTCTTCACGCTTTGTAATTGCCATCACTTTTGCGGTTTTTTCAGCAGGCACGCCCACTTTCATTTCATTTATAATCACTTCAGGATCCTCCGACCGTGGATTATCAGATGTTAAGATGACTTTATCACTCAATTCAGCCGAAATTTCAGCCATGAGTGGGCGCTTTGTTTTATCGCGATCACCGCCACAACCAACTACCGTAATCACTTGCTCATTCCGTGTGCGAACAGCTTGAATGGTAGAAAGAACATTTTTTAGAGCATCCGGCGTATGCGCATAGTCAACGATTGCAACAATACCCGTTGGTGAAATAAATTGCTCAAAGCGACCTTCGACCGATTTCAATTTGCTGATGCATTGCAATACTTCCATTTCATCCTGTCCCAATTCGACAGCAATCGCATAAACCAGTAATAAATTATACGCATTAAATCCACCGATTAAATTGGTCCACAACTCGTGTTGATTAATGTTTAAGACTAGGCCGGAAAAGGAGTTTTCAATAATTTTCACCTTATAGTCTGCCACCGTTTTTAGCGCAAAGGTTCGCACGATAGCGTTTGAATTTTGCACCATGACTAAGCCATTCGAATCATCTTCATTTACTATCGCAATGGCAGATGATTTAAGATCATCAAAGAACATTTTCTTGGCGTAGATATACTCTTTAAACGTTTTGTGATAATCCAAATGATCGTGTGAAATATTTGTAAACCCAGCGATATCAAAATCAAGACCTGCTATTCTATGTTGATGAATAGCGTGCGAACTAACCTCCATAAAACAGTAAGAGCAACCTTGATCCACCATTTCGCGCAGCAGTGCATTTAAGGCAACAGGATTCGGAGTTGTATGCGTGGCAGGTACTTCAGTCGTTCCAATTTTATTCACAACGGTAGACAATAAACCAGCCTTATAACCAAGTTCTGTAAAAATCTCGTGTAAAAGAGTTGTCGTCGTTGTTTTACCGTTTGTGCCTGTAATTCCAACCAATTTCAATTCCTTAGACGGATTTCCATAAAAATTATCAGCCAGCAAAGCCAGCGCTTGATGTGCATTTTTAACCTGCACATAAGTAATTCCCTCCTTCAATTCAGTTGAAAGCACCTCGCATACAATTGCAACGGCACCTAAATCAATTGCTTTATCGACAAACAAATGCCCATCAATTTTTGTCCCGGGAACGGCAACAAAAACAGTGTTTGATTTTACGGCACGCGAGTCAAATTCGACTTGATCGATTTGCACATCAAGTGATCCGTGAACTGCCACGAGACCAACTTTATATAATATGTTCTGTAAATTTTCCATTAACTTAAAATGAGGTTAATGATTACACCTTTAACCAATGTTGTTCCTGCCGCAATGGACTGACTAACCACTCTACCATTACCCGTCACTTTCACTTTCAATTTATAGTTATTCTCAAGCAGAAAAACCGCATCATTCAAAGTCATTCCCACTACATTTGGCACCTTATTCGCCACAATACTGCGTTGATTCACCGTTAAAGCAGAGCCATCCTCCACTTTTTTCGTAGTAACATACTCAGCTTCGGATGCTTGATTCGTATACTTTACGCCAGCACCTTCCAATGCTATGCGTGTATCATAAGCCACACCTGCTTTCACCGCTGGTAAATTTTGACGTGAACGAGGCGCTCCATTATAATCAGGATGATATTGTAAAGAAGAAGAGTACACTTTATTTGCAATACTGGCGAACACGGTTCCCGACACTTGCGCACCATAAATCTGTTTTGTTGGACCTGCAATCACAACAATGCATGAATACTTAGGATCATTAGCTGGAAAGTAGCCTGCAAACGAAGCTTGATAAAAATTAGAATAACCTTCAGAACCATTTGCCAAACGCGCTGTACCTGTTTTCCCAGCAATCTTAAAATTGGTACTTTTCAAATCCTTCCCTGTTCCGCGTTCCACAACCCCTTCGAGACATTTTTGAAGATCTTTAACCGTTGCATCCGAGCAGATTTGAGGATTGATAACAACCTTCTCAAACGTTTCGATAATTTGCCCGTCACGTCTAATCTCTGTTACAAATTGCGGTTTCACATATTCACCATTATTTGCAACCGCATTATAGAAAGCTAAAATTTGAATTGGTGTCATCTCCACCTCATATCCGATAGACATCCAAGGAAGCGTGATACCAGACCAGCCATCTTCACCAACATTCTTAAGAATTGGTGTTGGTTCACCCGCTATATCCAATCCCAAAGGCTTACCTAATCCAAATGATTTTAAACGATCAACAAATTTTTGAGGATCATTATAGTAGGCTTGATTTGCAATTTTAGAGAAGACATTAGAGGATACTTCAAAAGCGTTTTGAATCGTAATTTTGCCATATCCCCAAGGATTTGTATCGACAAAACTTTGATCATAGAATTCGTATTTACCAACGGCATTAACTGAATCTTTTATTGAAACCTTACCATCTTCGAGTAAAGCCATCAAAGTAGCCAATTTAAAGGTCGAACCAGGATCTGTCTTGCGACCTACCGCGTAATTGTACGATTCATAATATTCGCCATCCTCAGCTCGTTTTAAATTCGCAATCGCCTTTATAAACCCAGTTTCCACTTCCATTAAAACAACCGATCCATAAAGCGCACTTTGTGCCTCCAACTGCTTTTTCAATTCATTTTCAGCCACATCTTGAATATCGATATCCAAAGATGTAATGACATCAGCACCGGGCACAGGATCTTTAATATAATCGCCAGAAACAGGTTTCCAGCCATTGCTCAAATACTGTTTTGCCACCAACCCAAATTCACCGGCCAAGTAGCGATCAAAAGCGCCTTCCAAACCAACATTACGCGCACCTTCACGTTTAGAACCCAATGTGCGCTCCGCTAACTGACCATAAGGCATTTGACGTTTTGAGAATTTCTCCTCAATAAAACCTCCTTTGTATTTCCCTTCTTTTAAGATTGGGAATTCACGTACCTGCTGAAGAACGGTATATTTCACATTATTTTGCAAAGGAAAATATTGACTTTTATCTGCTCGCCCTTTCAGAAGTGCTCGTTGCCACTCATCTTTTGTTTTTTCGGGAAAAACGATTGCCAACTGAAACGCCAATGAATCGACTTCTTTAAATAATTTATCTGAGATTACAGAAAGATCAATATGCAAATTATAAAAAGGTACAGAAGTCACTAAATCACTTCCGTCGTCCGACAGGATCCTTCCACGCATAGGTTGTATAGAATCGATACGCATTGGAATTTCATCCACATTCGTCGTATCAGCAAGCGAAACAATTGGAGCTGGCGCTACATCACCATACTGAATAGCAATAACGCGTCCAACTACTGCCAACATGGCAATAGCGACTAGAATGTACATCACGTACGATTTCAACATTATTTGCTTTTTATCTTCCACCTTCAAAAACGTATTTTTTCACTCTTATTTTTCGAGGAAAAATCAAACTTTCCTCAACTCCCGTCCCTACTAACCTATTTGCTACAGTTGGACGTCCTCTTTGCTCATTATAAATACTCCGCAAGGTTGAGTACTCTGAATTCAACTCGCCCAATTCTTTTTCCAACTGAACCTCTCTTTTTGTCACAGTTTCGGCATAATACCCCCACCCGATTAAAACCACCAAAAGAAAGCCCAAGAAGAACACGAATGGCAGGTTTTTCACAAAATTGTCACGCGACAAAAACTCTCCATTCATGATCTGCACAAAGGTTCGGCGCGACTGTGCAGAAACTTGCTTTTCCTCACTTACAGGCTTATCCTGCAATGATTCAAGCGCCTCCCTTGCGACGACCCCCTCTTGATCTATGAATTTATTCCCACTCATTCCTCTTCCTCTGTCTCAGCAATTCTCATTTTGGCACTACGTGCACGCGGATTTCGAACTATTTCTTCATCCGTTGGAATGATTGGTTTTTTATTCACCACATTCAATGGTTTCAAAACCCTTCCAAAACCATCCTTATTCAATTCCCCTGTAAAATTTCCACTCCTCATAAAATTCTTCACCAATCGATCCTCGATAGAGTGATAGGCAATCACCACTAAACGACCACCTGGACGAAGCACTTGAACCGATTGCTCTAAAAAATCCATCAGCGCAGCCATCTCGTCATTCACCTCAATTCGAATTGCTTGAAAAACCTGCGCTAAAAATTGCGTCTGTTTATTCCCTTTGACCAATTCACGCATTAAATCAACCAATTCCTTTGTGGTTTCAATCAGCTTTTCGCGACGTGCTTTAAGAATCGTTTGCACCACCTTGTGCACATTATTCAAATCTGCATATGAATTAAAAACACGATACAATTCCTTATCCGGATACTGATTCACGACCTGATGCGCCGTGAGAGATGCATTTTGATTCATGCGCATATCCAGGACACCTTCCTCACGAATAGAAAAACCACGATCGCCTGCGTCGAATTGATGAGAAGACACTCCAAGATCAGCCAAAATAGAATCCACTCCCATGATATCATAGTAGCGGACGAAATTGATCATGAAACGAAAATTGGAATTTGCAAACAGCAGACGCTCGTCATCAATTTTATTTGCGAGCGCGTCATCATCTTGATCAAAAGCAAGGAGGATTCCGTCTTCACCAAGGCGATTTAGAATTTCACTTGAATGACCACCACCGCCGTACGTTACATCAATAACGATATCGTCGGCTTCAATTTGAAGCGCATCCAAAGATTCGTGAAACAATACTGGAATATGATATTCGTTATTCGTCATCTGAGCCAATTTCTCCCATAACTTCATCAGCTAAATCAGAGAAATCACCCATGTTTTCGTTTAGTACTTGGAAGTACTCTGATTTATCCCACACCTCTACCCTGTCGTTGTAAGCGGTTAACATTATTTCTTTACTTAAACCAATGCGCTCCATCAATGCAGTTGGAATCAAAATTCGGCCGGCATTATCCAGCGTCAATTGCTTCGCTCCTTGATGAAACAAACGATAAAACATCCGATTTTTAGGTTTAAACAAATTCAGTTTTGACAATTTAGAACTCACCTTTTCCCATTCATTCATGGGATACAAAGACAAGCAATTCTCAAACCCTTTATTCATCATAAAAACCTCATTCGCAGTAGGATCCAATTGCTTTCTCAGTCCCGCAGGGAAGAGAAACCTCCCTTTAGAATCAAGCTTGCATTCGAATTCACCTACTAATCCAGACATTTTTTCTTTTGATATAAGATGTAAAAATAATTATTAAACTCCCACAATTTACCACCTAAATCAGCTTTGTTGATAACTTTCGTGAACGTTAACACTATATAAACGCCAAATTTACTCAAAAGTTACGATAAACAGTGTAATTGCTCGAATAAATTAGAAGTGGTAAAAAGTGGGTTATTTTTTTACAATTGTGGAAAAGTTGTTTTTTAAGGCGATTGTGATGTATATCGACTAAGGACCGCTGCGCTCAAAGATTTTACCCAAAAGACAGCGATTTACTTGCTTGATGATTTGATGGGGTGATGGGGTGATGTGGGGTGAATGTTTGAAGAAAAAGCTTCTGCCTTTTTCCTCTTCCCTAAAAACTATTGACTAATTTCTATTGACTAATGACTCAGAAAAGATGATTTGAAGGTTTGAAGAAAAACTTCGGCCGCTTGCCTCTTGCCTTTTACCTACTGCCTTTTACCTTTTGCCTTTGCCTTTGCCTTTGCCTTTGCCTTTGCCTTCTATTTTGGGGTTCGACTCCGCTCACCCCGCTCATCCTTGGTAA
>Ga0222659_1000748_pt1 | contig 16541 bp, 10 predicted proteins | sample AntAcemetagen547_FD_179850 | JGI IMG/M metagenome (GOLD analysis project Ga0222659, IMG submission 179850) | Saline water microbial communities from Ace Lake, Antarctica - #547 | ecosystem: Environmental > Aquatic > Non-marine Saline and Alkaline > Saline | place: Antarctica: Ace Lake...
AACCGCAGATACTTTGGAGATAGACTTTTTGATAGACTTGTACTAGCCGTTGCAAAATCTTACTGGTAAGATTACGGGGAATCAATTTTTCTTTTGTCAAGTTACTTTATGTTAAACGAAAATAAAACTAAACGACTTATGAACTTTAAATTAATGCGAATAAAATTTTCACAAACGAATAGGATTCATTTCGGATGCATCATTTGTCTCTTTTCGTGGCACACAAGTGTAGCCCAAACAAATTTTTATCCCCTTTCTGGGCCTGTTGCATTCGGGGTTATGTCTCCGCCTGCTTCAAGTAACTGGAATCTGCAATTACACGGTAATAATGATTATTGTATTGAGGCACCTGATGGAGACTATCTTACCGGTACTATGTGTTTAGGAATAACTTCTCGATTAGGATTCACCAATTCAATTACAGGAGCAACAATTACTGATGGCATGCAACTTCGAATGAGTAATCTTGATTTTACAATGGAGAACCTGGAGAATAAAGAACTAACGCTCAAAACAAACGGTGTAAATTTCAAACTTTCTGGAGTTACTAATCGCGCTTGGATGGGCGGATTGCCAAGCAATGCACCGAAATTTGGGTTGTTAAACCTTGAAACGTTGGATAACGGCATGTTTATAAAATTAAAATCAGCTGATCATTTTGGCATGTCTATTCAAACCTTTCAAAATACGGATATCGCTTATCAAGTTATGAATTCTGAAGGCACGGGACTTAATTTTGTTGTAAAAGGCAACGGTGAAGTTTTTGCACGAAAATATACCACAACGCTTAACCCAATTCCGGATTATGTGTTTTTACCAACCTATAATTTAATGTCATTTACAGATTTGCGGACTTTTATTGCCGTCAATCGCCACTTACCTAATATTCCTTCTGCATCTGAATATGAGGAAAATGGTGTGGATTTAGGAGAATTGAATCGCCTTCTTTTAGAAAAAGTTGAAGAATTAACCCTTTATATTTTGGTGTTAGAAGAACGCGTAACCACAATCGAAAATGAAGAAAATTAAATTTATAGTATCACTCGTTTCAGTTGGACTACTCATTTTTTCCTGCCGAAAAGAACAACCCGAAATGACAGCACTTAATAAAAATTGCGATTGTGCCAATGAGGTAAGCGCCAATTTTTATATGGAAGAAATGGTGACCTCAATCGATTGGCCGTATGCAAGAAAAAGTACGGACACGGATACCATATATGCCAATAAAAATGTATGGTTTCATCCAGTTGAAAAAAATGCTGAATACACATGGTATATTGGAGCGGAAACCTTAACCGAAGAGGAAATTTACCGGTATTTCTCAGAAGAACATGTTGGAGAAACCTATCCTATGACTTTAGTGGTTAGGAAAAAACCAAATACAATTTGTTTTCCGAATGATGATGGATACGATTCTGTTGTGAGGTATATTACAATCCTAGAAAAAATTGATGAATATGAATTTTTTAATAACGAAACTAAGCACGCTCGTTTAGAAGGTGTTTTTAGGGTAAAAGACTCAAATATGGCGGACAGCATTGATTTGACAATTGATGTCACTCATCATATTGAGGGGACTGCCTTAAACAATCAATTTGTTATATCAGGATATTCTTTTTACGGCGAATTAGACAAGATTAATTTCGGTGATCCAGGAGCAAATTATAGACAATTTTGGTTTAATGGTAACTATTGTTATGGTGGTGATGCAGGGGTGTTTATTTACAATAGGCTAGATGGTGTCTTCGAATTTAAATTAACGGCAAACCCCGGAACGTCATGTTCCAGTTACCATTTTTACGGGAGAAAATTATAAAAAGACTATGAAAACAGCAATATACATTGGATTAATCGTGTTTTGGGGTTCAACAGCCTTGGGACAAACCGAGTGTGACAATAATGTGAGTACGGATTATGAAGCACCAACCAATGAAGCTTTGCCTGTGGGAGTGGATGCCGAAAAATACCTGAATGGATTTAATTGGTTTCCTTTGGTAGGCGATCTCTATGATGATTATCCTTGCACGGATATAAGTTTTGGAGGGGTCATATATCCGGAGATGAATAATATTATGCTGAATTCGTTGGAGTATTATGATTATATACGATATGGACCTATACCTTTAACAGAAAATGGCTGGGAACTCCTCCTAGTTAATTTAGGTCGATACCCTGATGATGTTACCCCACTAACTGCTGGGAATTTCAACTATGCTTTACCCTATATAGTACTGTACAATCGATACGCCGGTACGATTCGGGTATTTGTGAATTTCGGACTTGATCACACCGTTGGAGATGGGGCGGATGCTATGGAGATTATTCTTAAATTTAATGATTTGTCTCCAAATAAATCAGGGGTTTTTCGTTTAAATGTAAGGACTGGATCAGGCATTGGATCAAACGACAGATGTTACTATTATTAAATCTATCGGAAAAGCTCCCGCATTCGCGCAACAGTGGGCAAGTACAGATTTTAAAATAGCATACGATCCTTGTACATGCTATTATCCTTCATTTTTACGTGTAGATGTTAATCAGATTTCAGCTTCAACGATTGAACTGCATGGACGCTCTGTTACTTTAGAAGATGAACCGTTGGTGAACAATGTCAACCTTCAAGTAAACCCGGCCGAGTACCTAAGTGGCTTTGATTATACAGGCAATACAACAAACGGCGGAGGTGTAGCTATGCATAAGTCAATTTTGTATATGTTAGAAGATTATACGGCAAAATATGAGAGCTACAATAAAAAGTTAGTCGAGGTTGGGGAACACAACAAACAAGTTAAAATCAATTTGGCGATTTTAAAAATGGGCAAATTCGTGGCAGGTCTTCTGCTTAATCCACTTGGCGGAATAATTCCTGACAATCCATTAAGAGCAGAAATGGCTGCAGAAATGGCCGCGTCGGAAACACTTGGCTTAAGCCCCGAGGCAATAGCGGTAGCCTACGAAGGTTTAGGGGTAGATAATACCGACTGGTTCAAAGTAGTTAAAAACCTCAAAGACGGTGTTGTAAAGGCAAACGAGGCAGGTCAGAAAGTCATTGATAATAAACTATTATTTAAATACATCAAGCAAATTTTTGGTGAAAAAGGCAAAACATTTATTGTTAATAATTTTGAAGAAAAAAGTATGCCTTCAGCACCTGCAATTCCAACTGCCACATTCTCAGAGATGCATTACACTGGGCTCATCAGTGATTATTTGCTTATTGGTGGCACTCGTTTTTATTCCCCTGGTACTTATGGTTCAGAAGGCACTGGAACACCGCCTATTACATCTGCATACGAATACCCCGTATACAACCAAGTTTTAGGCACATTTGCGCTGTTAAAAAGTCCAAAAATCAAGATTTCAGAATCTATTCCAATAGATACCGAAAATGAGTTGGATTATACCTCAAATTTCAGCGGAGCATATTACCATACCGTAAAAATGCAACGGTATCAGTCGTGGACAAAAGAATATCAGATTCAATTGGCAGAAGATTTACAATTTGCCATTAATGATGTATTGGATGTTAAAGACTATACGGTACAAGCTTCATTTAATATTTTGGCCATTCCAAAATTACAGGTTAACCCTGCTAACGCTACGGTGAATATTTATCATGATCCTGAAACCAATGTTAATGTACAATCCAACAACACGGCAGTTAATGATGATTATACCAAACTAAGAGCACGCAGTTATCCGTATCATTACTATGCTGAAAATCCAGAATTTTCAGAAGAAGTCTATGTTATTGGTCCAGATGGCTATATTCCACCAGCATACACCGTTATGAGAGACACTGTAGCTATTCAAACACCTTTTTTACCCCTTGATGCATTTCAACCCTTTGTTGCAGGGATGGGACTGCGAAATGAATCAATTATGTACAACAAAGAGTTGATTGATGTGGGGTATGCACCCGAAACCTATCCAACTTTTTTTAATCCTGAAACAGGAACCACTGAGTTTGTAATTGAAAATCCATTAATAGAAAAACCTATTCAACTTAACCCGAACACGGCAGGGTATAAATATGATTTTTATGTGGAGCTAAAATTAATTGTTGACATTAACTTTAACACTGTTAATTCGGATGGTGAGGAAAATTCAATATCACAGGTATTAACGTACGTTATTGATCCAGAAAATATTACTTGGCTAACAAGTGATATTGTACCTGGTTTAATTGAAACAGATAAAAACATAGGGCAATACAAAGAAGAACTCTATTTTGAAGACCTTGATTTTCACGGTCAGGATGTAAATGGCTGCACACTGGAAGGAACAAATTATACCTGCGTGGCTAGGGATTTGATTACGATTGATGGAGATATATCGAGCTCAGCAGGATACTCTGTTGATATGATTGCAGGGAATTTAATCAAAGTGGTTCATGAATCACAGGTATCACCTGAAATTGTGCTTCAAATAGATGAAATTCTGGACTTTTCGCACCCCATGCCAAAAGCAAATCAAGAATATGTTCGGAATTTTTGTAAAGGTGTTGGTGGCGCAGCTCCTCCATATATGGCTAACGTTTCGAGTTTGGGATTAAATGACGAAACGGCAGAAATAACAAGTGAAGAAATTACTAATGCGACACGCGATAAATCTAATTTTTCATACAAGCTCTATCCGAATCCAACTTTGTCTGAAGTTTATATTTAACCTATAAATGCAGATGGAGAAATTAGCATTATATTGACTGATGTTACAGGAAAGCAAATAAACATAACAACGGAAAGAGCAGCATCTGATCGATACAAACTAGACCTTACGAATTATGCGAGTGGCATTTATTTTGTTACCGTATTTTCAAATGGACAGTCTATTACACAACGCTTAATCGTTAATTAATATGAAAAAAATCTCAATTTATTTTATGCTCACCGCTTTTATCATTTTTACTTCGTGTAATAAAGAAAAACGTTACTCAACCAAACTCATGAAAGGAGAAATTTGGGCAATTGAAAGTGTCCAAATTGGAAGTGAAACAAGCGAATTATTGGGAGATTGGCAAGTTATTCAAGATGTTTCGATTCACGACACGGTGCCCACGGTAAAATGGGTTTTAGCAGATTATACCGCCCTATTCGAATGGCAATTTCAAAATAAAGGCAAAGATTTTCAATTGAATTATCACATTCTGTGCGACGAAATTGATGCGGATGAATTGGACACGTTAGATTATTTTGTTTATGATCTAACAGGGACGTATAATGTAGAAAGGCATGGAAGATCGAAGATGATTTTTTCAAGTGAGAACACAATTGGGTTCGGAGAAAATAAGGTAGAAATTGAAATTCAACGAAAAGAATAATATCATTCTTGTTAGATCTTCATTTAGATTTTTTTTCTAGGATCACATACAATTTTTTAGAAAATGAATAGTTTATAGTAGCGCTGCATTTTAATATTTACTACCTTTATCGCGCAACTGCTATGAAAAAAACACTTGTATACTTTACCTTGGTCATCAGTGCTATTCCTTCTTTTGGACAAGGAGGGGATTTGACACCCAAATATTCGAATGAATTTTTGTCAATTGGAGTCGGTGCAAACGCTTTGGGACTGTCTAATGCGGTTGTAGCTGGAGTAGATGATGTCTCTGCCGGATATTGGAATCCTGCTGGGTTGACCGAAATCACTGATTTTATGCAAGTGGGTGCTATGCACTCTGAGTATTTTGCCGGCATAGCGAAATATGATTTTATTGGCATTGCGAAACCGATAGACGATAAAAGCACTGCCGGTTTTACCTTTATTCGCTTTGGTGTAGATGACATTCCAAACACAACTCAATTAATTGATAAAGATGGAAATGTCAATTATGACAATATATCGTTGTTTTCTGCGGGTGACTATGCTTTTTTATTCTCTTATGCTCGAAAATTGCCAATCGAAGGATTGAGTGTTGGAGGAAATTTTAAGGTGATTTATCGACATGTAGGTGATTTTGCGCGCTCTTGGGGTTTCGGTATTGATGGAGGATTAAAATACAACCTAGGCGACAAGTGGAAATTCGGTCTTCTCGCGCGGGATATGACAACAACGTTTAATGCCTGGTCATTCTCCCTGGACGATCAAATGATAGAGACCTTTATCGCGACGGATAACGAGATTCCTGAAAACGGATTGGAGATTACGCTACCTAAATTCATTTTAGGAGCGCAGTATAAAACAACTATTGTAAAAGAGTTTTATGTAAAATCGGAAATTGACATTGCTTTAAATACAGATGGCCGTAGAAATGTTTTGATTCGGACCAATCCGATTAGTGTCGATCCCTATGCAGGTATTGAGTTTGGTTATGGTAAATGGGTTGCTTTGCGTTTTGGAGCAGGCAATATGCAATGGATCAAAAATCCAGATTTAACGGAGTCATTAACCTTTCAACCGAATATCGGAATTGGAGTTGGATTTAAAGGTATAAATATTGATTATGCTTTCACCGATATTGGTGATGCGTCTGTTGCCCTATATTCGCATGTTTTTTCATTGCGATTTAAGATAAATGACCCCAAACGAACCCCTGAATAACGGTGAGGAATAAGTTGCTTCTCATATTAATATTGTTCACGAGTATTGGAGGTTTTTCTCAGTACGGTAACGAATGGATTAATTATGGTCAGCAGTATTTTTCGTTCAAAGTATATAAAGATGGCGTCTATAAGTTAGATTATACGCTACTTTCAATGGCAGGTGTACCGGTTGAATCGATCGCTCCTGAAAATTTTCAAATCTTTGGTTTTGAGCGCGAACAGCCCATTTGGATTGAAGGTGGAGAGGATGGTTCATTCGATCCAGGAGATTTCATAGTTTTTTACGGCAAAAAAAATAATACGTGGCTAGATTCACTGCTCTATGATGATCCCGAGCAGGTGGCGAATAAATACTACCCGCTCTACAATGATACGATTAACTACTATCTTTCATGGAATACATCAGGAATCAATGAGCGCATAACAGAGGAGGTTGATGTCGATTTTGGAAGTTATACCAGTATGCCTTATTTCTTGAAAACAAGTTATAAAGAAGGACATACGGTTTACATGGATGGATATAAAGTTTCTGGGATGTCAAAATCAACCTACGGAGAGGCAGAAGGTTGGTTTGGAAATCGGATTTACATGGCTTCTGTTGTTAATTATAATGACGATTTAATTAGCACATCAAATACCTACTCAGGAGCAGGTGCACCTTTGGTTAAAGGAGTAGCAGTGTCTGCTGGCGGGTCAAATGCAATACATGACGGAACAGGAAATCATCATTTGCGTTTGCAATATGGCCCAACAAACATCACGCTCTATGATACCATTTATACGGGTTATCAAATGAATAAGCTGCTTTTCGAGCTCAGTCCGACTGGATTAGGAGCATCTACCACGCGGATCCGTCATCAATTAGTAAATGATTTAGGTGTCGCATCTGATTATCAGGCTGTCGCTTTTTCTGAATTGATTTATCCACACACACCAAATTTAGAAGGATCGTCAAACTATAAAATGACGATACCATACAATGCATTGGAATCAAAAACACGTTATACGTTTACCAATTTTTCTGCAGCTGTTCCTTGGGCGTTTACATTGGGCGAAGAGATGAAAAAAATTCCAGTGGTTGTTTCTGGATCTACCTATCAAGTGTTGGTGCCTAATTCAGTTCCTGGACAAGACCAAGATTTTATTATGCTCAACGAATCAACCATGTTAAGTCCTGCTGAAATGACTCCCATTAACGGAACGGGGTATTTTACCAACTTTAATGCAATGAGTTTCGAAGAAGCCTATTTGATAATCACCCATCAATCATTATTAGTAGGCGCTTTGGATTATAAGATTTACCGCGAATCGGTTGCGGGAGGAAGTTATAATGTGGTTTTAGCTGATGTCGACGAATTGAATCATCAATTTGGTGGAGGCGTTGAAAAGCATGTGATGGGTTTGAGACGGTTTTCAGATTTTGCTTATCATAATGCAACTGTAAAGCCTGCCTTTTTATTCATTTTAGGGAAAGGTATTCGCGAAGCAAACGAAAATATCGCAACGGGGTTTGGCATGCGCCAAAGTCCGCTTGCTTATGCAGCTTGCCTCGTTCCGACTTATGGTTATCCTTCGAGTGATAATTTAATTACGGCACGTATGGATGGGAATTTATGGGCGCCATTAATACCAACCGGTCGTTTAGCTGCAAAAAACGTGGCGGAAGTTTATGATTATCTGAATAAAGTAGAATTGTACGAATTGGCGCAAGACCCTTCCAGTCTTTATTCGGTAGACGAGAAATTATGGCAAAAAGAGATCCTTCATTTCGGCGGTGGCTCGACTGAAATAGAGCAGACGATCTTTAAGTTTTACTTGCAAAATTATGAACAAGATTTGGAGGATTCAAAATTTGGTGGGAATGTTACCGCCTATTATAAATCTGTTTCTGATCCCGTTGATCCAACCGTTTTATCTGAAGTAACGACAGAAATCAACAATGGCGTGTCGTTGATGACCTTTTTTGGGCATGCCTCAGCTGATGGTTTTGATCAGAATATTGACGATCCTGAAAATTGGGATAATTATGGCAAATATCCTGTGGTTGTAGGAAATGCTTGTTTAACAGGGAATATATTTGAACCTGTAAATTTCAGTGCATCAGAAGAATATATCTTAATACCTGATAAAGGTGCGATTGCTTTTTTGGCAAACGATAAGCAAGCTTTTTCTAATTCGCTGGATGGTTATTCAACGGTCTTTTTTCAACGGGCCGCTGATATTGATTATGGACTGTCTATTTCGGAACAAATACAACATACAATTGAAAGTGTTGAGTCTGAATTTATGGCATTCGGATTAGAAAATGTGTGCAGCCAAATGATATTGCACGGAGATCCAGCAATTCGAATCAATAGTCATCCTAAACCCGAATTAGAAATTAATCACTCAAGTATCTTTTTTACCCCTGCCTTAATCGATTTGACAGTTGATTCGATTGATGTGAATATTGTTATTTATAATCTGGGGAGATCGGTCCTCGATACCTTCGCTGTTGAGTTAACCCGCTCTTTCCCCAACGGTGGCGGCGATTCATTATACACTCAGTTGGTTTCAGGAATCGATTATATCGATACCATTGTTTTTACCATACCTTTTTATAACAACATTGGAGTTGGTATCAATACGTTCACTGCGTCTGTTGATATCCCTAGCTTAATTCCTGAGCAATATGACGAAGTCAATAATAATATTTATTCAAAACAGGTTTTGTTTGATGTGGATGGAATCTATCCGGTCTATCCTTATAATTATGCTGTCGTTCCCAATGACACAATCACGGTGCGTGCATCAACAGTAAACCCCTTTGCAGAATTTGCAACCTATCGTTTTGAACTGGATACGACCGACTTATTTAATAGTCCGCAACATTTAATGAGAACGGCAAATTCGCTCGGAGGCGTTGTTGAAGTTGAATTTGATGAATGGTTTAAAGTCAGTTCGGGTGCAGCTACAGAATTGATTTTAGAGGACAGCATGGTTTATTTTTGGCGCGTTGCTGTGGAGGATACGGGGGATTATTATTGGATTGAATATTCTTTCCAATACATTGAAGGAAAGTCAGGCTGGGGACAGGATCACTTTTTCCAATTCAAAAACAATGACTATCTTTTTTTAGATTATGAGCGGGATCCTCGTCAGCGTTTTTTTGGACCTTCTTACAAGACTATTGATTGTGATGTTTACGGAAATGCGACAGGATGGTATCAGTTTGCGTATACGCTTTTCCATATTGATGGAAGTTTAGATCCGGGTTATGGTGAATATAATTTCTGTTCAACAAATCCTCAATTTTTAGTCGCTGTTATTGATCCTTATACATTAAAGTCATGGGGAACAAGGTGGGATAACGGCGGTATTATACCTATGCAAAATCCAGATCATAATTTCGGCAATGCAAATGATAACGGTGGTTGTCGAAACAGGGTAGAGTATCATTTTGGTTTTTATCAAAATAACCCCGTGCAGGTGGACGCCTTTGAAAATATGATGTTAAATGAAATTCCTGATAGTTTCTATTTCTTAATTTACACCTCCCGTTATGCAAATTATTCTGAATGGGATGCTTTTTCGCCTGAAGTGTATGATGTTTTTACAGCTTTAGGATGTGATAGCATTTATGCGGGTAGAGAAGAGGTGCCTTTTATTGTTTTTGGGAAAATTGGAAACCCAACTATGACGAAGGAAGTCTACGGTCAATTTCCTTCTGAATTAATCCACTTTGAGGATACCTTGTGGGGATTTGATTTTTATGGTGAGGAGGCGTCCACAGTAATCGGTCCAGCTAAAAACTGGGAAACTGTTTATTGGAAACAAGACGCTACCGAAGAACTGACAGCAGATTCTTCACGTCTTCAAATTACAGGGATTTCCTTGGGCGGTTCACCAACAATGCTAATTGATACCGTATTGACCTCTTTGGATTCGATTGTTAACCTGAATTCGATTGTTGATGCTGCGACGTATCCCTATTTAAAACTTAATTTGCAACATTGGGATTTAGAAGGGTTTACGCCTGCTCAACTCGACCGTTGGCATGTTTTATATAAACCTGCGCCAGAGGCAGCACTTGATGGCTCTGCGGGAATCTATTGGCTTCCTAGTGATTCATTATTTGAAGGGCAACAATTGGCTGTGGCCTTCGATATTCGAAATATTAGTGATTTACCAATGGACTCCTTGTTGGTGCGCTATTATATTGAAGATGCTGATCATGGTTTGGTGCCAATTGCTTATCCACGGCAAGATTCATTGCGCGTGGGGCAAACACTAACGGATACCTTAACGATTCCAACTCACAATTTAATTGGATTTAATAGTTTATGGGTAGAGGTGAACCCCTATAATGTCTTTGGTATAACGGATCAATTAGAACAATATCATTTTAATAATATCGGCCAAATCCCATTCACTGTTGTTGGAGACAATGAGAATCCAATTTTGGACGTCACTTTTAATGGGTATCATATCTTAAATGGTGATTTGATTGATCCACGATCAGAAATACTCATCACACTTAAAGATGAAAATCCTTATTTGATTATGGAGTCTGAAGCGGATACCGCTAATTTCGGGATTTATTTAACCGATCCAAATGGCGTACAAACGCGTTTAGCATTCAGAAATGCCTTGGGCGAACCGCTGATGGAATGGATTCCTGCAGATGCGGCTAATAAAAAGTTTAAAATTGTCTATTCGAGTAGTTTCGAATTGAATGGGACCTACAGATTACTGGTGCAAGGGGTGGATAAATCGGGCAATCTTTCGGGTGATTTTAGTTATGAAATTGAATTTGAAGTGGATCATCATTCTTCGATCACGAATTTGATGAATTATCCAAACCCCTTTAGTACAAGTACACAGTTTGTCTTTACCTTAACAGGTGCTGTTATTCCAGATGAATTTACCATTCAAATTATGACAGTAACAGGTAAAGTGGTGCGAGAAATTACCAAACATGAATTGGGAGATATTCATATCGGTCGTAATATTACGGAGTATAGATGGAATGGCACAGATGAATTTGGTGACGCTTTGGCGAACGGCGTTTATCTCTATCGTGTCATTGTAAAAATCAATAACGAAGATGTTGAGCTAAGAGAAAGTGGAGCCGACCAATATTTCACCAAGTCGTTTGGCAAGATGTATTTGATGCGTTAATTTGGTTCAGCACTCAAAAATACGTAAGGACATTAGGGTACAAAAAAAATCGAGATTGGAACTTAATCCAACCCCGACTCCACTAATCTAAACCTAATCTAAAATCTAAAAACGCAATCTATTTTATAATAATGTCGAAGGGCAAACATATTCGGTCTTCGGTAAATCAGTTTTGGCAAGCTCTCCAAATCCTCCAATGACGTCCGAAAAATGATCCCAACCACGTTGCTTAAGAATGGAACTCGCAATCATACTTCTGTAGCCACCCGCGCAGTACAGCACGAAATTTTTATCCGTTGGAAATTCTTGCAAATGTTGATTAATTTCATTCAGTGGAACGTTAATCGCACCCACTAAATGCTCAGAATCATACTCACTTTTTTTACGAATGTCAATTACCGTTAAGCTATCATTCAATTGAGCAGCAAATTCGTCAGCTGATAGTCGGTTTACCGTTTCAACTTCTTTCCCCGCAGCCTTCCAACTTGCAAATCCACCTTTTAAATAACCAATTGAATGGTCGTATCCCACACGTGAAAGACGTGTAATTACCTCTTCTTCTCTTCCTTCGTCAGTTACCAACAAAATTTCTTGTTTCACATCCGGAATCATCTCTCCAACCCACTGGGCGAAATTGCCATCCACACCAATATTAATACTGTTCGGAATAAACCCCTTTGCAAATTCACTTGCGTCTCGCGTGTCTAAAACTAATGCAGCCGTTTCATTGGCCAATACTTCAAATCCAACCGGCTCTAAGGCTTGTTTACCGCGCTCCATCACAGTGTCTAAACTCTCATATCCTTTAATGTTTAACAAAACATTTTGAGGAAAATAACCCGGAGGGGCAGTTAAACCGGTTAAGAGTTCTTTCGTAAATTCTTCTTTCGTCATGTCGGCACGCAAGGCATAATTCGTCGCTTTTTGGTTGCCCAATGTGTCGGTTGTTTCTTTGCTCATTTTCTTTCCACACGCCGATCCTGCTCCATGATTCGGATACACAATCAAATCATCACTCAAAGGCATTATTTTAGTGCGTAACGAATCGAATAAATGACCCGCTAAAATCTCTTCCGTTAAATCAGCAACTACGTGTTGCGCCAAATCAGGTCTGCCTACATCTCCAATAAACAACGTGTCACCCGTAATAATACCATGTTCTTTTCCCTGCTCATCAATCACCAAATAGGTTGTGCTTTCCATGGTGTGTCCGGGGGTGTGAATCACCTTTATTTTGTAGGCTCCAATTTCAAAAACTTGGTTGTCTTCTGCCACAAGCGCATCATAACCCGGCTTTGCAGTTGGTCCAAATACAATTGTTGCGCCCGTTTTTGCCTTTAAATCCAAATGCCCACTCACAAAATCCGCGTGGAAATGCGTTTCAAAAACATATTTCAATTTCGCGTCGTCATTTGTTAAACGGTCCAAGTAAGGTTGCACTTCGCGCAAAGGGTCAAAAATGGCTGCTTCACCGTTACTTTCAATATAATAAGCGGCGTGCGCCAAACATCCTGTATAAATTTGTTCTATTTTCATCTGATCTAATTTTTAGTTCAATACTTAATTTCTTATCACAAATTTAAGGCAAGTGTTTTTTACGGCATGTAATCTTTGTTACAAAACAAGGTGAGTTTTGTCAGGATGTCCTTTTTTTATATCCCTCCGTTATACGTTCCGCTTTTCTCGAAGGGGTCTTGGGGCTTCCCCAAACTTCACTGCGTTGCGTTTCGGTCAGGCTTTCCGCACTCGCTTTCTGACACCTTGTCGTCAGAAGAGCTCAAACAATTGCTCCAATCCTTAAGCCAAAAACTTATTTTGGGCATTCAATTAACATTACAAAAGTACTTTATTTCCCCCTCCGCTAAAACACCTATTTTCTCCTAAAACCCTCAGTGTAAAGGCGTAGAAAACGAAAAAAATGGAAGATTTTATGTTAATTTATTAGGTTGGCGTTTTTTTTTTATTTATTGTTACAATGTCTTAATTCGTTGGCCAAAAATTAATAAAGACCCAAATAAATTAATTAATCTTAAATTAACCAAAATGAAAAAGTTAAAATATGGAATGGTATTCCTTGCCTTAGTAGGAATTGGAATGGTTTCTTGCGAAAAAGAAGAAATAGTGGAAGACAACAGTACATCTAAAGTTGAATATGATAATGTTAAAACATTGAGTCCTACCTCTGATGTTACAAGTATTGCCCAAGCAGCGAACTTAAAAAAGATAGAATATGTTCAATCATCTGGGAATTATACTGTAACTTCATACGACTACTCTACTGACTTTGAAATTACCGTAGATTATTTCAATGTAAATAATGAATCTGTATTTACAATAAATGATGTTTCTACCAATACTGATTATGAGGTTACATTGAATACTGCGAATGGTACCCTCGATATTTCTGGAATTGGAGAATATTCAGCACAGGACTTTTCAAATGGTATTTCTTCAGGCGGCAATATAATTGTAAACATTGCAGCTGTTTTTGCCCCATATCATGAGATCCTAGGTAATGCAACAACTTCTTTCTCTGACAATGGTGATAATGACAGTTTTGGACCAGTCCCAGGGAGACCATTTATTGGAACAGGTGTAAGTTTTGACGGCCCATGCAATGAATTGCTCCATACCAAGACAGTAACTACTGATACGTATTTCTTTTGGGTAAAAGTCGGGTCAAATACCACCTATGATAATCCATGTTAATACCTGTAGGCAATTAATTTTGAGTAGTGGTTGCATTAACAATGCAGCCACTACCATTTGCGGAATTTTAAAAAATAGGAGAGGTGCGGTTCATTCATAATCCTTTTTCAACTACTGATATTATGTTTAAATTATTGACCTTATTTGTTTTTTTAACTTTCCATGGTTATCAATTTGCTCAAATTCAGGTTATTGACAGTTTGAGTTCTGAACCAGTCCCGTTTACTCATATACGTGCTGTTAAGAATAATAAATATGTAATCTCCAATCACGAAGGCTACTTTTTTTTGGATTCATTACGTTTTAATAATGATTCTTTAATCATTTCAAGTATTGGTTTTGAGACAAAAAAAATTGCAGTAAAAAATTTACATTCTTCGAGTAAAATACAATTAATTCCAAAACAACAACAATTAGATGAAGTAGTTGTTGTTCAAAAAAAAGGCAAGTATAAAATGAAGAAGCTTGGCGTTACAAAAAAGCCAAGAAAATTATTACCCGAATATGGGATGACATCTCAAAATGGAACTATACAAGCAGTTTATATTCCAAACAATTATTCAGCTCCTGGGGTATTAAAATACGTCAATGTGTACATTACAGATCATGGTTATCCCAATGCTTATTTTAGAATACATGTTTATGATGTTTCTTTGATAGAAATCAAACCAGGTAAAGAACTCACTTCTTCAAACATTGTGAAGTCAGGAACGGAGGGAAATGAGTGGGTGAGGTTTAATTTAATTGATGAACGTATACTGATTGGGGAAAATGGGTGTTTCGTTGGTGTAGAATGGTTTGAGAATACAAATTCAAAAAGTTACCAAGATACATTGATTTATAAGGCCACTGTGAATAATGGTGATTCTCATAAAGACACGCTCTACACCGCAATTAAAAGAGGTGATGGTGTTGTTCTTGGAACCATAGACGAACCTTACCAAAATGCTAAGCATAAAATTTGGTATAAACTTCCCTTTGCAGGTGAGTGGCTCAGATGGGATGTATATATGGCTAAATACCAACTTGAACTTCATGATTCTCTGATACCATATTTTATACAATACGTGGAGGATCAGCCAGATCATTCTTTTAAAGTGCCATGTATTCATATTACAGCATCCTTCCCAAAAGGAACAACTGAACTAAATGATATCGAGCCAGAAAATCAACTCTTAAATGAATTTGAAAGTATTGAAGAGGACATAGCTAAGTATCCACAATCAAGTGTTGTCGAATTGTTCAACTCGCTTATTGCAGCATTTGAAAATGATGATATTATCTATGCTATGAAATATTTATGTTTTTATAGAAATGATGAACTAGAAACCATCATTACCATTATAGAGGATAATCATAACAGGACGGGGAATTACTTTTCTGAAACGGATAAAAACCAAATAATCAAAAATCTTAATGAAATTTTAGAAAACCTGGGTGATGATTCATTAACTAAAATAGATTCTCAACATTTTGTTTTAAAAGTTAACGATAAAACCTCCAATTTGTTCATAGTTGATGGGAAATGGAAATTTCAACTTGTCAGTTCTAAATGAATCATTCGTTTGATTCTACTTCGAGACGGATAATCAGCTGGAAACGCTAAGTTCGATATGAATTTTTGATTGATTTCAAATTTCTTTTACCCTTTCACATTTAGGGACGAAACTTACCCCATAAAACACCTATTTTCTCCTAAAACCCTCAGTGTAAAGGCGTAGAAAACGAAAAAAATGGAAGATTTTATGTTAATTTATTAGGTTGGCGTTTTTTTTTTATTTATTGTTACAATGTCTTAATTCATTGGCCAAAAATTAATTAATCTTAAATTAACCAAAATGAAAAATCAAGACGCCTACGGGTCTCGACCTGTGAAAAGGTTAAAATATGGAATGGTATTCCTTGCCTTAGTAGGAATTGGAATTGTTTCTTGTGAGAAGGAGAATGTAGCCCAATCTGAAAATGAGACATCAAATGACACAGAGCGTACCTTAGAATCAACGCTTGATGAAAGTACCATTATTGATCAACACCTTTATCCTGGACTTTCAGTAGAGAATGGTGTGTTAACATTTGAATCTATTGCCTATTATGAATCATTAGTGGATGAAGAATCACAATTCTTTTGCG
>Ga0222659_1000751_pt1 | contig 16499 bp, 9 predicted proteins | sample AntAcemetagen547_FD_179850 | JGI IMG/M metagenome (GOLD analysis project Ga0222659, IMG submission 179850) | Saline water microbial communities from Ace Lake, Antarctica - #547 | ecosystem: Environmental > Aquatic > Non-marine Saline and Alkaline > Saline | place: Antarctica: Ace Lake | collected...
CCTAAGAAATATCAAGAAGTAAGAATCTTAAAGAATTATTCATTTGTAGATACCCCCCAAACGATATATGGTAAAGAAGTACATGAGGCACTAGAGCTTTATGTGCGTGATGGTAAGCCACTAGCAAAAAACTATTTACGCTTCAAGAAGATGGTAGATACATTGATTGCTATCCCGGGAACTAAATATCCTGAATTAAAAATGGCGTTGACTAAGGACTTAAAGCAGTGTGACTTTGATGATGAGAACCGATGGGTACGAGGTATCGCTGACTTGGTTATTGTAGATGGTGATAAAGCTTTTGTGATTGATTATAAAACCGGCAGCAATAAATACCCTGATCCTAAACAGTTGCGGCTGATGGCCTTGATGTGTTTCATTATATTTCCCGAGGTTAATCATATTAAAGCCGGGTTACTATTCTGTATGAAAAATAGTTTTGTTCAAGAGACGTATACTAGGGATGACATCCATAAATCTTGGAAGAAGTTTGAGAAGATATTAGATCGACTTACCATGTCATATGAGAACGATACGTGGGTACCTAACCCTACACCCCTATGTGGATGGTGTCCTGTAGAAACATGTGACCACCATAAACCTAGAAGATAGTGTATAATTATGGCTAAAAGAGGTAGCTAATCATGCCATACACAAAGAGTCCTAGACCCTACAAAGCAGAATATAAGAAACAAAAAACACGAGGCGAACATGCAGATCGTATGGAACGTCAACGCGCTCGACGTAAGATGGACGCTACTAGTGTAGATGCAAATAAGAATGGTAAGGCAGATAAACGTGAGGGTAAAGATGTAGCCCACAAGAAGCCTTTATCTAAAGGTGGTAGCAATAAGGACGGTGTGACTATCCAGTCAAAATCTAAGAACCGTTCATTCAAAAGAAACTCTGATGGTTCAGTTAAAACCAGACAATATTTAGCTAATAAATAAAAGGTAAAATAATACTTGCGTTATCTTTTTAGGTAGTGCATACTCTAGTTTCCATGAGAGGAAACTATGAAACTAATTGACAATAAAGCAGTAAAGATTACTGTGCCTAATGAGGTTGCGGGCTTAATACAAAAGCATATACCGAAGGCGACAGTAGTAGAAACAAGAGAGAACTTATCTGACATCCTAGTATATTGGGGTATCGATGAGATGATTAAACTCAACCAATTGGTTACGTTCAAGAAACCATTACCCTCACCTATAACACGAGACTACAAATGGTCTGGACGCTTCCAACCCTTCGATCACCAAAAAGTTACCAGTGAATTTCTAAGTACGCATACTAGGGCATTCTGTTTTAACGAGGCCGGTACAGGTAAAACATCTTCGGTACTATGGGCATGCGACTATCTTATGAATGAGAAAAAGATTAAGCGTGTACTGGTGGTATGCCCTTTGTCTATCATGACATCTGCTTGGAAGAATGATATTTACAATACGTGTGTGCATAGGGTACCCGGCGTGGCATATGGTACAGCAGATCAACGAAGACTTATTATAGATAACCCTCAGTATGAGTTTGTTATTATTAATTATGATGGGGTAAACATTGTTAAAGATGCTATTAAAGAGGCTAACTTTGATTTAGTAGTTATTGATGAGGCCAATGCTTATAAGACAGTGACTACTGCTAGGTGGAAAACACTGGCTAAAATACTACGACCTGAGACAAGGCTGTGGATGTTAACAGGTACCCCGGCATCCCAATCTCCTGTAGATGCGTATGGTTTGGCTCGTTTAGTATGTCCAGATAGAGTGCCTAAATTTTCATCAGCTTGGCGTGACATTGTTATGAAACAGTTAACAAGGTTTAAGTGGGTACCTAAGCCGGGTAGTGAAACTAAAGTCTTTAACACATTACAACCCGCCATTCGGTTTGCTAAGAATGATTGCTTGGACCTACCCGACGTTATGTATCAGACTAGGATAGTTCCTTTAACAAAACAAGTAGAAACTTACTACAACAAACTGAAGAAAGACTTTCTTATTGAAGCAGCGGGAGAAGAGATAAGTGCTGTGAATGCGGCGGCTAACATGACTAAACTGCTACAGATTTCTGGCGGTGCAGTGTACACCGACGAACATAAAGTAGTCGACTTTGACATTAGTCCTAGACTAAAAGTATTGATGGAGACTGTTGACCAAACCAAACATAAAGTATTAGTCTTTGTACCCTACCGACATACCATAGATATTGTTGCTAAGAATCTTAATCAGAACAATATCACTACTTCTATTATCAATGGAAGTGTATCAGCACACAACCGCACACAGATTATTAAAGAGTTTCAAACTGCTGATGATCCGAGAGTTCTTGTTGTCCAACCTCAATCTGCTTCACATGGAGTTACCCTTACCCGGGCCGACACGGTAGTATTCTGGTCGCCTGTGATGAGTGTAGAAGTATACCTCCAATGTATTGCGAGGATTGATAGGGTGGGTCAGAAGAATAAGATGACAGTCGTTCATCTGCAAGGATCAGCAATTGAGAAGAGGATGTATGACATGCTACAAGGCAAGGTAGATAATCATACGAAGTTAGTAGATTTATATAGAGAGGAGATAGGACTATGAATTTAGATGGCATAGACACACAACTAGGAAACAACTTACATTGTTTTCATGTAGCAACAGAAGAAACGCCGCATCGAGAGTGGATTGATACCCCAGGATGGGGGCCTAAAGAAATAGAGGTACATTTATTTTTTTGGGATGAACATAATATAAATCAGATAAAAGTTTTAAATATACAACACAATAAAGGAATAACACTTACCAATTGGTCAAGTGATGAGGGGGCTTCTACGCTTTTAAGAAAAGAGATTGTAAATTTAAGGGGAAAAAATAAATGAGTGATATAAAGGTAGGAACCTTAGTTGAAAGTTACCTTGCTATTAGACGAGAGCGAGAGATATTAGCTAAGAAATTTGAACAAGAAGATAGTGTCTACAAAGATCAGTTGAATAGACTGGAGGAGGCGATGCTAGAAACTTGTAACGATATTGGTGCTGAAACATTACGCACTGAAAGTGGCACAATTATTAAGTCTTTAAAAGAGAACTATGTTTGTGGGGATTGGGATAATTTTAAGCAGTATATCCTTGAGAACCAAGCGTTGGAGTTACTTCAACAGCGCATTAGCCAAACAAACTTTAAAGAGTTTTTAAGCACGAGGGGAGAAGAAGGATTACCTCCTGGAATTAGTACGATGAGAGAGTTTAAAATAACTGTACGTAAACCAACAACTTAAGGAGAACTACTATGGCTCAACAGCCTATTACATTTACAACGCCGAAAGGCATTGCGCAATATCCTTGGTTATCCACACCGGATACTAAGTTTTCAGAGGAAGGGGAATATAAAGTTAATCTTATTATTCCTAAACAAGAAGCTATACCTGTATTAAAACAAATCAATGAGGTCTATGCTCAAAACGTTGAAAGCGAACTTAAGAAGGCCGGCGGTAAGGAAATTAAAAAAGCCCCACCACCGTACGCAGAAGAGCTTGATGAGACGGGTCAACCTACGGGTAACGTGATCCTTCGATTTAAATCAAAAGCCGCTTATAAGCCAGCTATCTTTGATTCTAAAGGCATCCCTATGATAGAAAGTAACATCTGGGGTGGGTCTGAGCTTAAAGTTAATGGTTCCGTAGCACCTTACTTCACTAGTTTAATTGGTGCGGGTGTTGCTTTAAGGTTAAGAGCAGTACAAGTTATCCAGTATGTACAGGGTAACAGTTCATCATCTCGCTTCGGGTTCGAAGAAGAAGTTGGGTATGAGCACAAAGCTCCTAAGACTTTTGAAGAAGTTGCGGCTCCGACACAAGCTCCGGCAGTTGCAGAACCAACAGTACGTGCTGAGACATCTCCTCCTGTTAAACCGGCGGATGATTTATCAGACATCATTAACCAATGGGCTAAGGCTTAATTATGCCTAAAAAATATAGCCAAGAGTTTTTGGTTGAGTTGAATACTCTTGATGAGACAAGACTCGGTGTGCAGTTAGCGAAGGCCTGTGTTAATGCAGAACTTCCTATCACCGAAATAGCAAAAGTCTTTGAGGTATCCCGGATGACTGTACACAGTTGGTTCCGGGGTTCCCCTATTCGAGATAAAAATGAGTCTAAGATTAAGAGATTTTTAGTAGCTCTTGATGGCGCATGGAAAGCTCAATTAGAAAACCATACTCAAGATTTACCTATTTCAGAGATGAAAAAGGCTAGGACGTTTTTAGAAACGAATATTATTCCTAAAATCGTTGAAGATAAATCCATATAAGGTATACTAGAAAATGCTCCGCTTAAATCCCGGGGCATTTTTAACCTTAAAAGATAGAGAGAAAATGTTAAAACAATTCTATGAAAAGGCACTGCCTAATGAGGGCTACTACTGTGTAGCTTATAACATTCCTAATAGTAAAGCCTATGTACATGACTATGCATCATCTATAGACGAAGTTGTTGAGTTAATTCAGACACACGTAAAAGAAGAGCGTAATGTTTTTGTAGCGATGAGTACATTCAACGAACAGGACCGGAAGGCTTCTAAATCTATATTTGTTAAGTCCTTTTATCTTGACCTTGATGTTGGTGAGAGCAAAGATTACCAGACACAGAAAGAGGCCTTAATTGATCTTAGTAACTTTCTTGAAACTTCTAAGCTACCTATGCCTGCTATTGTTAATAGTGGTAACGGGATACATGCTTACTGGTTCTTAAAAGAACAAATTACTGTTGAAGAATGGAAACCTTTAGCAACTCAGCTTAAAAATCTATGTGTAGCTGAAGGATTAAAGATAGACTTAGCTATCACTGCAGACTGTGCTCGATTGCTTAGGTGTCCTAATACAGTTAACTATAAAAAAACTCCACCTAGTCCAACACTCGTAGTAAAAGATGCAGAAGAATATGACTTAAAAGTAATAAAAACGATACTAGACAATGTAGAAATACCTTTAGAAGAGTTAGTTAAAAAGTCTAACTTTACCGACGAAGAAAAACGAGTGAAGTATGGCAACTACGAGAACCACTTCAAGCCTCTACTTATTGATAGTATGCAAGAAAACGAAGATGGGTGTGCTCAGATTAAACACTATATAGATAATGCTAAAACTGCTGACGAACCTTTATGGTGGCGCGTGTTATCTCTTGCACAAAACTGTGTGGATAGAGACGATGTTATCCATGTTATATCTAAGGACCATGTAGGATATTCCTATGATGAGACAGAAGAGAAAGCAACTTCAACTGATGGAAAGCCACACACATGTAAAGACTTTAATAATGTTAGCCCAGGTATCTGTACATCGTGCCCACACTGGCAGACTATATCAACACCTATTCAGTTACATAAGGTAACCGCTAAGGCGGAGCCGGTAGAAGAATCAGTGGAACTGATAGCTATAGAAGGAGAGGTATTACCTGTAATACACAAGAAGAAGAACGGGTTACCTCAAACTTTAGATGATAAAGGTTACTGGCTAGGAGCTAAACAGGGCGGTATATTTAAAAGCATTACTACCGTAGATAAAAAAGGTGCTACCCTTAAAGAAGACTTACTAGTATATGAGTATGATATGTTTGCTATCCGACACCTTAAAAGTAATGCGGATGGTAACTGTCTAGTTATTAATGTAATGCATCCTCATGACGGTACACTCGAGTTTTTACTGCCTATGAAGTCGGTATATGACCCTACAGAATTAAGAAAGACATTAACGAGCCAAGGTATTTATTATGATTCAAGACAACAGGAGGAATTAATTATGCGTTATTTTATTGATTGGGCAAAGGATATGCAAAGAAAGAATAAGTATGATGTTATGTATGATCAGATGGGATGGAACGAAGATCATAGTTCCTTTGTGGCAGGTAACATAGAAATGTCTAGGGATGGGACAGAAAAGATTACACCTATATCTCCTCTTGCTAGGCCAGTAGCACCCTTTGTAACTAAGAGTGGAACCTATGAAGGATGGAAAATAGCCGCGCAAAAGCTCAACCAGAACGGTATGGAGATGCATATGTTTACTATGCTATGTGGATTTGGTTCTGTGCTTATGACTTTTTCATCTACTAATGGGGTTGCTATATCATTAACAGGAGAATCCGGTGCGGCTAAGACTGGCGCATTAAAAGCAGCGATTAGTATATGGGGTGAACCAGAAAACCTATATGTGCAAAACATTACTGCTAACGCTTTACAAGGAAGGTTCTTAACACTTCACAACTTACCTATGGGATTTGATGAAGTAGGTAATAAAAATCCATACCTTATTTCTGATTTTATATTAGGAGTTTCACAAGGTAAGGCAAAAGTTAAGATGCAAGCATCAACTAATTCTGAACGTGATTATGAAGCACCTTCATCTTTGATTGCTATCATGACCTCTAACCATTCGTTGATTGATAAACTAAAACAGATTAGGTCTAACCCTAATGGTGAGGCGGCTAGGTTGATTGAGTTCTCTATGAGAAAGCCTAAATCATTCATTGATAACGCACGACTAGGTAAAGAAATCTTTGATGAGTTTAATGTACATTACGGATGGGCAGGTCCTGACTTTATTAGGGCACTGTACAAGTATGGTGATGAAGCAGCTATCAAAGCTAATCTAGGTAAGTGGGAAAACCGATTTGTAGCAGATTTTGGTAATGATACTGCCTACCGGTTCTACGAGAACTTAGTGGCCGTTACTATGACAGCCGCAGAAATAGTTGTTGATGCAGGTATTTTGGTGATAGACATTGAAAGAATCTATAAGTTTATTGTAGGTGAAATGATTAGTATTAAAGATGAAACAGTTAAGATTAATGATGTAGATTATGAGTCTGTTCTAGCAAACTATCTTGATTCTAATATAGACAAGGTCCTCGCGTTCTCTGAGGAAGGTAACATGATTAGTGAACCTAGAAACCAATTAGCTATTCGTATAGAACACGCTAAAGATTATATGTGGATTTCGAAGAAAGAGTTCGACGCATACCTTGCAGAGCTACCTATCAGTACAAAAGAGTTTGTATACCAGATGAAACAGATGGGGGTAGGGGTAGATGTAGGTGCTAAAATTAAACAACGTATGAATGCCGGGTGGGTAGATGTACAAAAATCTGCTACGGCGGTGTATAGGTTTAAGCTAAGTACCATTGGTAAGACATATGAGGTAGAAAAGCTTGCAGCTACACAATGATCCGGAGTGGCTCTTCCCCTATGAGATGATGCAAGTAGGGGATAGTTTTTTTATTCCGACACTTAAGAGTGCACCACTAATCTATTCAATTGAAACCGCAGCGAAACGTGCTAAGGTAAAAGTTAAAACGTATGCGGTAGTAGAGGATGACTTGATGGGTGTACGTACGTGGCGTATAGGCTAATCAGGTATTCCATAAATATCATTTAATGATTCGTCGTATTTTTTACCAATGAATACACCATTTACAGAATCTTTTAATCTAGCGTCCCTTGCTTTCATAGACCTTTGTATAGTCTTTCTTGATAGCTGAAAACCTTTTGGAGCTTTGCTATTAAACCTATCAATATCTCGTTGAATATCTTCTACACCATCCTCATCTCCTGCTTGTCTGGCTAGGTAATATTTTAATAATAGTTTAGACTTCCGAGCTAACAGTTTTCTTTCTGGGCCTTTTAATGCATTAGCTTTAGTATAAGCTTCTGCTAACTCAATGTTACTAAACCCTACTATTTGCATGAAGGACTCGTATACACTTGGATCACCTTCTATAATAGGCACACCATATTTGTTAGTCATGCCGTCAGTATTATATCTAACAGTCTTAAGGGCATTTCCTAGGAAAGTAGGTAACACTCTTTCAGCTCCTCGACCTACGTCGCCATCTGCAATCATACCAACGCCTTCCGTAAATCTACGAAGTATTCCATATCCAGGACCACCTAATACTTCCATCATATAAGCCGACGCACCTATTTTTTCTAATCTAGCTGGGTCTTCTCTAAATGCTAAGTCTCTAAAACCTGTTCGTTGAGATATGTCTATACCAAGTAGTGCACTTAAAGGACCTCGAAAGGCTAAGTCTCCCACTGCTGCATTAACATATGTATGTGGTTCAAATGGCTCATCGTCATCATCTAATAACAATGAAGCTAATACGGTGGCTCCTCCATACAATGGCATACCTTGAATTCCTGCCATTAAGAAAGAATACCCATAGACACCTATCAATTGTTTTGCTGCAATGGCACGAGTTTCTTTATCTGCCTCTGTTTTAGGTTTTGCATTAAACACATCATTAAATAATTTACTTACTAAATAGATCTGTGCCTGAGCAAATCGTTTAAAGACGAAAGCTACTTTACCAATACCGTCTTGGAACATGCTAGGACCTACTTCAGGTAACGCGTGAGAATGGACTTTACTGGTAAGCTCAATAGCTTTTTGTATAGCGTCTGTTTCCGAAGCTCCTTTCGATCTTGCTAAATTAAATGCAGCAATTAAAGTAATCTCACGGTTAATTCGTTCAGAGTTTTGAAACACATACCCTATTCCTGCCTCAACTTTTGATTTAATTTTTAATCCACTACCCACTTCCTGACCTAAGTTTTTTTGTAGTTCGGTTATTTCGTACCCTATACCCCGACGTAACGCGGCCGTTTCTTCTGCCCTTGTAAATAAATTGTGGTACTTACCCCCTTCTTTGAATAACTTAGCATTTTTTCCGGTGTAGGTTTTCTCACCTGTTTTTTCATTAATGGTAAAAGGAGCAGATGTTCTATCAGGAAGGAACCCTCTATTCTGCTCAAACCCGCCAGCTCCATATAGTTTCATTGCATCAAATAAAGCTTTTTGTGAAGAATCAAACCCATACTCACCCTGTAAAAAAGGTAATACAATAAGGGGGATTTGCGTTAAGTTAACAATAGCTGAAGATATATTACCACCAATGTACCATACATAACTTAAATATGCTGGCATAGCCGCCCACCCTTTTGCTACTGGGTTAAGATAAAAAGGTAAGCTTTTAATAGTATCGGCACCTATTGCTCGTATTAAAGCACTGTCAGAGTTAGAAGCTTCCTTACTAATTATATCTGATGTGTTAACTATTTTATTATTATACTTTGCATTCGCTATAGAGCTTACTATCTTAGGTGCTGTACTTGCATAAGCAAATAAAATATCCTCTTCATAACCCGGTATACCTTTACGATGTGCTTCTTGGTTTCTTAGTGACTGTTCAGGAAATAAAGATAGATACTGTTCTTCAATATTTTCAATTGTTAGTTTTTTTGCCTCATCACTTAATTTAGGGTCATTATTAATCTTTGCTTTTAGCCGTTGAACAAATGCTGCTGGTGGGGCCCCACGTATTTCAGCTCTTTGTGATTGTGCAAAATCTTCAAAGTTTGTGGCGCCTTCTTGACGTAATTGTTCTTTTTTCTTTTTCCTTAAGAATGGTGATTCTGCAGAAGCTTTACCTTCTTCCCCATCTTTAGTTACATACTTAAACCAATAATCACCTTTACGTACCATAGGTAAATAATAGTTAAGTGGTACAAACTCTTCGCGTAAATTTGCTTCAGCTTCCGGATAAGCCTCAATCATTGTATCTAAAAGTGCTTTGTATTTATTTCTTAGGTCGTTAACAATCTGATTACCTAAATCTTTTAGGTCTTGTGGTAGCCGTTCGTACCGCTCTACAAACTCAGCTGCTTTAGGATTTTCTTGCAATAGCTGTTGTCTAGCTACTTCGTCTTTAATAATAGCTTCGGGGTCTATATTTGCTCTAGATAGTTCAAGTAATACACGGTTCCATTCTTTAACAAGCTGTTTACCTCTTGGGGTTTGAGCATACTTTTTACTTATAAGGTCTTCTGCATACCGCAACACAACAGATACTTGTTCTCTACCTTGTTTAATTATGTTTGCTTTGAGTTCAAGAAAAGATTGAAGTTCTCGTAGGCCAGATATTTGGTCGCCAAACAACTCAATCTTATTAGGAATAGATAAAAACCCCATGTATATCCGCGCAGCTTTATCTTTTAATGTAGATAAAAATGATACCAGTTCTCTACCAGTACCCGACTGTACTACAGGCATATTCAGAATAGAGTTGCCTAGTTTGTCAAACTGTTTCATTGCAAAGCTTTTGGATGGTACGCCACCAAGATCGACTATGTTAATGTCTGATGCTGCTTTTTCTTCAGCTGTTAATTCTTTTGCAGGTACTACCTCTGGTATTTCTTCATCTTTTTCTAATACACCTTTTTTGTTTTCATCTTTAATAGGGTTAGTATTTTTAGGTAATCTTATGTTAAGGGCTTCTCCCTGTACCTTCGCCGCCGCTTCTCTAGGCTTGGCGGGCTGTATCTTACTTTTAAGCTCCATGATAGTGTCGGTTACTTCTTCTTTTGAGAACTGAATGTCTTGTGACACTTCAGGGTTAACATTAAAATCTATCATTTCTCTAATAGCAGCTTCATTTTCAGGCTCTATAGAAATTATATTATCTATAACAGTATTTTCTTCAAATTCAAATCTGGCTTCTTGTTTTACAAATTTTTTGCCAGCTATATTAGGGACAGCTACTCTTTTTGGAAATCTTGTGTCGGTGTTGTCTGGGGCTATTTCTCTTCGAGGACCTATCATAAGCACCGGCATTTGTGTGACGCCCAGTCGTTGTAGAGCCCTTGCTCTATGCCTGCCTTCATGGCCTGTAATTTTTGCCCATCCTCTCTCAGGTGACTCAAATGTTAGATTGGGCACATCGTATGGGTTGCCCATATAAGCGCCATCTTTATCGAATTGATTAACCCATTTTACAACGGCTTCAGAATTACCTTCAAAATATTCAGCAATTTGTGCATCTAAAGATTTAATTGATTCCGCCTCTGTCCCTATAAGTTTTTGTGAGGCTAAATCTAAAAATTGTTGAGGCGACATTGTAGCTACGTAATAGGTTCCCTGCTTAGCGTAATTTGATGCCGTATTGTTATTGTTTAATTCTTCTATTAGTTTAGTTATTCTTTCAGGTAGCCATCCTGCAATAGTTTTTATTTCTTTCTTAGACATCTGTACAGCCGCTGTACTTGATGTCTGTCCTCTAGTACTAGTAGCCTCTGCTAAGGAAACTCTCAGAGAGTTCAAGATCATGTCTTGGATGTCTGCATCGCTAAACTTGTTAACGTCGTACAAGCCAAGCCTGCGTAAGAAGTTTTTCACTGCGCCTACTATGCGTCTAAACAACGAGTTGTTAGGGGCACGTTCACCTAGCTTAGCCATGACCTCTTGTAAGAAGGGAGTACTGTCTACCGTAAGTTCTGGATAGAGGCGTTGCACTTCATCAAAGATTGCCTGCACCTCAGCGTTTTGTTTTCTTAATGTTTTAAGGCGGTTGAGTAGCGGGATGTAATCTTTACCTACCATACGCTCTAACCCGTAATGCTCACCTATTTCGTGCAGTAAGATACGACGCGCCTGGCCTTTCTGTATACGGTTAGCTACTATATAAGAGGTTTGTGTTTTAGGGGCGTAAGCACCATTAGCTGTAGAAGACATTTTAATATTGGCAGGCAATTGATCTACGCTATTCACGATGACTAACTTGCCGCTCTCTATCATTCTGTTCACGCCAGGTCCAAACTCTTGGACCAACTCTGCGGTTACGGTTTCTGTAGTTTGTCCGGTGCCTTCTGTTTCAACTCGTGATTCTTGAGTAGCTAGGTAGTCAGCTTTTTCTTTTCGTAAAGCTCTAACTCGGTTGGCTATATAAGAAGGAATCTTACGGTTGGGTTCTTGGTTTAGGTAACTCTGCACTTCAAATTCTGCTTGCGCTAATCGTGACTCTATGTCCGCCAATTGTGTATCAGTTCGTGACTCTTGTGTTTCTTGAGGTGGAGGAGTTATACCAAATTCAACTTCTAACTGTTCTACATAATTTAAAGCCATTGCAGGATCTTCGTCAACAATATTATCTAGCTCGGTAATAATATCTGACTGAGGATCATCTATTTTAATACGTGCTTTAAGTGCATTTATTCTTTGTGTTAGTGAACGAGGCTCTCCGCTTGTTCCGCTTTCAACTGTTCCAGCAACATTTGGATCGACCACCACTGGAGATCCGTCAGTTGGGATAGCGCTCTCGGTAGGGATGCTGTCGGGTACTCCAATGCTATCATTGCTAACTCCAGCTGTTCCAGCGGTATATTCTGCAGTTCTGTTTCTAGCATTTTCTATCTCCTTCCTTAACTTAGGTAGAGCTTTTTTAAGGTTTCCAAACTTTGTAATTGCTTCTACATTATTATCCGTTTTTGCTTTAGTAAGCATAGCTTGTGCTTGTTTACCAAAGTCTGCTAATTCTTTTGAAGAAAAAGGTCTTTCAGTAAAATAGTTAACTAATCCTTGGTCTACTGTGTCGGCCGTAATACCTGCACTTTCTAACATAGCAGGAGTAATGACTACTTCATCAGGGTTTACTTTATTAGCTATGTTTTGTTTACTATTGGCTAATTTCGCATCAGTTTCTGCAGTTCTTCCTAATGCTTTAGCTTTAGTAATTTCACTACGTAATTTTTTTAAATCATTTCTTATTTGTTTTCTTTCATTTTCATTATACCCGCCAAAGTATGTATCTAAATCTTTCTCCATAACTTGAGTAATACTTTTTTCGTCGAGTAGCTGGGTGTCTAAATCTTTCTGAAGTTGTTCAACTTTTGCTTGCTGAGCTAATACGTTAGCTGCTTCTTGATCTCTAGCTTCTGTTGAGGGCTGTGGTTCTATTACTGCTTCTGTTGTTGTAGTCGCTGTCTGTGTAGTAGCCACAGGAGTTGTTACTGTAGTGTCTACTAGCTTAGTTTCTTCTATAATCTCTTCTTGTTTTTCTGGAGATGCTTTTTTAGTTAATGCTTTTTCTCTAAGATGTTCTGGTATAGAAGCTACACCCTTGAATGTACCACCAGCAACAGCACCTTTTATACCAGCTTCTAACATACGATCAAAGTCATCAGAATCAAAGATAACTGAATGGCCTTGCACAAACTTCTCCGCTGCAATACTAACGGCCTCTTGTGTAGCCTCAGTCAATCCTTCGGTACCAAGTCCACCTAATATATTAGCTGTAGCACGACGAGCAAGTCCGGGTTGCATACCTGACTTCTGTAGTATCTCAGTAACAACTGATGCTCTACCAGGCTTACTAAAGCTTTTCATAATACTAGTAGGTAGGATGCTATCAAGAGAAGCATTAACAATCCCTGCAAGAGAGGCTGCTAGAGGTTCAAAGTCCCCTGTCTGCTCGTAGATATTTTGGAATACTTCGGGAGCATTGAGAGCATAAGAACCTAAAAATACACCGGCGGCTTGCCCCTTTGCCTTACTTTTATTGATGTCTGATAGAATCTTTTTTGCGGCTCTAGCTGAGGCTTGTTCTGATATTTGTTTTTTAAATTCTTTTTTAGTTAATGCTTCGGTTGCTTTCTTCGCTGCAGTTTTCGCTGCTATACCTCCAGCAACACCACCAACACCGCCGGTACCTATGATACCAAATAGATTAGGGATTTGTTCAAAGGCTGTTTCTAATACAAACTTTCCAGCATCTCCTACACCTTTAACGTCTTTATAGGAAGGGTATTGAGGTGCCATAGTTTTAGCAATTGTAGCTTCACTAGCTTGGGCTTCTTGCATTTGCTTTTTAGCATATTCATCAAAACCTAATGCACTTGCACCCATTGCGGGTAACACGTCACCAATAGTAGAGCCAATACGTTTCGCACCACGACCAAAACCTTTGCTAACGATTTCGCCTAGTGAGTAATCTCTTTCTAGCTCAGGAGTATATAGTTGCTCCGTCGCAGTTCTTATCACTTCATCTTGGGAGAGGCCATCAGGTCCTTCAAAGCTATGGATTTTACCATCAGGGCTCGCTACATCATATATAGCCATTAAGAGCTCCTATTATCTTGAACCTACATATGTAAGACCACCACGTTGTGTGCCAGCTGATAGTGCTTTTGCTGCAGCATTATCTAATACTTGTTGTTTAGCCGCTGCATAGTTAGGTTGATTTACTACATCTTTACCTTTTGATTCTATCATACCTTTTTCCCAATTAGCTACTTCTAATAGAACTTGTTCATTTTCAGTTGCATCTAATCTATCTCCTGGATCAGCCATCTGTTTTAATGCTACTTTTAGCTGCATATCTTGTTGAGCTAATTGAAGTTTCATAGCTCGAGTATCTTCAAATTGTTTACTGTCCATACCGTATTGTACCGCAGCTAATTGCTCAGCTCTTTCAGCTTGACGTAGTTGTATAGCGGTATCAAATTGTTGTTCTTCTAACGCTCTTCGTTCTTTTTCAGATGCAGCATAGGATTCAATACCTCTAGTTGCTCCTGATGCAATATTAGTTAAAGCGTTTTGATCTTGACCTGCAGCTATTGCCAGTCCTGCTTCTGTTAATGCCATCCACGGAGCTATCTCTGCTTGTCTATCAGCTGACGCATCCATTTTTTTCCTTTTCTCAGCTAACATATCATTATATGTATCATCGCCCATGAGGGATTTAAACTCTGCTATCCTGTCTGCCATAGTAACTTCTTTAGCTGGAGCAGCTGGAGGTTGTTGATTAGCTAAGTTCTTTTGCACTTCTGCTTCTAGGGCTGATTTTTTAGCTTTTTCTTGAACATCAGAACTTCCTTCCCAATACTTATCCTCTTGTTCTTTAAGATACCTTTTGTTTGCTATGTCTTGTTGCGTATATTCGCTGTATGGTTTTTGGTCTAATTTTTCTAACTCTATCGCGTAAGGGGATTTAAACTGTTTCTTTAACTGTTCTGTTTGTTGTCGTTGATCTGCAGCAAATAGTGGAGGAGCTGCTCTTTTTTGTGCTTCTGTAAAAGACTCAAATGCTTCGTTTCCACCGGGTAAATCTTCAAAGAAAAACTGTCCGGCTTCTGCTATTTCTGTTGGCCGTGTGACTCCGCTAAGATTAGGGTTTCTTCCACGTAAGTTGTCAACAAGACCGCCGGGAGCGTATCCCATTATGCCTGCCATTTCTTCAGGACTATATCTTTCAGCTGCTTGTACTTCTCCTGGCCACATACCACCTACAATAGGGCCAGCAAATTTACCCATAAATAACCCAGCTGCATCTAATCCAGGACTGACGTAGTCATCAACAACTATATCAAACATGTCTCGCTCTTCACCTACAATACCACCCTCTGCGTAGTTACCTACATTAGGTGCAGGTAAGTTAGCTATGCCGGTTTCCGTGATAGTTTCAGACTCTGACATGACTTCTGGTTGTGGCATTTGTGGAGCTGACATACTATTAGTTAAAGCACCAATACCCATTTGTGGAGTAGCTTTGGCTACAATTTCTTCTGATACGGTTTCAGTAGGGGTAGCTTGCGCTTGATACTTTGCTCGCATCTGTTCTCTACGTTGAAGTTCACCAAGTGCTAAATATGTAGGGACGTCAGGGGTAGGTCGTTCTACATATCCCACTAACGATTGATCATCTACACCTTTTAATCTGTCTTGTACCTGAATAATATTCATATGTTACCCACCTAATACATTATATAAGCCTAGACCTGCTAGCCCTAAACCACCAATTTGAGAAGCCATGCTTGGAGCTGGCGCATACTGTGTCTGTGTTGAACCTAATGCACCCGCTGTACCACGTAGGATGTTTGACTGGAACTCAAGAGCCCGTCTTTCAGCATCTTGATTTTCCATAAACTGTTGATAAGCAATATTTAATTCTTCTTGCGACATAGCTTGTTGCTCAGCGCCTGTTGCAGCTTGAGCTTGAAGTCTTTCTAACTCAGTCGCTTGATCTGCTGCTCCAATTGTAGCTTGTTGCCCAGCTCCTGCCATCTGAGCTTGTAACCCAGCAAGACCAATATCTTTTTGTAAACCCGCACCATACTGATCGCCTTGTTGCTGTAGTTTTCTTCGGTCCATTTCTGCTTGAAGAGTTCTTTCTTCGGCTGTCATGCCCGCAGCTCTATCTCTTTCAAACTGTGACTGCGCATTGAGGAAAGATTTTTCTTGTCCTTGTGCCCTTAAATCTGCTATCAATGCCCTAGTCTGAGCATCTGCCTCACCTGTCATTAAAGCCTCACGCCCACTCCCAAATGTACCTCGACCTATAGAGCTCATTGCGTTAGCATTTTTTTGTATATCTGCTTGTTTTTTAGCTTCTCTAATAGCTGCATCAGTAACATTAGTTTGATAAGGACTCATGTATGTAGCGGCAGCTGTTGCATCAAACGTGCCCGGTGTAGTCATACCTAACGATTCTACTGTTCCTGGAGTGTATCCTAATGCCGAACCAATACCCCCTGCAGCTGTTCTACTAGTGCCAATGGCATCAGCTATATTTGTTTGTGCTAAATCAAACTCACCTCTTGGGCTCATACCTGCTACATCAGTTTGAACACGCTCTTGTAAGTCAGTAAATCCAGCTACTCTATCTCCAGCATAGGGAGTGTCAGTTTTAAC
>Ga0222659_1000752_pt1 | contig 16485 bp, 17 predicted proteins | sample AntAcemetagen547_FD_179850 | JGI IMG/M metagenome (GOLD analysis project Ga0222659, IMG submission 179850) | Saline water microbial communities from Ace Lake, Antarctica - #547 | ecosystem: Environmental > Aquatic > Non-marine Saline and Alkaline > Saline | place: Antarctica: Ace Lake...
CGTCTCATTCTGGATTCCAGTGAGACTCTGAAGATCCATGATGTTGATCAGACCCAGCGCACCCGTGTAGAGCACGATTGGGATGAGCAGCAAAGCGTAAGCGGCGAGGAAAACCGAGTTTGCGAGGGTCTGCGTGCGCTTGTCGAAGCGGTTTTCCAGGAACTGGGGAACCGTCGTGATGCCGGCTTTCAAAAAACGCGGTAGGAAGAACATCGCCATGAGCACGAGGGCGACAACGGCGATCACCTCCCAGGCCATGACACTCAAACCGTTTTTATATGCGGATCCATTCAGTCCGACCAACTGCTCGGTCGAGAGATTCGTCAGCAAAAGCGAACCAGCGATGATCGGAAAGGTGAGCGAGCGCCCACCGAGGAAAAAGCCGTCCGATGTGCTTTTTTCATCCTTCCGGGTGATATACCAAGTAAGCCCTGCCGCGAGGACGGTGAAGAGGACGAAAGAAATCAGGGTCATTGATGCCATATTTTTTGGGTTTATTGGGTTGGTGGAAATGTTTCTAAGCGTGAATTGGCACTGTCAGAAAGCACAATCATCATGGAAATCAAACTAGCGTGATGCCTGCGTAACGAATTGAAGTGAATTTCCCGAAATTTCCGGTTTCCAAGCGGGCTTTGCCAGCGTTCAATGCCATCCGTCCCTGAGCCTATGAGCAAATCCAATCTCCGAATCGCCGTCGGCGCCGATCATGGCGCATTTGAAATGAAAAACGCCATCGTCGCGCAACTCCACGAGGCGGGCCACGAAGTCGAAGATTTCGGAACTTTCGGACCCGAGTCTGTCGACTATCCTAATTTTGCAAATGTGGTTTCCCGCAACGTCTCGGACGGAACTTTTGACTTCGGTATCCTCGCCTGCACTTCAGGCGTGGGAATGAGTATATCGGCGAATCGTTTCAGCCACGTCCGCGCCGCCAATGTCCGCACGGTTGAGGAAACCGCAATCATCCGGCAGCACAACGATGCCAACATTCTCTGCCTTGCCGGAAAATACACCGATATCGAAACCGCGAAACAAATGGTCGAGGTCTTCCTCAGCACCGATTTTGAAGGCGGCCGCCATCAATCACGCGTCTGCAAATCCTCTGGCAGCGCCATACAAGTCAGCGATCCGGAACTCTACGAAGCCATCGTCGGCGAAGAACATCGCCAGCGGAACCACGTTGAGCTGATCGCTTCGGAAAACTTCGCCTCCCCGGCCGTCATGGAGGCGCAGGGTTCACTGCTCACCAACAAATACGCCGAGGGCTATCCCGGCAAACGCTGGTATGGCGGCTGCGAATATGTGGACGTCGTCGAAACTCTCGCCATCGAACGCGCCAAAAAGCTTTTCGGTGCCGACCACGCGAACGTCCAGCCGCACTCCGGCTCGCAGGCAAACACCGCCGTCTACTTCTCCGTGCTCAAGCCCGGCGATAAAATTTTCACCATGGACCTCGCCCACGGCGGTCACCTCACCCACGGCCACAAGGCGAACTTCTCCGGCCGCTTCTACGATGTCACTCACTACGGCGTTTCCAAAGAAGACGAGCGCATCGACTACGCGGAGCTTGAAAAAACCGCCCGCGAGCTCAAGCCAGCCCTGATCACCGTCGGCGCCTCGGCCTACTCCCGGGTCATCGATTTCGAACGCATGGGCAAACTCGCCCGCGAGGTCGGCGCCTACCTCTTTGTCGACATGGCGCACATCGCCGGACTCGTCGCCGCCGGCGTGCACCCCAGCCCCGTCCCGCACGCGGATTTCGTCACCTCCACGACTCACAAATCCCTGCGCGGCCCGCGCGGCGGCATCATTCTCTGCAAAGAGGAGTTCGCGAAAAAAATCGACTCACAAGTCTTCCCCGGCATCCAAGGCGGCCCGCTCATGCACGTCATCGCCGCGAAAGCCGTTTGCTTCGGCGAGGCGCTCAAACCCGGCTTTAAGGATTACCAAGAGCAAGTGGTGAAAAACGCCCAAGCCATCGCAGCCCGCCTCACCCAACACGGCTTCCGCATCTGCTCGGATGGCACGGACAACCACGTCATGCTCGTCGACCTTCGCCCGAAAGGCCTCAACGGCTCCGAAGCCTCCGTCGCCCTCGACGAAGCCGGCATCACAGTCAACAAAAACGGCATCCCCTTCGACACCGGCAGCCCGATGAAACCCTCCGGCATCCGCATCGGCACCCCCGCCGTCACCACCCGCGGCATGAAGGAAAAAGACGTCGAGCAAGTCGCAGACTTCATCGCCGAAGCCCTCGCCGACCACACCAACCAGGAAAAACTCCACGCCATCCGCGACAAAGTCTTCGAATTCAACCGCGCCTTCCCGCTGCCTTCGTAACCCGAAAGGAGCCGCGACTTGGAAATCGCGGCCGCAACCGGAAATGGCTTTCCCGGCATCCATTCGAGTTCACACCAGCGGATTCTCACAGTTCAGCTCCGGAAACGACGAGAAATCCCTATCCGCCGTCCATAGCTTTTTCACCCCGTGGTTCAGACAGATCGCAGCAATCCGCACATCGTGGATTTTTGGCCCGCGTATCATCGCGGCGGTCGCTTGGGCCGAGAGTTTCGCAAAATATCCCGGTCCTTCACCGAGAAAACGCAGGTTCGGACTGCTCTCCCAAGCCGTTATCGCGGCAAGGGCTGTCGGCAACGGTGTCGGCGGATCGTAAATTTTCGGATGCGTCACAATTGCAAGGAATTCGTGGACGCTCGGCCAACTGATCCCCCACGGGCTTCCGGAATTCGCAAGGGTGGTGAGCTTTTCAAGCGCCTTCCCATGCCACGGTGAATCCTGCCGATGCGCGTAAACCAGAATGTTCGTATCAACCGCGATCATCGGTAGATTTCATCTCGGATTTTATCCCACGAGGCATCCTGGAAATCCCGACTCAGCCCGTTGCCATTGAACGTGACTGGCTGGATCAGCGCGGATTCCAGAGGCTTATCTAAAGTCGCGGCCAAAGACTCCTCAATCAGTGATCGCAAAGTCACACGCTTTTCCCGTGCCCGGGCTTTAGCCCGCAGCAACAGCGTATCTGCAATCTCTATGGTCGTCTTCATATGGGTAACCATACTTTTTAGATCGATCATGTCAATCATCGATCTGAATCCCTGTCGGCGAGGAGCTTGCGCCAGAGAGAAATGGCTCTCCTCACCCTCTTGCCGAAACACAAGACCGCCATCTTCGTCCACGGTTGTTTCTGGCACGGCCACGAGGGCTGCAAGGACTTCCGTATCCCAAAAACACGAGTCGATTTCTGGGAAAACAAGATTTCCACCAACCGCGCCCGTGACCTGAGAAACATCGATTCCCTTCGACTTCTCGGCTGGAAACCGGTCGTCATCTGGGCCTGCGAAATGAAAAACCTCGCCGCCAAGGCCGCCCTCAGCGCCGGACTCCCGGCCCTCGTCGAACTCACACCGGTGACATACAGCTTGGACAATGAAAAGCCCCTGCCCATGGCTGCCGACGAGACAGCTCTCTACCGAATCTCAAGAAATTCAGCGAGGTCTGAATAGGTCTTCTGGTCTTATCTGTATGACCTGAAAAGCGCTGGGTCTCTCGAAAATGGTCACAACAGATTGTGAGCTTGGAGCAATTCGTCCAACCCTCCGTCTTTCTTCAACGCGTCTCCAAGAGTGGAAACACCAATTCGAGGAAATTTCGTGTCCAAATCCAAATAAGCGTTTGGGGCATCCAGATAACACACGTTCCAGAGAACTGCGATGTGCATTTGATAAAGACGCCATTGCCATGGCAGGCAGATCTCGACGACTTCCAGCTTCTTGGAATCGAGTTTGGTTTCAGTGAGAATAATCGGCATGGCCAAAAAGCGTCCAACGCCATAAACCCCATCGAGAACTCGCTGATGTGCCCACACCTGAATAATACGCTCACGGGTGGATGTTTTGACAGGTAGGTGAAACTTCGGTTTTTCCTCACCTAGATCGAACACGAAAAAACACGTACGAATTCATATGCCATACTTGAACCACCGCAGACTAGGCCATATTCAGCTTTTCAAGATCCCCGTTTCTTTGCATTTTCCTTCACATGCGCTGGACACGTGACGAACTTCTCATCGTCCTCAACCTCTATCATAAACTTCCTTTCGGGCAGGTTAGCGCCCGGCAGCCAGTCGTTATGGATTTAGCAGAACGCTTGGGGAGAACCCCGGCAAGCGTCTCAATGAAACTTGGAAATCTCGCCTCTTTTGATCCCATACTCAAACTTCGCGGCATCCGTGGACTAACTGGCGCAAGCATCCTTGATGGAGAAGTTTGGGAGGAATTTCACGGGGATCTTCAAGAGTTCATTCCCCTCAGTCAGGAGTTATTCGATGCTCTTTTTATGGAATCCGCAACAGATATTATTGAGGTCATTCCCGGGTCCGGTATCCGTCGCCGCAAAATTCCCCTGACAGGCGATACTGAAACACTGATTCTCACCAAGCAACGCCGAGGACAAGACTACTTCCGCGATATCGTTCTAAACAACTTTGCCAATCAATGCGGACTCACAGGCTTGCCTGTCCGAGAACTACTCATTGCCTCCCACATCCTCCCATGGCGAAACCATGAATCCGAACGACTCAACGTCCGTAACGGGATCTGCCTCAGTCGTCTCCACGACGCAGCTTTCGATCAGGGACTGATAAGCTTCGATGACGAATTGCGGATGATCCTTTCATCAAAACTCCGCTCACATCTGCCGCAGCAAGCGGTCGAAAGCCATTTCGAAGCTTATGAAACAAAAATGCTCGACCTGCCGGACGACGCTCTGCTGCCAGAGCAGGCGTTTCTCTCGGCACATAGGGTCCGGTTTGAATTTCATTAAAGGATGGTCTACAGCCCACCGGATTCACCTCAAAAGACAGAGTTTATTCAGTGCATCCCCGCTTCGCCAACCATCAGAACGCAAAAGCCAGCGAAATGAATGTACGCCGCTTCTCCTACATGCCACAAGGAGGAGGATGGACGGATATTCCCGAACCTTTGCGCCTTCCATGCCATCGGAGAGTTGACACGGAGAAAGGAGGCTGGCCTGATGTATTCGGACGATTGGAATTCGATGGATTGTGTCCCACAATTACGGGAGGTTTCGACAGCTTCACACGTGGACGATATGGTCATCCATTAGCGGACCGCCCGATTACACCAAGGGAAGCCGCTCGGATTCAAGGGTTCCCAGATGACTACGCTTTTGAAGGCAACAGAGGAGATGTTCGGAGCCAGATTGGAAATGCGGTCCCGCCGCCAGTCGCTTACGGTGTTGGCTCATACATTCTTAAATCATTACTTATAGCCGACGGTTTGCTGAAAGAGACACAACCCAACTCGATGCTCTGTGATGAAGTTGCTGAGTTTCATGTTTCATAGTTATATTGCCTCCCGGTTCCTCAAATCAATCTGCGTATTAAGAGTGCAGAAATCATAGAGCCAACCGAAGCCGAAGATTCCCCCTGTGAGCAACCATATGACACCAGTGCCGATTTTCCCGAGGTAGAATCGATGGATGCCGAGCCAGCCAAGGAAGAGTTGGAGCACCCAGGTGATCGAGTAGTCGTAAGGGCCGCTGGAGTATTTGCCGGACGCTTCTTTACTCATGGCGGGGATGAGAAAAAGATCGACGATCCAACCAATGAGGAGCAGCCCGCCAGTGAGCAGCCAGATGACACCCGAGATGGGCTTTCCGTAATAAAACCGGTGAATCCCGATGAACCCGAAAATCCACATCAGGTATCCGACTCCGGTGCTGTGCGTCGGGTCTTTGGCTGCTGTCATGTGCGCAGCCTAGCGTGATCACCCGACGGTGCTATTCCAAAAAACAACCGCAATACTGATGCCGACACTCTGAACGCAGCTTGTATCCTCGGGTCACACATACCATTTCGCCTTCGTCACTGAATTTGGCTTCCCCTGTGCTAGCTCTTGCGTTGAAACTCCCTGTAGTTCCATGTCCAATCCTTTCCGAGAAGATCTCGTTTCCCGCAACCGCCCCGAGCCATGCACCATCGTCATTTTCGGAGCGACCGGCGACCTCACACACCGCAAGCTGATCCCGGCACTCTACAACCTCGCCGTTGACGGTGAGTTGCCGACCGGTGTCAAAATCATCGGCTTCGCTCGCCGCGAAAAATCCGACGAAGAATTCCGCAAGGGACTGGAGGAGCTGAACCGCAAGGTTTCACGCAGCGGCCATGACGAAGAGATCTGGGACAAATTCATCGAATGCGTTAGCTACCACCAGTCGGAATTCGGCGATGACGAAGGATACCTTTCTTTGGCCAAACGTCTTGATGAAATCGATGCCGAACGCGGTGGCAAAGGCAACCGCCTGTTCTACATCGCATCCGCTCCGGAGTTTTTCGATGACATCCTTCTGCAACTGAAATCCGCAGGAATGAACGAATCCAAGGATGGTTGCTGGTCACGGGTCATCGTCGAAAAACCTTTCGGAACCAATCTCGCCACAGCCCAGCACCTCAACGAGGTGGTCAACCAGACTTTCCACGAAAAAGATACCTACCGGATCGATCACTACCTCGGGAAAGAAACCGCGCAGAACCTGATGGTGCTGCGTTTCGCAAACGCAATCTTCGAGCCACTCTGGAATAGTCGCTACATCAGCCACATCCAGATCACCTGCTCGGAAAATCTCGGAATGGAGGGCGGACGCGGCGGTTATTATGAAAAATCCGGCGCGCTGCGCGATATGGTTCAAAACCACCTGCTCCAGCTTCTCAGCCTCGTCGCCATGGAGCCGCCGACCGACCTTTCAGCCGACGGCGTGCGCGATGAAAAAGTGAAAGTCATCCGCTCACTACGTCAGTGGGACACTCCGGAAAAGGTCGCGAGAAATGTCGTCCGCGCCCAATACACCGCCGGACACGTCGATGGTAACCCCGTCCCCGGATACCGCGAGGAAGACCGCGTTTCCCCGGAGTCCGAAACCGAAGCCTACGTCGCGGTCCGCCTGCTGATCGATACCTGGCGCTGGAGCGGAGTCCCCTTCTACATCCGTATGGGCAAGCGCCTTCCCAAGAAATCGACCGAGATTTCGGTGCATTTCAAGGATGCCCCTTCTGTGCTTTTCGGCGCGCTTCCAGGCGGCACTCCGGGAGGCAACGTCCTCGTCATCCGCATCCAGCCAGACGAAGGAATCTCTCTGCGCATGGTTTCAAAAATCCCCGGCACCTCGCTCCGCCTCGAGCCGGTGAAAATGGATTTCCACTACGCCACCAGTTTCGGAAAAGGCAGCCCGGAGGCTTACGAGCGCCTGATACTCGATGCCATCGCCGGTGACGCGACCCTGTTCGCCCGCCGCGACGAGGTTGAGGAAGCCTGGCGTTTCATCGACCACATCGAGCGCGCCTGGCACGAGTCCGATAACAAACCGCCCATGGCCGAGTTCGTCGCTGGCTCATGGGGTCCGAAAGAGGCCGATGACATGATCGCGGAAGACGCCAACGCCTGGCGCAGGCTGTGAATTCTGGCGGCTTGCCCAAGCTTAATCAATCAAGTAACTTCAGATCATGAGCACCAAGTTTGTCACCAATGAGAAAGGGAAGAAAATCGCGGCAATCGTGCCGATTCGCGAATATGAGGATCTTCTCCAGGACATCTATTCCGCCGCGATCATCGAGCGCCGCAGGAACGAGAAAACCTATCCATGGGAGGATCTCAAAAAGAAACTCATCGAAGATGGCATCCTATCGCATTGAATACGCCAAAGGTGTCGACAAGGATTTTCGGAAAATTCCTCCCAAGACCGCTGATCGCATTACGAAGGCTATCGATCGACTCGGATCAGATCCCCGACCCGCAGGAAGCGTAAAACTTGTGGGTTTCGAGTCGGAATACCGCATCCGGGTAGGCGATTACCGGATCATTTACCAGATTCATGATTCCGTCCTGATCGTCCTAGTCATCGAGGTCGGCCACCGCAAAGACATCTACCGCTAAATCCATGACCGCCATCATCCCCGCAATCTGCCCCGAACTGGGCATCGAAGTACCCGTTTCCCAGATCGATCTCGAGCTGCGAAAACTCTGGGAGCAGGACGAAGCGCGGACCAACGCCTCCCTGATGAATCTCGTGGTCTACACCGAGAAACCCGGCGGCCTGTTGGAAAACTCCCGCATCATCAACGATCTCACCCGCGACAACGCCTGCCGCGCCATTCTTGTCGAAATTAATCGCGACGAGGAAGCGAGCTTACGTGCTTGGATCACAGCCCACTGTCACCTCGCCCAAGGCCAGAAATCCGTCTGCTGCGAACAGATCTCCTTCCTCCTCAGCGGGCGGGTCACAGGACGTTTCCGTAACACGGTGTTCTCTCACCTCAATTCCGATCTACCGCTCATCTTCTGGTGGCAAGGCGAGCTTTCCGAAGTCTTCACCGAACGCCTCGCCAGCGTCATGGACCGCATCATCATCGACAGCTCATCCTGGGCAAACCCAAAGGCGGACTTCTCACGCATCCTCGACGCTGCCCGAGGAAATACCGGACTGGTAGTCCAGGACCTCGCTTGGACCCGCTGCTGGCAATTCCGTGTCAGTATTGCAGGTCTCTTTGATGATGTCGTCGCCCAGTCCGCGCTCGATTCCATCAAAACCATCCGCATTCACCACAACCCCGCAAATCGCAACACCGCCCTGCAGTTCCTCGCATGGCTGGCGGTCCAGGCTGGATGGAAAAACGTCGGTTCGTTCGCGTTCGAAACCAAGGATGGCAGCAAGATCCAAGCCGAAGTCAACAGTAGCGAAAACTCCGCCCCTCTAGGTCTGGTAGAGCTATCCTCACCGGAAACGACTGTCCGCGTGAGCCGCGAGAAGGGAGCAAACCATCTCCTGCGCGAGACCATATCGGGCGACTACCATGTAAGCTCCCTTTCCCCCGCTGATCCCGAGGCGCCAGCCGATCTCGTCGGCCAACAACTCTCCCGCGGCGGCAAAAACTCCCTTTTCCTGAAAATTCTCCCGGTTTTCCTGGAGCTGCTCTGATTTCGGCAGTGCCGCGGTTTTGCTCGGTGGAAGAGCCTTTTGCCGGAAATGAAAGGTTGTCCACGCTACGCCGTAAACTATATTGCACTTATTCTCTCACGCAAAGAATCCGATATGAATCCTGAAAATACCAGCCGCCGCAAGTTTATCGCCGCCAGTGGAGCCACTGCTGCGGTGATGTCTTTTCCCAACGTCCTCAGCGCCCAAAACGTGAAGAATAACGAGACTCTGAAAATCGGCCTGATCGGCTGTGGTGGTCGGGGAACCGGCGCTGCCTCACAAGCGCTCACCGCAGATCCGAACGTCAAACTCTGGGCTATCGGTGATGCATTCGAATCGCAGATCCCGCGCGCTTTGAAAAACCTCAGTAAGTTCGGAGCCAAAGTAGAAGTTTCGGAGGATCGCCAGTTCTCGGGCCTCGACGCCTACCAGAAAGTCATCGACAGCGGCGTGGACGTGGTCCTCCTCGCCTCGCCTCCAGGATACCGCCCGATGCACATCCGCGCCGCTGTTGAAGCCGGAAAACATATCTTCGCAGAAAAGCCGATGGCGGTCGATGTAGCCGGTCTGAAATCGGTCCAGGAGTCAGCAAAGATAGCAAAAACGAAAGGCACCACCCTCCAACACGGCTACTGCTGGAGATTTTCCCCGAACACCCGCGAGGGCTATGGAAAACTCCTGTCCGGTGAGCTCGGCAGGATCGTTTCGGTCTACGGTACTTATCTCGCCAATGTCCCGAAACCATCCACCGACGTCTCCCAGCGAAACCCCGAGTGGGGCGATGTTGAATGGCAGCTCCGCAACTGGATGGCGCACGAATGGCTATCCGGCGGTCCCCTTCTCGAACAAGGCATTCACACGGTCGATAAAATCGGCTGGGCCATGGGCGACGTCGCACCAATCGCCGCACGCGCTTCCGGCGGCCGCTGCCAGCGCGATGACGACGGAAACGTCTGGGATCATTACGATGTCGTCTATGAATATCCGGGTGGCGTCATGTGCCATGTCTCGGAGCGCCAGTTGAAAAACGCTTTCTCCGAAGTGGTCGACAGGGTCTTCTGCGAGAACGGAACACTTGAAGCTCCGAGCCGTGTGCTCACCAAGGACGTTTCGGGAAAAGTCACATGGGCATACCGGGGCCAGCCCGAGAATATGTATCAAGTCTGCCACAACGAGTGGTTCGCCGCGATCCGTGCTGGCGAAGAACTCAACGCCGGCGACTTCATGGTCAACAGCACCATGCTCGGCATGCTCGGTCGCGAAGCCGCACACTCCGGCCAGCGCATCACCTGGGAGCAAATGTGGGAATCAGATCAGAAGCTCGCACCGGACACTCTGCAACTCGCAGACGCATACGTGGAAGCTCCTGTCCCCGTTCCCGGAGTCTACAAGTTCGTCTAAGAAAACTCTAAACCACCTTCCAATAATCCCGGTTTCGGTTCGCACGGATACCGGGATTTTTGTTTCAACGACCAGTATTCGTCATAGCCGGCTGCAATAATCTGTATACTTAGATACCGCTTGCCTGGATTCGCCTATCGCGCGTAGCTTCCGAGGCTTCCCGATCTCGTTAAAACCACGAAATCCTACAATGAAAACATTCACCTGCTGGTACTCGATCCTTTTCGTGGCTGTCTCCTTATTCTCCCCTTGTCTCGCCCAGACCGGGACCGAGCAGGTTGGGAAGTTCGAAACCGGTGTGTTGCTCCGCGCCTCGGACCTCCTGCCAGACAAGCTCCTGCAAGGTCCTTTTCATCGCGTCCGTGAACAAGTTGAAACCGATGGCTACATGGCATACTTCCAGATCGATACCGATTTTGGTACCCTTCAAGCCATCGGAATACCTCAGGTCGCGACCCGCATCGCCGAGACCGGTGCCATCGCGAAGCTTGTCGCGACCAGCAAGAGCGACCTCTTCGCAGCCGGACTGAAACGTTCCATCGAGAGACCCATCGACGCCGTCAAAAACATCGTTGTCACACCGGTCGAATCGCTGAAGAAAGCTCCCTCCACAGTCGGTCATTTCTTCGGAAAAGTCGGCTCCTCTATCGAGCGCACGGCTAACAAGATTGCCGATCGTAACGAGTCCGGCGAGAAGCGCACGCTGGGCGAAGTTGGCAGCGGCATCGGCAACGCCGCCATGGGAGTCGCTGGTTTCGAGAAGGCGCGCCTGGAGACTGCCCGCCAGCTCGGAGTCGATCCTTATACGGATAACGCGCGCCTCAACGAGGAAATGACCAAAGTCACATGGGCCTTCTTCGCCGGTGGCCTGCCTCTGCGCATCGTAACCGCTGGGGCCTCGGCAGGTCTCGCTGTCGCAGCCACCGAAATGGTCGGTGTTCCGGAGGAAATGTATATCCTGACAAAATCAGAAATCGACCTTCGCGACAGCCAGGCACTGCGCGCCATGGGGCTTCGGGACGACGATATTCTCGACTTCCAGAACGCCCCCGCGCTCAGCGTCACCCGCCGCCACAAGATCGTCAAATCGCTCGCCGCCCTCTCGGAAGCAGACCACCGCGGCAATATCATACTCCTCGCTACCGGTTGCCAATCACCCGAGGCGGCCGATTTCCTCGTCGCTGCGCTGGCCATTCTTGAGAAGCGTCAAACCTCCGGTGAAGCGAATTACAATGCAGTCCTAGTCATTGGCCGACTTCCCGCAGCCGTTGTTGCCGGGGGGCGCCTGGAGGTCCCTGCCCCGGTCGATTATGTGACATGGACCGAGCATGTCGCCGCTTTCGCACAGCGCGAGGATTTGGCTGAAAAACCGAAAAACCTGATCCATACCGGGACCTTCTCCGCAATGGCCAGCTCTGGATTCACCGAAGCCGGGTGGCAAATGACACCTTTTATACCAAGGTAAAAAAACATTATCCGGCAAGGCTTTTCATTTCCAATACAAGCATCATTGTGTCCCTAATGATTTCCAGGCCAAGCCTTGCATTAGCAGTCGCCGTTTTCCTGACTTCCTGCTCGGCACCACTCTCTTTCATCCAACAGGACTATCGAGAACCCAACGGCGACTACTCCCACGAACCCCTCTCTCTCGCCCTCGCGGAATACGATGCCGGCGAAAAAACAAGAGATTCTCTCCAGGCCAGCGCCCGCTTTTTTGAAAGCGCAAGACTCGCCGGAAACCTGGCTCTCTCCGGCGAAGCTGGAGCCCTTGATCTCTACAACCTCTCTGTCGGCCAGCTCGTAAGGAACCTCGAGAATGCCCAATCCTCACCATGGGGCCGCACCCTCACACTCCAGGTTGAAAATGGTCGTCAGCTTACCATAAAAGGTCGACTCGAAGACGGCGCACCACCCACCCGCCGGCATTACATCGACGTCTCCACCTTGGACTTCCGGGGAAAATACACCAAGATCCGCGCTACCCGCAGCGGCGTCGGAGCCCCACTCGTAGCCGTCTCGGAGAAGAATCCCGATTTTCGCAAAACCTTTGCCTCACCGGACGATCACAAGGCCCTCACTGCCGTCCTCCGTTTCTCCGGTGAAAACAGCGCCACCCTCGAACTATACGATCCACTCAATACCGAAAAGATTTTCATCGGCGAGCGCGAAGCCACACTTGCCGCAAATTTCACCGCGCCGATTTTCATGTTTGTCGCCAACGAACGCCCCGACAAGCTCGGCTTCACCCGGCTACTCGACCCCCAGAAATACTCGCATACCGCCCGCATCACCCGCCTCCAGGAATACGATAAGAACCGTATTCCCGTACTTTTCGTCCACGGCTTGGACTCGACTCCAGTCACGTGGACTTTCATGTACAGCACCCTGATGCAAGATCCTGAAATTCGCCGGAAATACCAGTTCTGGGTCTTCAGCTATCCAAGCGGATACCCTTATCCATACTCCGCATCTTTGCTCCGCAAGGAGCTGGCCGATATTGAAAGGACCTACCCGGATCAAAAGGATTTGATCATTATCGGCCACAGCATGGGCGGCATGTTGAGCAAATTGATGGTAACCGACGCTGGAGACACGATCTGGAAAAACATGTTTGGAGGCACCCCTGCGGAGACTAAAATCAGAGGCTCCAGCCGCCAGATCCTTGAGGAAGCCCTTGTTTTCACAAACGTGAAACGTATTCGCACAGCCATCTTCATCGCCAGCCCCCACCAAGGTTCCGAACTTTCCAACATGTGGCTTGGAAGGTTGTTCTCCCGCCTCGTCCGTCTACCCAACTTTATCACGGACACCCGGAATGCCTTCGCATCGGCTCTCACCGCAGACGAAGCCTCCCTCAAGCTGGATCGCGCTCCGAACAGTATCGACACCCTCTCGCCGAACAATCGTTTCGTACGTGAAGCGAAGAAAATCTCCATCGCGCCCGGCGTCACCTATCACTCTATTATCGGAGATCGTGGCAAGGGCGACACGCCGAACTCCAGCGACGGCGTAGTGCCATATTGGAGTTCCCATCTCGACGGTGCCGCCTCGGAAAAGATCGTCCCCTCCGGCCACGCAGCCCACGAGGACTCCGAAGGCATCCGGGAAGTCATCCGCATACTCAAGGCATATGAGGAACCCGCGCAATGAGCTTCCACCCCTCACTCCCGAACCATCACGGCAAGGTCAAATAGATCTCGAGCCGTTCCAGCGTTTTCGGACCGATCCCATCGACCTCGAGCAGATCCGCCAGTTTTCCAAACGGTCTGGCTTCTATAATCCTATTGGCAGTGACTTCACCGACACCTGGCAGCAGCATCAGCTGATCGCGTGCGGCGGTGTTCGGATTGATCTTGGTTCCAACCTCCAGTTTCGGCTTGGCGATCGCTATCTCCAGTTCCTCGGCATCGCGACGCTCTTCGCGCCTTTCTTCAGAAAGTAAATCCCAATTCGTCTTAGCCCAGACACCCATTCCACGTTTGGCTGCCAGAAGCTCCACATCCTCAAGATTGGCCCTGTATTCCTTGCCCGACATGCCCGTTGGTGTTTCTCGATAAACCCCGAACGCCCGCGCGAGACCTAGCCGCACCAATTCCTCAGCAAGATCTTTCCCCCCGGACGTCGTCACGAAACCGTAGAAACGCTGATATTTTCCGTCGCCCCTCGCATCCGAAAAAGCGGTGTGGACCGTGAAAGGCTCACCAAGCAGTGCTGCCATCTTGCGACCAGCCTCCGCTCCGAAATCTTTCGCGGTCTCAATCGAAGCCTGCGGAGAACCGCCGACCTCGGAGATACCAAAGTAACGCCTCTGGGCCCGCAGCCGCCTCGCATCAGAATCATCTGTGACGTGCCATTCCACACAGTCGGCTCCGTAAAGTCGTAAGGTATACTCTTCCCCCTCAGCCGTGCGTATCAGGAAACTGTCCCCATCGCTCCATTTAGTTGGCACCAGCTCGCATCGCTCCAAAGTCTCCAGTGGTTTCGTCGCGAAGGCGAATTCCCCGGTTGCAAGGAAACATACGATTATCAAAAGGTAATATTTGGGAGCTTTTCTCACGTCGCTATCGAATTAAAATAGTCTACTTCGGATGGGATTTTACGAAGTCGATGTTAGCCTTCACTTCAGGGACGTTGTTGTTCCACTGATTCTCGTGTTCGATGGAGATATGGCCGTCGAAATTTTGTTTCTTCAGTTCTTCAAGGCAGGCAGCGACGTCCACTACGCCTTCACCCGCAACGACCACTTCGGCCTTACCAGTGCTTGCCTTGTCCTTGAGGTGGACACTGACGATGCGACCGTTGAGGACTCGAAGGCACTCGACGGGTTTGAGGTTGGAAGTGCACCAGTGGCCCAGGTCAGCGCAGGCGCCGACACGTTCGTCGCGACCTTCTACAAGGCCGCTGATGTAAAGCGGGTGCCAGACTTTGTAATTCGGATTGCTCATGGAGCCGCCGTGCTGGTGGAAGGCAACTTTCACATCGGTGCGTATTGTAGCGGCTTCCCATGCGGCGATTTGCGTCGCAGCCTCAGTGCAAATTGCGTAGAGGCCCATCGCTTTTGCGAAGTCCATGATCTGGTCGACTTCTTCGGGGTCCTTTGCATTCACTACCCCGTAGTTGACCGCGTGGACTCCGAGGCGCTCGCACTCGGCGAGAAGTTCATTTCGCGCCTCCTCCGACATGGTGTGATGGACTTTAACGTCTGAGTCGGGCTTCATTTTCTGACCCGGGTAGAACTCAATCATGTTGCCACCGGCTTCCTTGGTCTTGGCGATCGCCTCGAAGGCGGTAAAGTTTTTAAAGGTGTAAGCCTGTACGCCGATGAACCAACCTTCCTGGCGGAGGTCCTCAGGGATGGGGTTGGCTTTGAGTGAAGCGGAAACGGCGAGCACGGCGATGGCTATGAGGTGAATGATTTTCATGATTGTTTGAAGTTGCTGTTGGATTAGCAAAGGTCGGAAACAGGCACTTTGGAAGGTCTAATATCGTTTCTTATGTGACGTGGGATCGCTGGTCGAACTTTCACGTAATCCGGGAATAGAACGGCAACAGGTTTCCACTCCTGTATCCTCAAAACAGCCATCTATCGCTTGCCTTAAGCACTTTAGACACTACCCGTGAACATGAAAAATTTCATACTCGCCCTTTTATCCATGCCTGTCGTTGCTTTCGCGGCCGAGAAAGCCCCCATCCTCCTCGTCCTCACCAACCACGCCGAACTCGGCGACACCGGGAAGCTAACCGGCTTCTATCTCTCCGAAGCTGCCCACCCCTACGAGGTTTTCACTAAAAACGATCACCCCGTCACCTTCGCCAGCCCGAAAGGTGGATTCGCCCCCCTCGATCCGAAAAGCCTGCAACTCGACGATAAAGCCAACGCCACCTTCTGGGAAAAATTCGGCAACGCCGACAAGGAAAAGCCGGGCATCGAAAGAACCGTCGCCCTCTCCGAAATCGATCCTACCGACTACGCGGCTATCTTCTTCGCGGGCGGCCACGGGAGCGTATGGGATTTCCCCGATTCCGAAGCACTCCAGACAGTCACCGCCAAAATCTACGAAAACAATGGCTCTGTCGGTGTGGTCTGCCACGGCCCGGCAGCACTCGTGAACGTCAAACTCTCGGACGGATCCCACCTCATCGCTGGCAAAAAAACCGCCGTCTTCACGAACTCCGAGGAAGAAGCAGTGAACCTCACCGATACGGTCCCGTTTCTTCTCCAGACTGCATTTGAAAAAGCCGGTGCCCAAGTGATTCCCGCCAAGGATTTTTCCGAAAACGCGATTCGCGACGGTCGTTTGGTCACCGGCCAGAACCCCGCTTCCGCGAAGAAAGCAGCCGAACTCTTGCTCGAGGCGATGGGCGAGTGACGCAGTTCATTCCTCCACACTGATGCGCGTCATCAGCACATGCGAGCCGCCGGGCATCACGATCTCCGCCCTGTCGTTCGCAATCGCGGCCTCGATGCAGCAGAAACGCTGGTAACCATCATCCGGCAGGTCATTGAGCGCGGATGCTTTTTCAATCCACGGATTCCAAACCACCGTGGATGGGCTGCCGCTTTTCTCGATG
>Ga0222659_1000758_pt1 | contig 16348 bp, 10 predicted proteins | sample AntAcemetagen547_FD_179850 | JGI IMG/M metagenome (GOLD analysis project Ga0222659, IMG submission 179850) | Saline water microbial communities from Ace Lake, Antarctica - #547 | ecosystem: Environmental > Aquatic > Non-marine Saline and Alkaline > Saline | place: Antarctica: Ace Lake...
TGTAGAAGACAGTGGATTGGATTTTGAGAAAATGTCACCTTATGATGTCGGTGTCATATGGGGCAGTGGAAAAGGCGGTATAAATAGCTATGATGAGGAACTAAAGAATTATTATACGAGTGGAGGCGCACCGAGATTCGGGCCATTCTTTGTACCCAAAATGATTCCAAACATTGCTCCAGGAATGATTTCGATGAGATTTGGTCTTATGGGAGTGAACTTTGTAACCGCTTCTGCATGCGCAAGTGCAAACCATGCTATAATTGACGCATTTAACAATATTCTTCTTGGAAGAGCCAAGGCCATCATTTGTGGAGGTGCGGAAACTGGAATTACGGCTCCTATTATGGCTGGATTCGAAGCTATGCGGGCTCTTTCGAACGATAATGAAACTTGCGAAAGAGCTTCACGTCCGTTTGATGAAACCAGAAATGGTTTTGTGATGGGAGAAGGAGGGGCTGCTATAATTCTTGAAGAGCTCGAGCACGCAAAGGCGAGAGGCGCAAAAATCTATGCTGAAATCGGCGGCGTGGGTTCTACAGCTGATGCCTACCATATATCATCATCTCATCCAGAGGGTTTAGGAGCAATTCGTTCCATGGAACTTGCCCTAAAAGAGGGCGGTATAGCCCCAGAAGAAGTGAACTACTTAAACGCACATGCCACATCAACTTCTGTTGGTGATTTGAGCGAAATAGCAGCGATTTCTAAAGTGTTCGACCGAAAAATGAAAAATCTTGTGGTAGGTGCGACAAAATCTATGACGGGCCACCTTATCGGTGGTGCAGGAGCTGTGGAGAGCGTTTTTGCAATAAAAGCAATTCAAGAAGGAATTATTCCGCCAACAATCAATACAGAAACGCTTGATCCTTTAATTCCTAAGGAATTGAAAATTGCTGGCCCAGAAGCTGAGGAAAGAAAAGTAAAGGCAGCCATGAGCAATACATTCGGTTTTGGAGGACACAATACTTCTGTTCTGTACAAGAGCTTTGAGGATTAGCTTTGCTCGACATTGACGGATAAAAAAATGGGCTGTCCTTTTATAAAGGCAGCCCATCAAATTTAAAAAGAAGGAATGTCTAGTAGCAGTATTTTCCTGCTTCGATCAAGCTCAACGCCACTTGTTGACGTGCATTTTTCGGATTAAACGGTGCGTGCTTAGTAAAGCGCTTCAATCCCATCATCATCATGCGGAGTTCATCGCCTTCCACGAAAGAATTGATGGCATCTTTACCTGCTTTATTCATTCGGTCGGTGGTGTCATATAGCCAAGTTTTAGTCATGGCAATTTGATCTTTAGCGGCATCTTCGCCCTTCATTTCCATTAATTTGAGTGTCCTCAAAATGGCAGATTCAGAAGCATATGTCCATATCGCCATATCAGCTATGTTCATCATTACCTCTTGTTCTTTGGCTAAAGTTTGAGACAATTTCTGAGCTGCGGCGCCAGCCACCATAAGAACACATTTTTTGAAGTTCTCAACCAGCATTCTCTCTTCAAACATTGGCTTTCCGTCATCTTCTGGAGATTCGGGAATCGACATGAGTTCATTAGCTACGCTCATGGCAGGGCCCATTAAATCAAGCTCGCCTTTCATTGCTTTACGAATGAGCATATCTACAATGAGCATTCGGTTGATTTCATTTGTTCCTTCGAAGATTCGGTTAATTCTGGCATCGCGGTACGCTCGTTCTACGCGAGTCTCCGCACTGTATCCCATTCCTCCATGGATTTGGACACTTTCATCCACAACGTAGTCTAATGCATCAGATGCCAAGACTTTCATCATTGCGCATTCTGCCGCATATTGTTCTATACCCTTGAGAGTTGCTTTGTTCTTGTCCATTCCGTCAGCAGTCAAAGCGTCAATTGCGTCTTGGATATTTTGAGTCGCTCGATAAATCGAACATTCTGCGACAAAAGTTTGAATAGTCTGCTCGGCTAGTTTGTAACGAATAGCTCCATATTTCGAGATTGATCTTCCAAATTGATTTCTTTCGAGAGCGTATTTTACGCTGTGATTAATGAGGTCTTTGTTTCCACCAACCGCACCGCCGCCTAGTTTGATCCGACCAATGTTCAAAATATTCAAAGCTATTTTGAATCCGTTCCCTCTTTGGGAAAGCAGATTTTCTACGGGTACCTTGCAGTCATTGAAAAATACTTGACGAGTAGAACTTCCTTTGATCCCCATCTTCTTCTCCTCGGGATTTAGAGTGATTCCACCATATCCTTTTTCCACGATAAACGCACTGAGGTCTTTGTCGTCATCTATTTTTGCAAACACAGTGAACAGGTCTGCGAACCCAGCATTTGTGATCCACATCTTCTGACCAGTAATGAGGTAGTGTTTACCATCCTCAGTCAGTTTTGCGGTAGTCTTGCCTGAGTTGGCATCAGAACCAGCGCTCGGTTCGGTGAGGCAATAACTTGATTTAAGTTGGCCTGACGCCAATCCTGGAATGTACTTTTTTTTCTGCTCTTCGTTACCGTAATAAAGGATAGGTAAGGTTCCAATACCAGTGTGACAGCTGTATGCTACAGAAAAGGAGTGTCCGGGGCCGAATACTTCTGCACCGAGCATGGATGTTTTGAAATCCATTCCAAGACCACCAAGTTCTTCGGGAACACTTAATCCGAGCATACCCAATTCTCCTGCTTTGTCTAGCAAAGAAGCCATAAGTCCTTCCTCCTGGTCGTCTATTCGGTCGAGATGGGGAAAAACCTCTGCTTCTAAAAAGTCTTGAGCACTTTTGGCGATCATCTTGTGCTCTTCACTCCACTCTTCAGGAATAAATATATCCGATGGCTCAGTTGTTTTGATAAGCCATTCTCCTCCTTTAATTGCTGTTTTCTTTTTTTCTGTTACTTCTGACATCTTCTTAAATTTTCTAGTTTAATAATTCAAATACTCCTGCGGCTCCCTGACCACTTCCTACACACATTGTTACTACTCCGTATTTGTTTTTTCTACGTCGCATTTCGTTAAACAGTTGTACACTAAGTTTAGCACCAGTGCACCCAAGTGGGTGTCCCAATGCAATAGCTCCACCATTTACATTCACGATTTCAGGATCTAGTCCGAGCTCACGAACGATGGCTACTGACTGCGAAGCAAAAGCTTCGTTTAATTCAAATAACTCAATATCATTTATTTTCAGACCCGCTTTTTCGACTGCCTTTGGAACAGCATGAATTGGTCCGACTCCCATTATTCTTGGTTCCAAACCTGAGACGTGGTAGCTCTTTAGTCGAGCGATTGGTGTGAGGTTGTGCTCTTTTAGAAACTGCTCTGAAACAATCATTGCAAAAGCGGCACCGTCTGATGTTTGAGAAGAGTTTCCTGCGGTCACGCTTCCTCGAGCATTAAATACAGGACGCAATCTTGACAGGGCTTCTATATTAGTTCCTCGACGAGGACCTTCATCCGTATCTACAGTGTAAGATTTAGTGGCTCGCTTTCCGTCTTGAACAAAAACCTCTTCAACTTCGATCGGAATGATATCATCCTTGAATCTGCCTGCGTCTATAGCCGCTACTGCTCGGTGATTCGATTGCATGGCAAATTGATCTTGTTCTTCGCGAGAAACCTTGTACTCCTTAGCGACGGCCTCTGCAGTGAGGCCCATACCCCAATACCAATCTGGATTGTTTTTGGCAACATCAGAATTTGGTACAAGTCGCCACCCACCAAAAGGAATCGGACTCATGCACTCCACACCTCCTGCGATGATGCAGTGAGATATACCTGAGTGAATTTTAGCAGAAGCGATAGCGATTGTTTCCAAACCTGAAGAACAATATCTGTTTACAGTCATGCCAGGAACCTTCTCCGTATCCATACTCATGAGAGAAATCATCCGACCAATGTTGAGGCCTTGCTCAGCCTCGGGAGTCGCGTTTCCCACAATAATGTCCTCAATCAAATCTTTGTCAATTTGAGGATTTTCAGCCATGATTTTTTTGATCACTGCTGCACCTAAATCATCAGGACGAGTGAATCGGAATACTCCACGAGGAGCTTTCCCCACTGCTGTTCTGTATGCTGATACTATATATGCGTTCATTTTTTTCGGGATTTAATTACGAAGTACTTTTCCTTTCTTCACGATACTTTCCAGTCGTTCGATTGTCTTTCTGGTCTGGCATAGTTCTAGAAAAGCTTTCCGCTCTAGCTTGAGCAGGTAGTCTTCAGAAACTTCTGTCATTTCAGAGAGATCGCCTCCACAAAGAACAGAACCTAGTTTTTCGGAAATAAGCTGATCGTGCTCAGACATGTAGTTTCCGCTCATCATACTATGGGCGCCGACATACACGATTCCCAAGCCTTCTTTTCCAAGGACTTTAATATCTGTTCGTTTGACTGGTTTAGTGTATCCTTTTTGGGCTATCAGTAGGGCTGATTGTTTGGCATAAGCCAATTGGTCATCTCTATTCACGACTACCTCGTCGGTTCCTTTTCGCAAATACCCGAGCTCAAAAGCTTCGTATGCAGAGGTCGATACTTTGGCTTGGCCAATTGTGAGGAATCTGTTCCGCAGAGTATTGATTCTGATGTCACCATCTTTGAATTCATCAGATGTGCGCGCTGCGAACTCTTTGGTTCCGCCACCGCCAGGGATTACACCTACACCGAATTCAACAAGTCCCATGTAAAGTTCTGCGTGCGCGATCACTTTATCAGCATGCAGACAAAGTTCACAGCCTCCGCCTAAGGCTAGGTTATGCGGTGCTGCAACCACAGGAATACTGCTGTAGCGCATACGCATCATGGCGTCTTGGAAGCTTTTTATCGCGAAGTCTAACTCGTCGAATTCTTGTTCGACCGCCATCATGAAGATCATTCCCACATTGGCGCCTGCGCTAAAGTTGTCGCCTGTATTTGAAACAACCAATCCTTTGTATTCGGCTTCCGCCAAATCGACCGCTTTATTGAGTCCTTCTATAACTTCACCGCCTATGGTGTTCATCTTCGTGTGGAACTCGATGTTCAAGATACCATCGCCAAGATCTTTGATGGTCGTTCCTGAATTTTTCCAGATGATTCCATCTTTACTAATATTATCGAGGAAGATTTGTCCATCGAGAGCGGGCACTTCTTTATACGATTTGCTCGCGACATCGTAGAAATACTTCGCGCCGTTTTCAATTTTGTAAAAAGAGGTGATTCCTGAATCCAGCATTTCTTGGATCCAAGGAGCGGTTTCGACGCCCTCCTTTTTCATATTCTTCATTGCTTTTGCTACGCCAATGGCGTCCCATTTTTCAAATGGACCCATTTTCCAGCCGAATCCCGCGCGAAGGGCAGCATCTATTTTGTAGAGCTCATCGCTTATTTCGGGAATGCGGTAAGAAACGTAGCTGAACAGACCATGAAAAGACTTGCGGTAAAATTCACCTGCCTTGTCCATTCCTGCGTAAAGCATTGGAAGTCGTTGAGCAAGGTTATCTATCGACTTGGTCATTTCCAAAGTCGGAAAACTTGCTCTCTCGCTGGGGCGGTACTCCATCGTTTTGAGATCGAGCGCCAGGATTTGCGATTTTCCGTCATCCCCTTTTACCTTCTTAAAGAAACCCTGATTCGTCTTACTTCCCAACCAGTTGCTTTCAACCATCTGGTTTACATAGGCTGGAATGGAAAATACATTATTTCGCTCGTCGTCGGGGCAGTTGTTTTTTACACCGTTAGCTACGTGCACAAGGGTGTCTAATCCAACTACATCTGCCGTTCTGAATGTGGCAGATTTGGCATGTCCAATAACAGGGCCGGTCAGTTTATCGACTTGTTCAACCGTTAGCCCCATTTCCTCTACTATATGGAATAGCTCCATAATGGAATAAACACCTACGCGATTTGCTATAAATGCTGGAGTGTCTTTGCAGAGAACGGTTTCTTTTCCTAAGAATCGAGAACCGTATTCCATTAGGAAGTCGATTACCGCTTGATCGGTATCTGGTCCTGGAATAATCTCGAGCAACCTCAAGTATCTCGGCGGGTTGAAGAAATGCGTTCCGCAAAAGTGCTTTTTGAAATCTTCGCTTCGCCCTTCATTCATGCTCTGAATGGGAATACCCGAAGTGTTGGATGTGATTAGTGTACCTGGCTTGCGGTACTTCTCTACGTTTACAAATACTTGTTGCTTGATGTCGAGTCGCTCAACTACGACCTCGATAATCCAGTCTACATCGGCAATTTTAGAAATGTCATCATCAAAGTTTCCAGTAGTGATTCTTTTGGCGAAAGCCTTCGAATAGATAGGAGAGGGGTTACTTTTCAGTGCAAATTGCAAAGCGTCATTTACTATGCGATTGCGCACAGCGGAGTGTTCAAGGGTAAGGCCTTTCGATGCTTCCTTCTCGTTTGGTTCACGGGGAACGATGTCGAGCAGGAGCACTTCAACGCCAATATTGGCGAAATGGCAGGCTATTCTGGAACCCATTACTCCTGATCCCAAAACTGCTACTTTTTCAATGGTTCGTTTGCTCATGGTTTGATTTACTATTTATCTGTTGGGGATAATTCGGTGTTATAAATGCTCGGATTGTCGAGCAGCTCATTGATTTGGTTCGATACTTCAAAGAAAGTTTCGAGTTTTTTGGTATCGATATTTCGGTAGACGTATTCGTTTAACTTGACAACAACTTCGCGCGAAGTTTCCCGGTATTTTTTGCCGTCTTCCGTTAGGTGAATCAGCACCAAGCGCCCATCGTTCTTATCTTGAGTTTTAAAGATGAGCCCCTTTTCTTCCATGGACTTTAGCGTGCGGGTGAGGCTTCTAGATTCCATACCCATTTTCGGTCCGAGTTTGGTGCTTGGCGTTCCATCCAAATCGATGTTCAAGAGTGCGTATCCCACAGACATGGTTCCACCAAATTTGGAGGCTTCCTGGTTGTAAATGCGGATGATCTTTTGCCAAAGCCACCGCAAGTGAAAATCTATTGTGTGTTGTGGTTTCATAATTTAGTACTATGCTAAGGTACTAATAAAAGGTATGCATGCATAACATATTTCTATGGAAATGGTTTGAGACACACTGATACTACCTATGGGTTTTCACGAAACCCGTCCGCACTGGCATCTGCTGGGATTTGTAAGTAGCGAGTTCCATGACTAAATGGAAATTTGACCTTGATTTGTTGAGCGTCAGTCTTGCGGTAGCTTTCAGCTAAACCAAATTCGCCTTGTCGGATGCATCTTTCTTTTTGAGAAATTTTCTTTCCAAGTCAATTGGGTTCTTCTAATTTTGAACTCGACTAGTGAGATTTATAAACCCAGTTTTATTTATTTGATTTCAAATGCAACTTGACAACGACGACTTTGCAATGGAAGGTTTGAGCCTTCTTGACCTGAGTGAAGAATTTGGTGCTCCACTATATGTATACAGCGGCGCCAAAATCAAAGAGCAATACCAAAAGCTCGCAAACGCATTTAAAGGTTTAGATGTCAAGATCAAATATGCCTGTAAGGCAAACTCGAATATCAATATTCTGAAATTACTGAAACAGGAAGGAAGCGGTATCGATGCTGTTTCTCTGAATGAAGTTCGTCTTGGATTGAAGGCTGGGTTTGATCCTCAAGAAATACTCTACACGCCCAACGGTGTTTCCATGGCTGAAATTGAGAAAGCAGTGGATCTCGGTGTTCATATCAACATCGACAACATCTCTGTCCTTGAGCAATTTGGTCACAAGTACCAGAACACTGTGCCGGTGTGTATTCGTATAAATCCCCATGTGATGGCAGGCGGGAATTCACATATTCAAACAGGACATATCGATTCAAAATTCGGAATATCAATTCACCAGATCAGGCATGTAATACGGGTGGTAAAGGCCAATAATATGGACATTGCTGGATTGCATATGCATACAGGATCAGATATTGTGGATGCCGAGGTCTTTACTCTTGCTGCTGAACTTCTATTTGAGGTAGCCATGAATTTTGATAACCTTAAGTATGTTGATCTTGGTTCGGGCTTTAAGGTGAGCTATCGAAAAGATGATGTGACCACTGATATTGATCGCCTAGGAAAAGTACTGGGAAAACGGTTTGAAGAATTCTGCGAAGCCTATGGCAAAAAGCTTGAATTGTGGTTTGAGCCAGGGAAGTTCTTGGTGAGTGAGGCTGGCGTTTTTTTAGTGAAAGTCAATGTGGTCAAGCAGACGGTTTCAACCGTTTTTGCTGGGGTGGACTCTGGTCAAAATCACCTTATTCGTCCGATGATGTACGAGGCCTACCATCATATATCGAATATAAGTAACCGCGGAGAAACGCAACGTGTCTATTCCGTAGTTGGCTACATCTGCGAAACGGATACTTTCGGATATGATCGAAAGCTAACGGAAGTGAGAGCAGGAGATGTTTTGTCTATTCGCAATGCAGGAGCTTACGGTTTCGCCATGGCTTCCAATTACAATTCACGGCTGAGACCTGCCGAAGTTTTGATCCTAGATGGAAAGTCTCATCTCATTCGAGAAAGAGAAAATTTTGAAGATTTGATGAAAAATCAGATTGAGGTTATCTGACATTCATTGGATTTAGTCAGCCCACTCGGCCAATTCCAACCAACGCTCATTCTGCGCATCACTTTCCTTGACTAACCCTTCTAGCTCGGCGGAAATCTTCATGAGCTCCTCGTTGTCATTAGTTGTTGAAAGCACTTCGGCAAGTTTTGCTTTTTTCTCCTCCAATTTTTCAATGCTTTTTTCTAGCTTTTCAAATTCGAGGCGCTCGCCATAAGTGAGTTTTATTTTTCCTGATTGCTTAGAACTGGAAGTAGCGACTTGCTTTTTCTCAGACGCTATTTCTTTGGATGAAGCTTTGTCTTCCATCCTCTTCTTTTCGCGGTATTGAGTATAGTTTCCTGGAAAATCTCGAACCGCACCTTGGCCTTCAAAAACAAAAAGGTGATCGACCACCTTGTCCATAAAGAATCGATCGTGAGATACCACAACCAAGCAGCCATCGTATGACTGCAAGTAGTCTTCCAGCACTTGCAGGGTATCAATGTCTAGGTCGTTGGTTGGCTCATCGAGCACCAAGAAATTTGGATTGGACATCAATACAGTCAGCAAATAAAGCCTTCTTTTTTCTCCTCCACTAAGAGTCGAAACAAGCTGCCAGTGTTTGTCTCGTGCGAAAAGAAATCGCTCGAGCATCTGTGTCGCAGAGAGCTTTTGCCCTTTATGTAGTTCGATAACCTCGGCAATATCGGTCACCACTTCAATGACCCGTTTTTGATCAGCACCGACTAGTCCGTTTTGGTCGTAATGGCCAAACTTCACTGTTTCACCTTGAACGATCTTTCCTTTGTCTGGCTCCAGTTCGCCCAAAAGCATTTTGACGAAAGTGGTTTTACCCGTTCCGTTTTTTCCAACTACACCGAGTTTCTCCTTTCGCTGGAAGTTGTATTCGAAATGATCTATAATCGTCAGGTCACCAAAAGACTTGGAGACCTTGTGAAACTCGACAATCTTAGAGCCAAGCCTTTCAGTTTTTACACCCAGTTCTACGCTGCTCTTATCTGTGCGGATAGATGCTTTAGCTTTGATACCATCGAAGGCATCTACCCTCGATTTGGATTTTGTTCCACGGGCTTTAGGCTGTCTTCTAATCCAATCCAGCTCTGTGCTCATGAGGTTTTTGGCCTTGTCTATGCTGCTGGCCAAACTGGCTTCTCTCTCCGCTTTCTTTTCTAGAAAGTAGGTGTAGTTTCCTTGATATCTCACCAATTCTCCCCGTTCAATCTCCAAAATATCCGAGCATACTCGATCCAAGAAGTAACGGTCGTGTGTAACCATCAATAGCGTGAAGTTTCCCGAAGCGAGCCATTTTTCCAGCCACTCAATGGTATCTAGATCGAGGTGGTTGGTGGGCTCATCCATAATAATGAACTCAGGTTCCTCAAGAAGCACTTTCGCCAGTGCTGCTCTTTTTCGCTGACCACCCGAAGCAGTATCGATTCGCATGTCGGTATTCTCGATACCAAGCTGTCCCAATATTTCGCGCACTCTCGCTTCAAAATCCCACGCATTGGTGTGATCCATCTCGTCCATTGCATGCTGCAAGGCATCAGAATCATCTGGATTCTGAATGGCTTTCTCGTATTTCTTAATGGCATCGGTCATGGGGTTGTCAGATACCATGATGGCATCAGTCAAACTCATGCCTTCAGCAAAAACGGGTTCTTGTGGTAAATACCCCACACGGACGCCGTTTCTAAATGCGATCTCGCCTGAATCAGCGGGCTCAGTCCCTGCAAGGGCTCTTAGGAGCGTTGTCTTTCCAGATCCATTGGGAGCAACGATGGCTACCTTTTCGCCCTTGGCCATGCCAAATGAGAAATTCTCAAAGAGCAGTTTAGGACCGTAGCGCTTGGACAGGTTTTCGACAGAAAGGACATTCATAGTGTGGGATGGTGTATTAAGTATAAGGTATGGGGAGATGTTACCAATTGATCATTTTGCGGCTGCAAAGAAATGCATTCCAAAGGGAACTATTTCGGGATCCAATTGCGAAAGGTAAAATGTGGGAAGCCAACCGTCAAAAGTTATTCTTCTACAAACTCTTCTTCCCACAAAATCTCAATTTCATCGGCGAGTCGCTGCATATCTGCTTCGCTCGTTCCGTCATAGAAACCACGAAGTCTTCGATCGGTATCCACTAGGATGAAGTTCTCAGTGTGAATGAAGTCTTGTTTGCCTCCGTCTCCTTCATCGAGCACGGCGAAGTAGCTTTTTCGCGCAAGCTCATATATGTGCTTTTTGTCACCCGTAGCGAGCATCCACCTTTCTGGATTGGCTTCATATAGCTCTCCATATTCGAATAAGGCGGCTACGCTGTCAATGTCAGGCGTAACCGAGTGGGAGAGGAACATCACTTCTGGTCGGTCGGCAAATTCTTCTTGCAAAACCGCAATGTTTCTGCTCATGATCGGGCAAATGGAAGGGCATGTGGCAAAGAAGAAATCGGCAACGTAGATTTTATTTTCAAAATCCTTCTGAGTAAAGGTTTTTCCAAGTTGATTCACCAATGCGAAATCTGCAACAGTATGATCACTTTCTACATCTTGCTTTGTCTTGTCGACCAGTTTAGGGTTGATATCGGCAGGTTGATAGACCTTTAATTTTTTCTCGTTTTTCAGCAAGGGATAAGCAATAGCCATTCCCCCAGCCAGAATGACAATGAAAATAACCAATGTAAGTACCCAACTTCTAGTTTTCATAGTTTGAATGTTTTCAATCTAAAAACAGCCCGAAGGCTTGTAATGTTGGGCAAAGGTCGTAAAGAATTCTCCTGGAATGGAGGACTGCAAAAAGAAATATGTCGAGCTGCTATCTAGCAGTATATTTCTTCAATTAAGGCCTCATATTTTGCAAGAATCACTTTGCGCTTAAGCTTGAGGGTAGGTGTCACCATATTGTTGCCAACGGTGAATTCCTCTGGTAAGAGTTCGAACTTCTTGATTTGTTCCCACTTGCCAAAAGGTGCATTGTAATGATCCAATTCTTTTTGGAATCGATCCAAGACCTTTTCATTAGAAAGCATTTTTTCTATGGATGAGCAGTCAATTCCCTTCCTTGTGCACCATTCATTTAAAAAGGCGAATGTAGGGACGATGAGTGCGGAGGGGTGTTTTTGGTATTCACCGATAACCATGATTTGCTCGATAAAGCGGCTCTCCTTAAACTTATTCTCCATGAGCTGAGGAGCAATGTATTTCCCACCAGAAGTTTTAAAGATCTCTTTCTTACGGTCGGTGATTTTGAGGTATTCGCCGTTTTCCAATTCTCCTATGTCTCCCGTATGGAACCAGCCGTCTTTAATCACTTCATCCGTTAGGTCTTGTCGTTTGTAATAGCCCATCATAACATTTGGGCCTTTTACTAAAATCTCTCCGTCTTCAGCTATCTTGACGTGCACATCGTCAATCGGGCGACCTGTAGTACCGAACTTCATTCCATTGTTGTCAATTTCATTGACACTGATTACAGGTGAGGTCTCAGTAAGACCATAGCCTTCTAAAACGGGAATATTCGCAGCATTAAAGATCCTTGCCAATCGAGGATTTAGCGCAGCGCTTCCACTTGCTACTGCTCTTACATTTCCACCAAGGGCTTCTTGCCATTTGCTGAAAATGAGCTTTCGGGCTATTTTTAGTTTGATCTCGTAAATCGGCCCATTTGCGCCGTAAGGTTCAAACTTCTCACCGAGTCTCACTGCCCAAAAGAATAAGGCTTTCTTGATGCCAGTTAGCGCAGCACCTTTGTCAATAATCTTATCGTATACTTTTTCTAGAAGTCTTGGAACTGCCGTAAAAACCTGTGGCTTTACGTCGCGAATATCGTCACCTATGGTTTCCATAGATTCAGCAAAATAGAGCGATACACCCGTGTATGTATAGAGGTAAATGATCATCCGCTCATATATATGACAAAGTGGAAGAAAACTGACTCCTTTGGCATTTGTATCTACGGGGAGTCTCTTTTTACTGGCTATTGTGTTACTTGCCACATTTTTATGCGAAAGCATTACGCCTTTGGGAGTGCCTGTAGTTCCCGATGTGTAAATAATCGTAGCGAGGTCCTCGGCTTTCACCTTATCACGTAGCGATTGAATTTTTTCTAGGTCAGCCTTCTCGCTGAGTAACTCTTTCCAGGATTTTGCTCCTTCAATATTCTCAAAAGTGAATATCTCCTCTACCGAAGGCGATTTTTCTTTTGCCAATCTGGCTTTCACCAATAGCTCTTCGTGAGAGACAAAGACAATCTTTACTTCAGAATCGTTAAAAATGAACGCGTAGTCGTCGTCGCTAATTGTTGGATAAACGGGAACATTGATGGCCCCGATTTGCAGTATGGCCAAATCAGTCATCACCCACTCTGAGCGATTATTGGAAATGATGGCGATTTTATCTCCTGGCTTAATGCCCTTTTCCAAAAGGCCTGTGCTCAAAGCGTTGGCTGTGTCGATTACTTCTTGGGTCGAATGTATTTCCCATTTCCCATTTATCTTATCTGCTAAAGCATCTTCTTGAGGGAAGTGTTTTAATTGAAAATCGTAGAAATCAAATAGCCTCGTTTTATCCGCCTTAAGCTCCATATCTGTTAGGTTTTAGGGCTCCAAAATAAGGATTATTTCAAATGGAAGCATAGCAAGTTTCATCTGGCTAATAGGTCAAGCCTAAACCAAACGGGATTCCTTAAATTAATGAACCCTTTTTCCCGCGAGGAAGGTGGCGACTACTCTTGAGTTAAGCACCCGCATTTCTGGTGAATTGATCAGGTCTGTGTCGAGGATGACAAAATCTGCCGTTTTATTTTCTTCGAGACTTCCTTTTTCTTTTTCCTCGAAAGAGGCGAGGGCTGGCCAAAACGTGATTCCTCGAAGGGCATCTTCACGCGAAAGAGCCTCCTCGATTTGGAAAGGGGGCTCGTCAGTACCATTAGGGCTTTTGCGGAAAACCGCCGCATAGAAATTGGAAATCGGTGAAATAGGCTCAACGGGAAAATCGGTGCCGAGTGGAATCCACCCGAGCTGATCCTTTAAAGTTTTGATGGCATAAGCATGTCCAATTCGATCTGGGCCGAGTCTGTCTCCTGCCCAAGCTCTGTCAGATGTAGCGTGGACCGGTTGAACGGAAGCAATGATTCCAAAGTCCCTGTAGAAATGCAAGTCTTCTGGCGACACAACCTGGGCGTGTTCAATTCGCCAGCGCAGATCAGTCAGTCCTTCCAATATATCTGCATAAGCATTCAGGACAAATGCATTCGCAGAGTCGCCGATACAGTGCGTGCATACTTGGAAGCCATTTTCCATCGCTGCTGTTGCGTAAGCCCTAAGTGTAGAATCCGAAATTAGTTGCAAGCCGTAATTGTCGAGATCATCAGAATAGGGCTGTTTTAATAAAGCACCTCTTGATCCTAGAGCGCCATCGGCATACAGTTTCACAGAATTCACATGAAGGTTTTCTGTCTTTAGCGGACCATTGCTCATGAACTCAAACGCCTCCTCATTTTGTCTTAGCATGGCGTAAATACGGATCATGAGATCCCCTGCCTTTTGCAAACTGTCCAATAGTTCGATGTCCTTTACAGATAGCCCCGCGTCAGTTACCGTCGTAAGCCCTGCTGCGAAACACTTTTTTTCAGCTTGCTGGATGAGCTTGGCTTGAAGCTCTATGCTCATTGGTGTAATAAAGTCACTGGCATACTCCTCGGCACGATCGATGAGAACTCCTGTCAATTCTCCATTTTCATCTTTCTCTACGATTCCACCTTCTATTTGAGTAGAGTCATCCATTTGCGCTCGCCGCAGTGCTTCGCCGTTTACCAATGCAGCATGTCCGTCAACCCGTGTCAAGTGAACGGGCCGATCGGGGAAAAGGCTATCCAGTATCGCCCTGTCGGGAAATGTTGCTGTCTCCCAGGTATTGTTGTCCCATCCTCGGCCTACAATCCACTCGCGGTCTGAGCTGGCAACGAATTTTTGAATCCGAAGCACTACTTCGTCAAAAGACTTTGTGCCGAATAAGTTGATTTCACCTTGATTTCTGGCAAATCCAAGGAAGTGGGAATGGGCATCGTAAAAGCCGGGGTAGACAAATCTTTTTTGGGCATCGTAAGTTTCCGTGGCCCGATAGCGGTTCATTATTTCACGTTCGGCGCCCAGATCTATGATCTTGCCATCTTTAATAGCCATGGCCTGGTAGATGGTGAATTGACCATCTACACTATATATGATAGCATTGTGCACCACGAGATCTGCTTTCTCCGATTTATAGCAGGATGAGAGGAGCAGAACAAGAAGACTGAGATTAAAGATTCTTTTCAAGGAGATAAGCATTGGCTTGTGAGGTTGGGGTTATTTCTAAATCGTTTATGCATACGTGGCGTGGTGACTCTAGAATGAAGAGTGCAGCTCGGGCAATGTCTTCTGCTTGCAAAGCGTCGAATCCTTTATAAACCTGACTGGCTTTTTCCTCGTCGCCTTTGTACCGTACTACTGAGAATTCTGTGTCTGCAAGTCCTGGTCTTATTTGACTTACCCTGATTGCGTATGGAAGCAGTTCTATTCGCAGGGCTTTCGACAATGCATTTACCGCGTGTTTCGAAGCGCAGTAGACGTTTCCGCTTGGGTATACCTCCGTTCCTGCGATAGACCCTATGCTGATGATGTGGGCATCTTTCGAATTCTTTAATAATGGAATCGCAGCTTTTGTAACATATAGTAGTCCTTTTACATTGGTGTCCATCATCTGATCCCAGTCTTCTGTGAGGCCACCTTCAATGTTAGACTTGCCCAAAGCCAAACCTGCATTGTTCACCAGAACGTCGATGTTTTTCCAATCATCGGGGAGATCTGCGAAAGCGGTATTCACTTCAGCTTTATTCCTTACATCGAAAGGCATAATATGGACTTCCGTCAAAGAGCGCAATTCTTCACGAAGGCTTTCCAGTCGCTCCACTCTTCGGCCAGTAATGATTAGGCGGTATCTGGCTTTCGCCAATGATTCTGCGATTGCTTTACCAAATCCTGCGGTGGCTCCAGTAATAAGTGCTGTTCTCATAGTTTTTTCAAAATTTTTCTAAGAAATGGAAATCGGCGCTGGAGCATCACGTGGTCTGTCAACCCGAAAATGACCACAAAGAGGAAAATCAGTGTAGGCATCTTGTACCGGACCACTGCTCCTAAAACGGGAACAACTTCGCCGATAAGGACGCCTAAAACCAGTACGGTACTTATTCCGAAAGCAATAATCGGAATGGCCAATCCATATGGTCTGCGAAAATTCCAAAGCATCAGTCCGAGCGCGACGAAAAGGAAAAGATTTTCCAGAGCGGCAGGAATGTATAGGAAGTTTGTCCATTCCCACGGCCACGGCCTGAGGTAGGTTACGTGCAAGGCATTTGGAGCATTCAGCAATAGATCAGATGACTTTGTTAGGGCGGGTAGTTCCAATAGAGAACCCGAGTCTGATTCGTTGGCAACATTGTAAAATGCGATTTGCTTTAGATTCATTCGCTGGGCAAAATCAAAGGAAGGACTAATGAGTGGCCCCAAGAAAATAAGGAAGATCAATGCCAAATGGGGAATTCCAAACATGAGCCAAAAGTTGCGGTTGGGGAATGCGCGAGCCAGGAGCAACCCAGCTGAAGCAGGAAGTAAAGCAAACAGCACATAGCCCTTCGTTAGAATAAGCAAGGTGACACCCAAGAGAAATCCCAGTGCATTGCGGGGTTTAAATTCGCCGTAGGCAAAACGCATGATCCCTCGAAAGAACAGCCCTACGCCCAGAAGTAGAATGGGTTCTTTCAAAACTCCCGATCCCCAAAATAGAACCGTTG
>Ga0222659_1000765_pt1 | contig 16232 bp, 10 predicted proteins | sample AntAcemetagen547_FD_179850 | JGI IMG/M metagenome (GOLD analysis project Ga0222659, IMG submission 179850) | Saline water microbial communities from Ace Lake, Antarctica - #547 | ecosystem: Environmental > Aquatic > Non-marine Saline and Alkaline > Saline | place: Antarctica: Ace Lake...
CAGAAAAATACCAGTGCCCCCTATGCAAGACGCCTGCGGCGGAAAGCCACAACAACAACCAAGCCTGCCGCCAGCAATGCCGATGTCGAGGGCTCGGGGACCACGGTGAGGTCAAGGATGCCGGTGCCTTGTGTGAAGGTCCATGAGGCGTCCTCAGTGGTCGCGGTCCAGATGCCACTGTTGTTCGAAAAAGCCCCTGTGTAGTTTCCTGTGAGGTTGACGGCACTGAATGCACCGGATTGACCTGAGAATTGGTCAAAGATGTCGAATGAGTAATTTCCATTGCCGAAGGTGGTGCCGAGATCCAGCACAAGACTGCCGCCATAGACCAGTGATCCCGTCACGTCGAGGCCGTCGTATTGGGTCCCGCGGGTGGCACCGTCGATCTCCATCGTGCTGACCGCTGTGGAACCCAGCGTAAGGTTGCCGGTCACCTCAAGCACCCCGGGACTATTGCCCGGGTTGAGCGCTCCGTTGACGATGAAGGTCTTGCCGGTGGCATTGATGGTCCCTGTGCCGCTCACCGTCCTGCCATCGGCCATGGTGAGGCTCGCAGGAGTAATCCCCGAGATGTCCAGCGTTCCCCCGCCCATGGTCAGGTTCCCGACGGTACCGATCGTGCCATTTCCCGACAAGGCCAACGTGCCGCCATTGACCGTTGTGCCGCCCGTGTAGGTGTTGGGGCCCGCATTCGGGAAGGCTCCCGCGCTCAAGATCAGCGTGCCAGAACCGCTCTTAGTCAGGCTGTCGGCCACAGAAGGCGTGTTCGTATCATCATCGCGAATCGGAGCACTGATCGTCAAAGTGCCGGATCCGTTGTGCATGATGCTCAGATTGCCATTGATGTTCAGACGTGGGGAGGTGATGGCACCGTAAATCAAAAAATTTCCGGTGGCCCCCGCATTTACGGTTATGAGCGGAGTGATGTTCGTGGCTCCGCCCATGGTAAGAATTGAGTTTGCAAGGGTGATGGACACGTCGGCGTCGGCATCGGCATTGTATGTTAGGGCACCAATGCTCCGGTCGTTGTTAATGGAGTTTGTGGTCAAATTGGAAGCACCAGCTTGATAGAAGATCACTTCGATGTTTTCGCTGTTTGGTATTCCATTGGTCCAAGGAGCGTTGATGTTCCAACTATCAAAATTGCCTTTCCATATTGTTTGGCCGTAGAGGGACGAGCCCAATGTAGCGGCACTGATCAAAATGAGCAGCGGGAAAATACGCGATGAGAGTGGGGAGTTATTCATGGTTTTTTGGGTGTTATTGTTTATTCGGTCTCTGAGCTACATGGCATTTTGCAACTAATTCTAGATTTCGTCAACAAATTTTTTTCAAATTTTGATTTTTTCAAATGTAATTTACTTTTAATGGCAAAGCGCTGCTACAAATTCCTATTGCCACGCGGAAATGGAGAGCAAATCCAAAAACTCATCGCCGGTGATTTCCTGACCCGCCGAGAGCACAATCTGAAATCTTTCCAAGCCATTGATTGAAACATTTTCCACCAACACAGGCTCGGAGCGATTGTCAAACACTGTCGCCCCTCCGTAAGCGATTGAGGTGATCACCTGCAGTCCCGTCTCGGCCCTGCTCAATTCGTAGAGAAGAGTCACCGTCTCCTCTGCGGGGATTTCGGTCCCTTGAATCCACTTTCCCTCGGGGGAGTCACTGGTTTGCAGGACACGGTAGGACGTCTCCGAATCTTTTTGACCACCCAAGGCTCCCAATACTTGAAACAAAACGCCTTCGTCCCGCTTGAAGAGTGCCCGTAAAATCGCTGGAATTGGGCCAAAACTTCTCCGCAGTTTGATCTCAATGAAGACAGGGGCGTCCACATTCAATTGAGGGCCCAACCCTGCATCTTCGACACCCACAACAGCGAACCACCTCCCATTGTTCGACGGTTCGGGCCTCAGTCTCAACGCTTTCTCGCCACCCGGGAGAGTGACAATCTCCGCAGTGCCCGCTCCATCAGCGGAAAAGTGCAACCGGACTGGGCTCCGGCCCCATTGCCCCTCGATGGTTGCCTTCTCCATGTCTGCGGGCTCCAGATTGCCCTCTGCGAGACCGCCGAGGTCCAGCCCAAAGACTGGTTGACGATCCACGGCCATTAGGGGAGTGAACGCAGATATTGTGAACAGCCCATGGAAGATAAGTGATTGCACTGAGGAAACCGACATGGACTTATGATTGTTCGGATGGCATCGAAATTCAAGTCAAAAATGTGATGAGCAGAAAGAAATTTTCTTTTTGTACGGCATTTATCTGAGAAGATACTGGCCTTTTGTATCTCAACCAGCTACAACTTCCCACTGCTATGGCCACTCTCCACAATTTTTTCCTATGATACCACGCTTGAGAAACATTGAGGTCCCGATCACGCTGCTCGCGTTGACATGGGGGGGCGATCTTGTGGCGAAGGAGACCGCGAAGCCGAACATTCTCATTATCTATGCCGACGATCTCGGCTATGGCGATGTGGCGATTTACAACCCCGAGCGAGGCAAGATTCCCACTCCGAATATTGATCAGCTTGCACGGCAGGGCATGCGGTTCACCGATGCCCACGCATCTGCCGCAGTTTGCACGCCGTCGCGGTATTCCCTGCTCACAGGGCGATATCACTGGCGCAGCCGGCTTCAGGATGGAGTTCTTCACGCTTGGGAAGGCCCCTTGATCCCGCCGGACCGCCCGACCATCGCTTCGCTCGCGAGAGAGAAGGGGTATCAGACCGCCTGCATCGGGAAATGGCATCTTGGCTGGAACTGGACAATCCCTGAGGAATACGCCGATTTGTTCAAAAGAGATCAGGTCAAGAATTATGAAGCCATTGCCACCGAGCGGCATCGTAGAGGTTGGGAGGCAGTTTTCGGCCAGTCGATACATGGTGGTCCGACAGCGCTTGGCTTCGAAGAATATTTCGGCGTCGATCTCCCGAATTGGCCTCCCTATGTTTTTATCGAGAATGACCGTACGGTGGGAATACCCAGTGATTTTCTGCCTTCCCAGATGGTGGGGAGGTATGATCCTGAGAGGGCCAACGTGCAGGGGCCTGCCATGCCGGACTGGAAGCTGGAGGCCGTTCTACCAGCCATTACAAGCAGAGCCTGTGCATATGTCCTTAAAGCCGCTGCGGCTCCTGGCCCGTTTCTGCTGTATTTTTCGCTCACTTCGCCGCACACTCCGCTTGCGGTCAATGCGGAATGGCGGGGAAAGAGCGGTCTTGGGCTCTATGCGGATTTTGTCATGGAAACCGATGCTGCGGTCGGCGAGGTGCTCGCGGCTCTGGAGGCAAGCGGCCAGGCTGAAAATACCCTGGTGATTCTGACTTCCGACAATGGCTGCGCGCCCTACATCGGTGTGCACGAGATGGAAAAGAGCGGACATTTTCCAAGTGGACCACTCCGCGGCTACAAGGCGGACGTGTGGGAGGGCGGCCACCGCGTGCCCTTTATTGTGCGCTGGCCCGGACATGTAAAACCGAATTCCATCAACCATCGACTTGTGCATCAGGCGGATCTTTTCCGCACGATTGCGGAGATCGCGGAGGCGGAGGTGCCCGAGGGTTCGGGAGAAGACAGCTTCAGCTTTCTTTCCCTTCTCAAGGGGGAAGAGACCCCGACGCGGCCCCATTCCGTGAGCACCTCCTTCCACGGCGTCCCCGCCCTGCAATGGGGTGGATGGAAATACATTGCCGCACCCGGCTCAGGCTCGGGCGGGCGCGGGCAGAAGGGCGATCCGGAGCAACCGGTCCAGCTTTACAACCTTGCCGAAGACATCGGAGAAACCCACAACCTCGCCGTCGCCATGCCCGAAAAAGTCGCCGAGATGCAGGCGTTGCTGGAGAAGCTCATCGCCGATGGACGCAGCACTCCGGGCCCCCCCGGGAAAAACGATGTCGAGGTGATCCGCTATCCGCGCAGCAAGGCGGTGCCGAAGGATTGACGCCCTGCCACCAAGCCCAAGTGGGTAGAAAACTTTTGCCCCTTCACCGCGCGACTTCCCCATTCCGGGGAAAGTGCGGTGGATGAAGAACCACGGAAGGAAGGGCCGGCTCACAGGAAGGCAGGGGTTCGCCCGCACGGTAGGTGATGTGCACCGCACGACCTCCGGGAGCATGGAGACGTGCATCCACCGACCAATCGGCGGGCCATGCCGGTAGTATATGGATCGCCTCACCATGGCATTGCAGGAGCATGAGTTGAAGCGCATGTGTGGCCGACCCCCCCTGGTCCTGATCGGGCAAGTAGTCGAAACCCGGACCCCAGAATGCCGGGAAACGGGCGTAGGCACCGGGCGTACTCAGCCGCTTGGTGACAGAACACCGGGCCTCCCATGTCAGGCCAAGCAGCGCGGCCTGCATGCCGTCCTGCGCCCATCCCAGGTCGTGGGTGTTCGCTCTCGCGACGAAGGAATTTCTCCCGATCTCCAAGTCTGGACAGGCGAAGTGGCAGAGGTGATAGGGGAAGACGGCGTAGAGTTCGGGATTTTCCAGATTGCGCGGAGGCCCCTCCCAGCTTGCTGCCGGCAAAAACCGGGTTTGTCCATCGGTTTCGCCCTGTGGAAGGTCTGGCAACTCGCGCTGCAGACGCGTCCATTGTTTCACCCGAGCCTGCGGGAGAAACTGACCAGGCAGTGCCAGCAAGGCATTGAGCACGGCCTTCAGACCGGCGACTTCCGGCATGGGATTTGTGGCGTCCCACCACTGCTCAATCGACTGGGCCGGAAAAATGTGGAGTTTCCCATTCCTGCGCTCAAACCGACTGTCGTAATACTCGAGCACCGCCTGAGCCAGCGGCATAAGGGTTTCCTTCACAAAACCTGCATCTCCGGTATAGCGATAAAAGAGCAAGGCATGATGCACCACCTCCAACCCCGAGGAATTGTGCCGCCGGATCCATCGGCTTTGAGGAAGATGCCCGGGAAGGCCGTCCTCTCGCTCATCTTCCCAGCCGTAGTCGCCCTCCAGATAGGTTCCCCAAAAGGTCATGGTCTCAGTAAAAAATGCGCCGTCATGGCCGCAGAATTTGCGGCACCGTGCCCGGGCGAGAGGCAGCACGCGGAGGTACTGCGCGAAATAGGCACGCATCATTTCGTAGTCGCCGGCGGCAAGCATCGACCAATAGGGAAGACGCGTGTTCTGATGCCAGTAGCCGGGCCCCCACCGGCGGTAGTCAGGCCCGAAATCTTCCCCAGGCAAATGCCAGTCGGCCGTGAAGAGCGATCCATTGAATTTGATGGGGTATTCTCCGCGTCCGGCGCACGCATTCAGAAAGCGCTGCAACGTATAGCCCATCGAAACCTTGTAAGCCGCCTCGTCTCCTTCTATGTGAATCCAACTCCGACCCCAGAATTCGCGCCACCAGTCGCTATGCCGCTGCCACGCCATCCGGTCGGTCGCAGCTGGGCAGCCCCGGGCCGCTTCGCACACACTGGCAGTCCATGCTTCCGGCGATGAGGGGCATCGAGTCAATTGGGTGACCGTCAGGCCAACAGCATCGCTGGAAGCGGCACATACGAGGGAGGACGCATCACGGGCGGTCCAGTTCTCTCCAGAAACCCTCCCTCCGAAAATCCGGTGCAAGAGCGGGTCGTGGCCCCCTTCTTCTTCCGCCCATTCCAGCAATCCCTGCTGCGACATGTTGGCTCGCCAGCAGGAGGATTCATTGAGGTGATACCAGCCGATGCTGTCTGCCGTCGGCTCGCAAAACGCATCGGGACCATGGAAAACCTCATACGGTGAACGAAGATGCAGAAAATGCCTTTCCCGGTCGACAAGAACATGACGGCGATCACGCCAGCGCTCGATCCATGCCTGATACTGCAACGGGATTCCCTTCCCGTTGGGTTTGCAGAGGAACTGGACACAGGGATGGTGTGCGTCCACCCACAGGCGCGCGGAGGCGCGGGAGGATTCAAATTCAATGCTCGCCGCAGGGAGATTGAGAGACCAGGATACCAGATCCTTTCCGAAGACCGGATTTCCCTCCACATCCGCAACCCGCAGCCGGATCCTGCCCACCTTGTAGAGCTGGCCGAACTCGCCCCAGGCGTCGCCGGTCGCAAGGTAAAAGCAAATGTCGCCCGAGGGTTCCAGCCAGACATTCGCCGCCTGTCGCCCGTTGCCGAGCGGCATGGAGCCACCGGAATCCCGCGACGGGGTGGTCCAGGCCACGTTGTAGCGTGAGGGAGTGCCGGGAAATTCAGATTCATACATTGCAGGCAATTTGCTGTCACACAATGGTTGCGCTGCCTCCAAAATATCCGAAAAGGAGACGCTATCTGGCGGAGGTGTCTCAGGTGAGATCATGGAGCCTGATTTTGACCTTGGGGTGCGGCCAGCGCCTTCTCATCCAAGTTGAGAAACAGCGTCCTCACCTGCACTTTCGGTGCGATGTTCTTGTCATTTCCTGCGGAGCTGTGCGCGAACAATACCACCCGATGAGCGCCTGCGATTCGGTAGCGGCTTGAATAAACGAGTTTCTCTTCCGGGTCGGTCACAGCGATTGCGACGAAGGTCTTTTCTTCGTCGGGTTGGAGACTCCAGAGAGCTTGTTCTTTGGCGGGAATTTTTTTGGTGATATCAAACACTCTAGCGATCAAATTCTGGGAACTCAGGTTGTAGAAGTGAACATTCCGCGTGTCGGTGCTGGCCTTGGAATCATCGATCACAAGAACGGGACCGGACCACTCGCTCGAACCTGGGGGTGCTTTGAGAAAAACAAGCAGCAAGTCTTTCGCGCCCGCCGGAATCGAAACATCAGCGTAGTACGAGGGCGGCGGGAGATCCTCCGCTGCTTGCGGAGCGGGGAGGCTTTCTATGGACGTCGGTTGAGTGGTGTCTTCCGTCCGCGCTGCGGTCTGGATCCTCGCGGTCTCCTGCTCCTTTGTCATGCTTCGGTAGAATCGCATGACCGGTGGTCCGCTGTATGTGAATGTCTTGGAAAACTGGGAAAGAGAAACCGGAATATTCACCCCGGAGGGGGCAAGGGTCATCGTGTCGGTTTCCATGTCCCAGCCAAGCGTGCGGAAGTTGACTGTCACCTTTTCCTCCCCGGCCCCGCGCAACACGGTTGCGGTCAATGCCAGTAAAAAGCAAAGCGTGAGAGCCAGATTGGCGGGGCGGGCGGGGCGGTTCATGGATCGGGGATGGGTGAGTCTTAAAGCCAGCGGAAGCTGATGATTTTGTATCTGCGACCGAAATTGCGGTTCGCCGGGTTGAGGGGTCCCGGTTCATAGGTTTGGTTGGCGGTGTCGAAGGAATACGGGGATACTTGCGGCGTGTTGGCATCGTCGTCCACGTACTCGTAGGTCCGTTGCACGACGGCTTCGCACAGCACCTTGGCCGTCCGTTCTCCCGTGGCGGGCTTGACTGCCTCCCCATAGCTGCGGATCGTGAACGTGTCGCCACGCGGGCGAATCACCGGGGCAATGCGCTGGAGAATGTCGGCCTGGCTGATCCACTGGCTGATCCCCTCCCCGCGGGATCCTTCGAAGATGGCCTGAAGGTGGTCCGGGGGTCGCACGGTTGCGGTGGGGATATCGGACTCATCAAATTCATCCAGAGGCTCTCCCGGAGCCCCGGTAATCCGGGTGTCGTTCAAACCAGCCAGAGTCGTGGAGTGAAGAGCGGCCTCCAATGTGCCATAGAGGCCTTTGGAAGTATTGCCGCTCTCCAGCCTGCGATTCACAAAGTCGGCCAATGAAAGGAACGGGCCCCGCTGTTTGATTTCCGATACAATCGCCGAGGCCAGCGCATCGAGTTCGGCGTCGGTCAATTGGCGGAAGCCGTTCAGAAATTCGTCTGGAGAACTGCCGGAGCCGCCGGAAGGATGTGCCGAGCGGCTGAGCGGATTCTCGAGAGGGGGGCCGATGGTGCCGGTCTGCGGATCGAAAGCCAACCCGTTGGCACCCGCAAGCACGGCCTTCCATGCCTCTACGCTCGTGCTATTGATGTTGAAGCCACCCTCAATCTGCAAACCTTCGGCCGTGGACGCCGGATTGTTGATCTCGGCAGCCGTGGCATCCGGGAGAACCCGATACAGAGCGTTGATCGGGAGGTGTGACCAAGACTCCAAGTTGGCCTGCGTGACCGGTCCGGTAAGTCCGGAAAAAAAATACCCGTCCCAGAGCGCATTGTTGATCAGAAAATTTTGATCGATCGGCAGAAAGGAATCTGCGGGAGGAGTCTGAAATCCGGAATCCATGAAGATCCGCCCGGTGTCGCCGATCTTCATGTCGGCAATACCTGAACCGAGGCTGTAGGCATGAGTGGAGCCGATCTGAGACATCTGCATGTGCTGAAGTTGGCCCAGTGACAGAATGCCTGTGCTTTCCGGCGGCACATCGAAAAATATTGTCCGGCTGGTACCTCCATCCCCCTGACTGATGCCGGTTCCCCAAAAGGCGGATCCATCCGCCTGCATCGAGAGATCTCCGACCGGGTCGCCGGAAGTCTTGCTGGCCACCCTTTCGTAAACACTAATCCCTCCGTAGAGCATATTGGGAGCCCGAATGGCGTCATCGGACGCAACGAACGGATGCCATGGTGCCCGAAAGCTGTTTCCCACAAGCCATCTGTTCGTCAGATTGTAGCCATGGGCGGAAATTTCCGGCGGTGTGATCGTCGGGCCGCGATACTCATTGTTGGCATACTGAAACCCGCCACCCAGCGCGACGTCAAACATTATCTTGGCGGCCCCCGGGTTTCCCATCACGGATCTGTCGTAGAGATCACTCACACGGGGGGCCAGGGGTTCCCATCCTTTTCTGGACTCATTGTAATCTGGAATCTGGGATGCCGTTCTGCTAAATTGGGCATGAGCTGCCAGGTTGGAGCATTCAAAGCCCTCGACCAGTGAATAGAAATTATCGGGATCAACCGGGTTTTTTTCGTCGCTCAGGCCAATCGCCATTTTGAAAGGCAGAATTCCCGATTGGACCATTTCCCCTGTTTTCGGGTCCTCTTGGTTCCATTGCAACCATTGTTGCGACACTCGGTTGGGGTGGGTCCAGACCAAGCCTGATGCAATTTTCTCACCCCTATCGTCTAGAACATTGCTCCAGTCCAAAGGTGCTCGCACGAGGTTGCCGGATGCATCCTTGGTTAGCAGCACAACACCTGTCGCACCCTTGTCAAATGCGCCCTTCTCCAGCAAGTTTTGGCCGTTGTAGGATTCTCCGTCGTTGGCAATCCCAAAAGACATCACCTGCCCGGGAGCGAGTGTCGTATTGGGCAGCCGGAACGCGAAACCATTGTAGCGGATGCCATTGGAGTCAGTGAATCTGTTCAGATCTGGGGAAACTAGAGGAGAGCGGAGGGTCAACGATGCTGGTTGAAAGGATTGTTCGGGAAAAGGGAACTTCGCTTTATAATCAATCTTGAGCCAGGAAAACCTGAGTGTCAGTCCTTTGTTCTCCCTAACGGTCGATGACTGAATGATGCTGCTGAATTCCTCAAAAAAGAGATGCACATACATCGAATTTCCGAGGCGCAGAGGCACGTTGTAGGGATTGACCAGCACGACCTTGGGCGCGAGAAAAAATGCTTCCATATCTCCATTCGCGGGGTCGGCCTCAAGATATGGGGTCATCTCCAGGATAAAGCGGGTGATATTGGGAAAAAGCCCATGCTCAGTTGCGGTGTGCTTTCGGACGTCCACGCCGGAGCCCTCCGGATCAGCTGCTGATCCAGCGTAGGATTGAAGTTGTTCCCATGTGGGCGCTGGCGGAATGCGAAAACCAGCGGGGGGTGAGGGATACTTCACAAAGCTGTTGGCTCCGCCCTGGCTGTAGGCCGGGATGCCAGCCGCCGCCAGTGCCGGGCCTATGGGTTCCTGCCGGAGCAGAGTGCTCAAATCCACCATGAGCCCGCCGGTGTAGGTGTTTGTCAGGAGGCTGGAGGCCGTGGTCGTCAGAGCATGGGCGTTTCTGCGCACATCTTTCAGGGTTTCCCCGGTGTCGCCAAGAACCAGGCCCAGATGCTCAGGATTTGCCAGCCGGTCGAGTGCGGCTTGCTTGTCCGCGTCAACGATCGCGGGAAACGTGGTGCCATCCATCTTCTCGATGGCATCTCTTTGGTGAACGATGAAGCTTGCTTGCTTGCTGGTTGCTTCCGGAATTCCCGGCGGGGGATCTTCCGCTCCGGCAATCCGCGCCTTGAGGCTCTCGTCACCAACCCACCATGCGTAGGCACCCGCGGGAATCGCAACCCTGCCAACCCAGACTTCGTTTCTGACTTGAAGAGGATCGTTCATATCGAAACCATCCCCGAAAATCACCACCGAGTCCTCGGCAGGAAGTGGGGTGTCCGCGTTGATCAACTCCGTCATGTTTCCAGAAACCAACCAACCAAGAAAGCCGGTGTTCTGATTCGGATCTCTACGGGCGGCAGAGTCATAGTAGCTATCGGTCGGGTTGATGCGGCCATTGAGATGCGTCAAGCCGGGATCTGAATCCCAGACACCGATCCAATGTGGGTGTTCCGCGTCACCTCCGGAAATCGTCTTGAGAATGTCTCCCGGCGCTGTGGCCCGCTGATCCGGACCAGTCAGCGCCTGCAAGTTTCCCAAAGCCATTTGCAACCCAAAGAGAGCGTTTTGCTTGGCGATGATCTGGTCTTGTTCGATGGCCGATTTGCGCACATCCAACCCAACCATCACCGCCATGGAGACCAACAGCAAAACCACGAACGCCATCAAAAGTAATACAATCACCAGCGCAAAGCCAGAATCGTGCACCCGAGGGGCAACTTCATGAAGTTGTTGCGGGCTGCCAAGATGGGAAGGGGGGGGCGTCGGCATTGTGGTGTCGATTTTCTTAATTACTTCTTATTTTCAGTCCTATTTAGCTTAAAATTTGTGGGCAATCAGCACCTTATTTCAAAACAAAATATCCACATCTTTTGGCAGAAAGTCAAGAAGAAAGATACTTTTCGACGCTGCAAACAGTTTCATCTCCATTTTGGAACAGCAGGGGATGGGGGTTAGCTGCACGCAGGAAATATTTCAGTGAAAGTTCTTATTTTTTGCAAGACAGGACTCATTTTAAGTCTTATATTCATGATGTGCATCCCTCCCAGTTCAATTGCTTTCGGAATCCGTCTACCAGCATCGGGACATCACGCGAGCGTCGGTATGGTGGTTTTTCGCTCATTGAGCTTTTGGCTGTGATCAGCATTATTGCCGTGCTTGCAGTGGTGGTAGTATTTGGGCTTCAAGGCGGTGGCCGAGGTTTCACCGTCGGGCAGGCTGTCGATCAGGCGGCTTCGGTTGTTGAGCAGGCGCGAATGGAGGCCATGTCTCTGCGCCTGGGAGCCAAGCTCATTATCGACAATGATTCCGGCTCCGATGACCGACTGCGTCGCATGGCGGTGCTCAAACCCCACGTCAACCCATCCGACGGGCAGCAGGACGGGTGGCGTCTGGGCACTCGCCCACTCGCTCTGCCCGATGGAGTATATCTTCTGGAAAACTATTCCGGGGGGTTCATTGAGAACGAGCGATACGACTTCCGCTCTGGCGACACTCAGGATGGAACTTCCGGAATCCGCTGTCTGGTGCTTGAGTTTGACAGGGCAGGTCGATTGGTTGGTTCCGAAGGAGCACGCATGGTCTTCTCGCGCGCTTTGGAGGCAGGAGCCTTGCCTCCGCCCGACATGCTCGCGGGAAGACAGGGGTTCGTGGTCCGCAAATATGGCGCGCCCGCCTTTTTTCAGAAGCCCGAGCAGATGACACCTTCCGCCCAGCCATGACTCTGTTACTCGAACCACGCCGACCAGCCAGTGGATTCTCCCTTGTGGAAGTGGTCTTGGCACTTGGGATTGTGGCTTTTACGGTCACGGTGAGTGTCGGCCTGATCTCAACCCTACTCTCGTCGAGCCGGGAGAGCCGGCAGCGCAATGAGCTCACTGTCGCACTTGACAGCCTCCAACCCTACCTACAGGACGACCAGGGGTTCATCACCTGCTATGGCTGGGCGGCGGGAGGAACGGAGAAGGAACTGCTCTACGTCAGCTACCGGGCAGATACAATCTCCGGAATCCCAAAGGGGGGGGGCGGCGCAGTGCGGTCGCTTTGGCTTGATCCCGCTTCCCCCCCGCCGGGGTTTGCCTTGGCAGATCTTGATGCTGCCCGCGAAGGGCGCTGGGTGCGTGCCCGCCTTACTTACTCAACCGCTCTCATGCCCGCAGACACCACACTCCCGTCGAGTGTGGACGATTTTCCCTTGGCATTCATCGCCTTTGATGCCGCTCTGGCCGTCGTCGCCGAGCCGACGCAGCCCATGCCAACACGCCCCTCGTTTAGGGTTCCAATTGCAGTCAACCGATGAGGAATTCGCGACTTTCTTCTCACCGTCGGGATGCGGATGCATTCACCCTCATCGAAATGTTGGTGGCTGTGGCCGTTACGGCGGTCTTGGTTGTGCTACTATCGGCTGTCATCCAAAACGTGCTTGGTATCTACTCGCGCCTAGCTGGCGATCCAGCGATAAGCTCGCAAACAAGACTGGCTGTCCGCCAGTTGGTTGGAGACCTTGAGGCTCTGGCACCACAGACCGGCACCGACGGAGAACTTCTCCGAATGACTCCCGAGCCCGCGGGCATCGCCAAGCTGCAGGCGGATTCGGTGGTTTGGCTGACGTTCCTGACATCCGCCACTGACCGCGATGACTCGATGCCCGTACCGGTTGAGGGCCTTCTTCGCTCGGTCTCCTACCGCGTGGCCCATAAAAATCCGATCGACGGTACCGTGATCGATCCGGGCTATATTTTATTTCGTTCGATTGGCAGTAGCTCCCACACCTTCGCCAATGGGATCGGCAAGGAAAACCTACAGACGGAATATTGGGACAGCCTTCCGGCATTCCCGTCCCCGACACCACTTCCTCCTACAGATGTTCGAAACCATCTGGCGGTAGATATTGTCGGCTTTCAGGTGCGTTTCGAGTATGCTAACAGTCCTGGGGTTTGGACCAAACCGGGAGACACCGTGCGCATCACCGCGTCCACCAGCGAAGTGAACGGAACTCCCGTGCCCGGCGGATTCCAATGCGCCGAGGTCACCATCACCGTCCTCTCCAAAAAAGGCAGCATGCTCCTCGATCAAGGCATCCTAACGTTGAACGAAACCATTCGCCAACACGGACGCACCGAAATCTCCCAAGTCCAACTCCGCGGACAACCATAAGTTACAATTTTTAGGATGATCCATATCCACGCTTTTTCGATCCAATTCCGCGAACGCATTCCACTCAAACGCAGTATATAGCATGACGACCCAGAAACTGCTGAACAATCCGGAAAGCGAGTCACTCGCCAAGCAGATCGTCACCGGGGTCGAAGTGATCGCCGCAATGACCGAATCCGAGAAGACTGGGCGGATAGTGAAAATCGGCCAAAACTCGATCACGGAGGGCTCGCTCCCGTCCCGCTCCGTGCCCGTGCTTGAAACCTGAATCTTTTCGATGCCCGTCGATAATCAAAATTGTATGCTTTATAATCGGAATGGAGTCCCCTCTCTGTTCGTCCTCGAGGGGAGAGGGGACTATTGTTCCGATTTACTCCCAAGTATGGAATGAGAACCAACCTCATCCAGGCGATCAACCCCTAACCCCTAGACCATTCACTTATGCGATACTTATACAAAAAAACCGCCTGCCTGAAACCTGCTTTCGTTTGTTTCGTGGCGATCCTCGCGATGGCATCGACGGCTTTCACGGTTGAGACCTATGACCTCGATGAAGAGGTGTATGAGACCGAGCTGTTGTGGAGTCAGTTCTGTCTGAATCAGAACAGGATGTGGGGCGGGGCGCGTCCAAGGGTGTACAACGGCAATGTGTACGTCCTCTATGTGGATCCCTCGGACAGGCCGTGGGTTGCCAAGATTCCGCTTGACGGTTCGCCGGCGACGGAGGCTCTGCTCTTTTCGGAACTTCGGGTGACGCAGACCATCGGCAACGACAACCACAGGAGCTTCGAATTGATTATCGACAACCAGGGCTACATCCACGTGGTGGGCGACATGCATGGCGAATTCGGCAACTGGCGATACGTATACGCGAATGGCCCGGGATTTTCGGGGGTGAACCATTGGGTGTCCGACCGGCCCGGGGACGTGTCGTCCTTCACGAAAACCCATACGCCTTATTGTCCCGCCGGCACCAGACCGACCTATCCGGAACTGCAAAAGGATCGAAACGGTAAACTGTATAATCCAACCACGCGGATACAGGGTCTGAACAATAGGATGGCGGTGGGGGTGTCCTCCATGGATGACGCCACCGGAATCTGGACGATGCTGGGCGCGGACATCCCCTCCGAGTTCGGGGGCCAATCGAACCGGCCGGTCACCGCATGGGGAAGGGGGACCGAAGGCGCTGATACAGGCTACTCCCTGCCGGGCATCTCCATTGCGTTCGACAACGACAACCGCCTCCATCTCCTCGCCAGACTGCTCAAATGGACCCCTGCGGAGCGGGGAGGACACTGGTTCTCCCATGTGGTGTACGCCTGGTCCGATGATGGGGGCGAGACCTTTTACAAAGCCGACGGAACGCCGGTCCAGTTGCCGATGATGCCGGATGAAGGCCCGCACCAGGGGGACATCCTCTATGCCAGTCCCGAGGGCGTGCTGACCCTGGAAGGCGCCGATATCCGCATCGACAACGAGGGCAAGCCCGTGATCCAAGTGAAGTCAAGAACTACCGGAACGCATACGTTCCGCCTGGAGTCGAACGCCTGGGTGGAGTATTCGGGTATGCCGTTTTGGGATATGACCGTTGATGCGTACGGTGTCATGACCGCCAAGATAGGCCGGGAGGACGGTTTCACCCGATTCTGGGGGCCGGGCGAGCAACGGAGGGATGTGATGATGCCCATGTATCAATTTGATCCGGATTACCTGCGTGACACCGGCGACCTGGTGTTCAGCCAGGGGTATATGACGAGCACCATCCGTATTTACCGAACGAGCATACGGCGTCCGGGAGTCGTCGCGCCCGCCGCGCCGACCGGATTGGTTGCCGCCTTCAACCCTGATAATGCGCTCGATCTGAGCTGGACGGACAACGCCGAGAACGAGACGGGTTTCAAAATCGAGCGCAAGACCGGCACCGACGGCGACTGGGTGCAGATCGGCATGGCGGGACCCGGCTTCACCCGTTACCGCGACAGCGGCGCGGTGCCCCACACCTTCTACGTTTACCGCATCCGCGCTTACAACGCGGCTGGCGACAGTGCTTATTCCAATGAAGACTCGGTGATCCAGGGCAGCTGGCGGCCGGAGGTGGGCCTCACCGCGCCCGCCGATGGGGCCGCCTTCGCAAGCGGCGTGAGCTCCGTCTCGATTTCGGCCGATGCCATGGACCCCGACGGTGAGGTGGTGCAGGTGGAATTCTTCCGGAACGGAGAGTCGATCGGGGTGGATGCGGACGGCACCGACGCCTGGAGCGCGACGTGGGCCGCTCCGCCCGACGGCCAGTACGAGATTACGGCCGTGGCGACGGATAACGAGGGCGTTGCGGGGGTTTCCCTCCCGGCAACCCTCACCGTCGGAACGTGGATCACGCTGGAAGCCGACAGCGACACGGTGGCGGAAAACGGCACCGGCGCGGTTTTTACGGTCACCCGCGCCGCGCCCGACACCGTCGGTGATATTGTGGTCGGTTTTTCCATGGGCGGCAGCGCGGTCGAGGGTGTGGACTACACGCTCGCCCCGTCCGGCTCGGTGACCATCCCGGACGGGAGTCGGACCGCGACCGTCGCGCTCCAGCCAGTGGACGAGGACGTGCTCAGAGCACCGAGGTACGCCGTCATCACGCTCAGCAGCGCGAGCGTGGGCAGTCCGGGAACCCCTTCGAGCGCGCAGGTCACGATAACGGATGATGAAAAAGACCGACTGAAGAACCAGGTCTGGCAGGGGGGCGGCGGGAATGAACGGTGGTCGGACAGCCTCAACTGGAGTCCCTCGCCCGTTTGGGGCGATGCGACCCACGTGATCTTCAATGCGTCCGGTGCTGGCTTCCTGACGAACCGCCTACAAAATAATTACACGATTGGGTACCTTACCTTCAACGACAACGCCGATGCGGACATCACGATCATGTTCCGACGGTCCACCGGCGCGCCGCGGAATCTGACCCTGGGCGGTGCGAGTACCCGAAATCCCACCCTCACGGTGTATCCGGGGGCGCCGGGCAGTTACAACATCGGCGGCCCTTGGGACGGCAGCGGT
>Ga0222659_1000767_pt1 | contig 16194 bp, 15 predicted proteins | sample AntAcemetagen547_FD_179850 | JGI IMG/M metagenome (GOLD analysis project Ga0222659, IMG submission 179850) | Saline water microbial communities from Ace Lake, Antarctica - #547 | ecosystem: Environmental > Aquatic > Non-marine Saline and Alkaline > Saline | place: Antarctica: Ace Lake...
ATTGGTTTTGGCCTGCACTAAATTTTTTACATAAGGCTTCATTAGATAATCTACTGCCGTGTGAATGTCATTGCTACCCACATTTTCGTATACAATTTCACGCTGATGAGACGAGATGATTAAGGTGGTGTTTTTACCAACGTTTTTTGCCTGAATGGTTGCAATGAAATCGGAGGGAACACAAGCTGGAAAGTCGAGATTGCAAAAAATAATAACGAATTTATTATCTGTAATTTGTTGATAGGACTCCTCTATAGTTGTTGCTACAAAGACATTGTGCCCCGGACTTTTGAGCATTGCTAAGAGAGATGATCGCTCTTGCACGTCACTTTCAATCACAAGAATATTTATAATTCGATCAAACATATCACCTTTAGTAAAGATAGGGATTAATATTTAAATTTTAGTAGCAAAGGTTAATCCTAAAAAGAGGTTCGATTTATACCTTGAAATTACGTTGGATTTTTAAGGATGACAAGATGAGTCTTTGTGATTCTAAACCATAACTATTGGCTAATCAAATACCTATGTGTACGGTCTGTTTCTTATGCCTTAAATTTCCTTGGTAAGTATTGATTTTACTGATAAAGTCATCAAGATTAACACTCAAAAAAACTAGGTATTTGGATCTAAAATACGTAAATTTGCACCTTTAAATAAAACAAATAATTATGTCAATAGTAGGAACAAAATTTCCAAATATCGCGGTAAACGCAATGAATGAAATGGGTGATACATTTCAGTTAAATGTATTAGAAGAAGCTGTAAAAAATAAGAAGAAAGTACTTTTATTTTGGTACCCAAAAGATTTCACTTTTGTTTGCCCAACAGAGTTACACGCTTTTCAAGCAGCCCTTCCTGAATTTGAAAAAAGAAATACAATTGTAATCGGTGCTTCTGTCGATACAGCTGAGGTTCATTTTGCATGGTTAAATACGCCAAAAGATCAAGGCGGAATCGAAGGTGTGACTTACCCACTTTTAGCAGATACAAATCGTAATTTATCTTATGCTTTGGATATCCTTGATGGAACAGAAGTATATGATGACGATTCTGATGAGTACATGATTGAAGGCGATAATGTAACCTATCGTGCGACATACATCATTGATGAAGAAGGTGTTGTTTTCCACGAAGGAGTGAATCATATGCCAATCGGACGTAATGTAAATGAATACCTACGACTAATTGATGCAATCACGCATTTACAAGTAAATGGTGAAGTTTGTCCAGCGAATTGGGAAGAAGGAAAAGAAGCAATGAATGCTAATCGTGAAGGCGTTGCTGAATATTTAGCTGCTCATTAATAAACGCTGAATTATGGTAAACGAAATCACAGAAGATAATTTAGCAAGTCTCGTAGCGGATAATAATACGGTGTTTGTGCAGTTTTCAGCAGGTTGGTGTGGCAATTGTCGCATCATGAAACCGAAGTTTAAAGTCATGTCAAATGAGCATGAAGAGGCTCTTTTCTTGATTGTTGATGCTGAAAAATTTCCTGAATCTCGCAAATTAGCGAACGTTGATAATTTACCAACTTTTGCGGCGTTTAAACATGGTCAGTTAGCAGGGCAGGTGCAAACCAATAAAGTTGATGTACTTAAAACTTTTATAGATGAGACTTCCGCTAATTAAAAAAATAGGTGAATTTATCGCAGAAAAGGACATGGATTATGTGCTGGAAACGATCGAAACACTTGAAATGCTATCTGAAATTCCTTCTCTAAAGGATGAAGAATTAGACGTAATTGGCGAATTAATTTCTAATCTTTATGGAGCTGTTGAGGTACAAAAAGCAATTGATGCCGGAACACCTCAAAAAGATGCGCTAAATGATTTTATGAAACGTGTTGTCGGAAGTATCGATAAAGCATAAAGCGAGTATTAAATTATTGAAAGGGCAATTCTGATTTCATTGGAATTGCCCTTTTTTTTTGTGTCAAAGAGGACTTTTAGACCAGAAATCTCGACTAAGTTAGCCTCTTTCATTCAGCTAAATTTGTAGCATTGTTTTGCTTAAATCTCCCAAATTTCCTCACGTAAAACCCATCCTGAATGACCTTTGAAGTCGATTTCAATCCAGTCTGAATTGGTGCGTAAAAGTTGAATTTTAGCGCCCTCTTTTAAGGAGAAGTTCGTTGTGGATGTTACGGATGGCTCAGCCAAAATATTCGCAGAGTTAACGATAATTATTCCATTTGATTGGTTCGTGAGATGACTGGTATTTAGCGTTGACAAAATAAAACCACCCACAAGTAAAGTGAGGGTGAGTAAACTCAAACTCAAGGTGATATTTTTCATTTTTTGCTTTTTTGTGGTGAAGAAAAAATAACAGACAATCGAAAAAGTAAAGGCCATACTCAGTGTAAAATAGGGCCAGAAATTGATGGAGATACCATAAATATTTGCTTTTAGCCAATTTGAAATTCCCCCAGATTCAACATTTAGCTCCGCTTTTGTCTGTTGGTTTACCAAATCAAGATTATAGTGGGTGTTTTCATGCGAAGGATCGATCTCTAGCGCCCGTTCGTAGGCCCATACGGCTTTACCCCATTCGTTTAGGCGGTAATATGTATTTCCTAAATTATAGTAGAGATCCACGGATCGTATTTCATCCGCTACTAACTGATTGTAGCTGCTGAGGGCATTTTTATAATCACCTGCTGCATACGCTTCATTTCCAAGGGTAAACGTACTATCTTGACCAAACCCAATGGCAACACTAAAGAAAAGCACGAAAAAGAAGCTAAGTTTCATGTTAAATTGTTTTGTCTAAGGTGATAATTAATTCTTCGGTTTTATTCACAGTTTGAACCAAGTTTTCGTGGGCTATTGGCGCATATTGCCCCATTTCGATTGTATCCCAAATTGAAGAGAATTGTTGTTGAATGCCGTCGGCTACGTTTAACTGCGCTAATCGTTGCTCGATTGATCGCTTCGAAAGTTCGGACAATCCAACATTAAACTTGTTTCGGAAAAATGTATTGAGTATCGTTTGCAGTCCTTTTAGCGCTTTTGCGTTTTCGCCTGCATCCGCAAACGCTCTTACATGTTTAAAGGCTAACTGGGCCTGCCTAATTTCATTTTTTTGCTGAATCTTTATGCGGTCATCCTCCGAAATATTTTCTTTTCTGCGTTTAATAAGAATCAAGAAAAAACTTAAAAGTATCGGACTGACAAGTAATGTTCCAAATTTCCATGAACCAAAAAGTAAATCTTCGTCCTTAAAAAAAGATGGATCGGATTCTTCAATGTAGCGAATATCGTTTACCGCTATCTCTGAATCTACCTTGTCAGATGTGATCTCAATTCCATTTTTATTCTCTACTTTTAGTTTAAAGCTGCTTGTGGAAATACGTTCCATTTTCTTTTTGGCGAGATTGAAGTAAGAAAAGGAGCATGCAGGAATTTCGTATTTCCCGGGACGGTTGGGAATGATGACATAGTTATACGTGACTTCGCCTGTCATTCCATTTCGGCTAATTTTTGTATTTTCTTCAATTTTAGGAGAAAAAATGTTGAATTCAGCTGGAATTTTTAAATCTAATTCTCCAAGTGCGTCAAAGTTTCCCGTACCAGAAATGGTTATCTTGATATCAACTGCATCTGTTATATCTGCAACCTCTTTACTAATTGTGCCGGACACCGTAAAGTCACCAACTAGTCCATTAAAATCACTTGTCGTTCCTAATGGTAATTCTTTCACTTCTATTTCAAGCGAATTGGAATAGGTTTCTTTCGAAAAACGATTGAAGATGTTTCCATTTTGAAATCCCAAAACGGCATAATAGGGTTCAAGTCGCACTGTTCCACTGCGCTGCGCATAACATACTTCTTCAAGTAATTCAATTGTATAATAAAGAACGCCATTAATTTGTTCCCTTCCTGTCTGAAAGGTTTGACGATCAGGATTAAGGTCTTCACGATAAATTCCAACAGCATTACCTAGGTCAACACCATCTAATGATTCGGGACGATTGCGTGCATAATATTTTAAACTCACGACAAAAGGCTCTCCTTCATAAACGACGGATTTATTAGATGTAAGTTCCATAAAATAATTTTTGTCAACTGGCGCGACAATCCCTTCTTTGACTTCAATTTCAAGTGGTAAGGAACTGATTATTTTACCATCACAATTCATGGTTACACCAGGAATGGTATAGGTGCCAATTTTGGGTCCTCGCAGCTGATAGGTCCATTTTATTTCAATCATTTGTTGTCGAGAACCGTTCACGATAACGGTGGAAGAGGATTGCTGTGAAAAAGGGCCCGCAACCACAGTTAATTCTCCAAAATCAGGAGAGTTTACAGGGCAATCTTTTGAATCTACAATAATCTCAAAATTGAAAATCTCGCCCAATCCAACCTCAGATGAACTGACGTAGGATTGAATTGTGTTTTGCCCGGACAAGAATCCTGCAAACGAAAACAATGCGATTAAAACGAGTAGTTTTTTCATAGTTGGTTACCAATCAATTTTACCTGATGTGCCTGTTCCGATTTCCTTTTCTTTATCCAATTGTTCTTGAACTTCCTTTTCCTTACGACTGGCTGCCTCTAAAATGCGTTTTGCCTGCTCTTTTGTTATCGGTTGTCGCTGATTTGGTTTGTTGCCGTCTTTTTCGTCTTGATCTTTGTTCTGATCGCCCTCCTTTTCTTGCTCATTTTGATCTTTTTGCTGATCATCTTTCTCTTGATCATCCTTTTTATTTGGGTCGTCGTTCTGATCCTGTGGGTCCTTATTTTCTTGATCGTCTTTTTGATCTTTGTCCTGGTCCTTTTCTTCCTGATCTTGATCCTGAGGTTCATTTTTTTCTTGCTCTTTCTTGAGTAATTGAGCGTAGGCTAAATTGTAACGTGTATCTTCTGCATACGGCGCAAGACGCAAGGCATTTTTATAGGCTTCAATGGCCTCGTCTAATTTTTGACTCATGAAATAAGCATTCCCAATATTGTGATATGTGTTTGCCTTATCAGCCGGGGTGGGAGCCAAGTCAATTATTTTCTCAAATTGTTCAATGGCTTTCTCAAATTCCTCCAGTCTAACATAGGTATTGCCCAAATTGAAATTTACCTTATAGTTTAAAGGCGAATCTTCGATTGCCTTTTCATAATAATAAGAGGCGTCTTCGTAGGCCGAATTTTGATAGAATGTATTGCCCTTATACCAGTTTTTTTTGAGGGTATTTTGAGTCCATGCGCCTGTTGAAGCAAACACAAATACAAGGATGTATGCTAAACGAATCATATTTTTTGTAAGGTATGAATGATGCCTGATCGACGCTCTGTAAAAAGGCTTTCTAGGATTAAAAATAACAAGCCGATTGCTAAGAACCATTGAAAATGATCCTTGTAATCCACGTATAGTTTCGAATCCATTTCTGTCTTATCAATGTTTTTTAGTTGGTCTAATAATTCGGCAAGAGTGACATAGGTTCCTTTGGCAGCCGTATAATTTCCTCCACCTGCTGAGGCAACGTCACGCAGCATGGCTTCATTTAGTCGTGTTGAAACGGTATTGCCTTCTCCGTCTTTTTTTAAACCGATAAAATTTCCGTCTTTATATTCGGGAATAGGTGTGCCATTTCGTGTTCCCATCCCCACTGTATTCACTACAATATGCTGTTCTTTTGCAGCAGTGGCTTGAAGCAGGGCATTTCCTTCAAAATCTTCTCCATCTGAAAGGATGATAATCGATTTATTAACGCCATTTTCTAGATCAAATGAAGCCATGCAACGCTCGATCGCCAATCCGATTGACGTACCTTGATTGGTCATCATTTCAGGTTGTACACTGCTGAGAAGAATGTTTATAGCACCATAATCAACCGTTAAAGGCATATAATTATAGGCATCACCTGCAAAAAGAACAACACCAACTTTGTCTCCATGAAGATTATTCGTTAACTGTTCAATGGCCATTTTAGCAACCATTAAACGATCTCTTTTTGGATCTAAATCCAAAGCGCGCATTGAATTTGAAATATCCAAGGCTAACATGATTTCAATACCTTCAGAAACAGCCTTGGTGCTTCCTTTTCCATATTGAGGGTTTGCCAAAGCAATGATTAAAAAGGCGATTGCATTTCGGAAGAAGAAGAATTTCCAAAATGATTTCATGGAAGAAACGGGCTGCGTTAAATAGCTGAGCAAACGTTGATCGGCCAATCGTTTTAAAACTTTATTTTTCCATAGGATTAAGAGGAGATATCCAACCAATAAGGCGGGAATAAGAAGTAATAGCCATAAGAATCCACTGTGCTCAAAACGAAAAGCGTCAACCTGTTCTATTAGATAAAAATAGAGACCAAAATAAACAAGCCAAAACACGAGCTCTGAGATCAATACCCAAAACAGGATCGTTTTTAGTTTGTAGATATGTAGATTTTCCTCCATTTTATGGGATGCTCTTTAAGAATGTGTTTGAAATTATTTTTGAGGCTAAAATAAAAATTAGGGCCCAAATTAAGAGGGCATAAAATTGTTCTGGCGGATCGATTTTAAATTCTAAAACGCTCACCTTCGATTTTTCCATTTTGTCAATTTCATCATAAACAGCCTCTAATTCGGCTTGATCTTTTGCTCTAAAATATTTTGTTCCCGTAATTGCTGCGATCTCTGTCAATAATTCTTCGTCGATTTCAACGGGTAAAGTACGCATCACAGGGCCAAACATGGATTGCACAGGAAATGGCGCCGAGCCATCTTGCCCAATACCAATTGTGTAGACACGTATTCCATATTCTTTTGCAATTTGTGCGGCGGTTATCGGGTCTAAATCTCCTGAATTGTTAACACCGTCCGTTAAAAGAATGATGACTTTACTTTTTGATTCACTATCCTTCAACCGATTGATTGCAACGCCTAAACCAACCCCAATTGCTGTGCCGGAAGCAACTTGTCCGGTTTTAACTTCTTCTAGGGCATGTTTCAATAGGATATGATCGGTTGTGAGCGGCATTTTGGTGTAGGCTTCCCCCTCGTACAAAACAAGTCCAATTCTGTCGTTCGGTCGCTCTTCAATAAAATCAGTGGCTACTTTTTTTGCGGCCTCAAGTCGATTTGGTTTGAAGTCTTCCGCTAACATACTTCCCGAAACGTCCATGGTCAACACCACATCTATTCCTTCAATGTTTTTTTTCTTGTACTCTTCTATTTCATCCTCGTTTCTCGGTCGCGCTAAGGCCAGAATTAAAAAGGAAATTCCGAGTAGAAAAAGGAAGAAATTGAGGTGTTTGAATAGCGTGATAAAACTAAATTTCTCCTTCGAAAATGCGCTTAATGTAGAGAGGTTGATGCGTTGAAAACCCAATGAAGAATGTTCCTTTCTCAAGTACCATAAAATCAAGACGGGTATAAGGAGGAAAAACCAAAATACATATTTATATACGTAGCTGTAGTCAAAGATCGGTATGTCAAATATATTAATTCCCATTTGATCGCCCTTCTTCTTTTTTTGTTCGGTTTACAAAATCGATTGAATTATTGAGATAGGTGTATGCATCCTCATCACTTGGCAGAAATTTTGCAAATTTCACCATGTCTGCTTCTCTTAAAATCTTTCGGAGATAAAGCTTGTCATCCTCACTGATTGAGGCATTTTTCAAATCATTGATGATCTCACGGGTTGTTTGCTCCATGGCATAGATCTCAAATCGATTTTCCAAATAGGTTCTTATGGTATCTGTTAATTCAGAATAATAGGTCTTCTTTTCCGGCGATTTCCATTCCTCTTTTTGCAGTAATTGTTCGAGTTTCTCTAAAGCAAGGATATGCGCTGGAATGATAATTTCTGGTTCCTCAACGACTTCAGTAGGTTTGTTTTTTTGATAAAGTCTCCAGCCAACGAAACCTAAAATAAGAATGAGAATAATCGCCAACCAGGTCCAATTTTCATGTAACCAATCTTTACTCCGCTCTGAAAAAGGATAATTGACCTCATAAATAGGTTTGAGATCGTATAATTTTTTGGATGCTGTATCCACTTCAACCGTTGTGATACTTAGCAATGCCGAATTTGTATAATAGGACGAGTCACCCAATCTTATGACTTGCTGAGGAATAGCATATTCGCCTTCCTCAAAAACGGTAACTGTCAAATTTTGACTTCTTAAATAGCGTCCGTCGGCCGAGTCAATCAAACGGTCTTCGTCCAAGGTGCGTTTTACTATTTCAATACCTGGAATGATTTCTTCGTTAAAACTAGGCCAAATTACCAAAGCATTTCCGTTCGGGTTTTCATATTCAAATTGAATGGAAACGGTTGCTTGCTCACCAATTCGGAACGCATTTCTATCCAACGATAAAGTAGCTTTTTGTCCAAAAAGGAGGGAAGACAGAAACAAGGATAATATGAAAACAAGCCCTTTCATCCGCGCTTTTTGAATAAATTCATTAAAGGTTTTATATATTCTTCATCCGTTTCAATTTCGGCGAAATCTGTTTTTGATTTCAAAAAGATTTGGCGCACACGCTCTTCTTGTTCTTCTTGTTTTAAGCGATAGTTTTTTCTTACTTTTTTAGAAGATGTATTGATCCATTTCATCTCGCCAGTTTCCAAATCCTGGAAGTGTGCAAGTCCAATATTCGGTAATTCAGCTTCAGCCTTATCATGCACTTTTAAAGCGACAACGTCATGTTTTCGTGAAGCGATCTTGAGCGCGTCTGAAAACCCTTCATCCATAAAGTCACTCAACACAAAAGCGATACTTTTCTTTTTTATCATTTGCGTGAAGTACTTCAAACATAAGGCGATATCTGTCGCTTTTCCTGTTGGTTCAAAATTAATCAGTTCACGGATAATTCTGAGAATATGTGACTTCCCTTTTTTTGGTGGTATAAATTTTTCTATTTTGTCTGAAAAGAGAATTAATCCAATTTGATCGTTATTCGAAACGGCAGAAAAAGCGAGTACTGCGCACAGTTCTGTAATGGTCTCTCGCTTTAATTGATTCCGCGTTCCAAACATACCAGATGCGGAAATATCAACCAATAACATCACCGTTAATTGACGTTCTTCCTCAAAAACTTTAACGAATGGCTCATTAAATCGAGCTGTAACGTTCCAATCAATCGTCCTAATCTCATCTCCCACTGCATATTCTCGAACCTCGCTAAAAGCCATACCCCTGCCTTTGAAAGCCGAATGGTATTCACCCGAAAATATCTGATTCGACAAATGTTTTGTCTTGATCTCAATTTTCCGAACTTTCTTTATGAGTTCCTTTGTTTCCAATTCTTTATTAGTCTCGTGTTTTGTATTAAGTATTTGTTTTTCTAACGTCTTTTGTCTGCTGTCTTTTTTACCGCAAAGGCGCAAAGGACGCTAAGATGTGTGCTGTTTTAAATATGTCAAAACGCAGTCTTTTATCTCATCTCCACTTACGGTACTTCAACAAAATCCATAATTTTTTTTACAATATCAGATTGTGTAATATCTTCTGCTTCCGCCTCATAGGTTAAGCCAATTCTATGTCTCAAAACATCCGGACAAACAGCGCGTACATCTTCGGGAATAACAAATCCACGTTTATTTAAAAATGCATAAGCCTTAGCAGCAAGCGCCATATTAATGGATGCGCGTGGAGATGCACCAAAACTAATGAGATGTTTTAAATCACTCAGTCCATACGCTTCTGGCGTGCGGGTAGCATACACTAAATCAACGATATATTTTTCAATTTTTTCGTCGAGATAAATTTCCTTAACAAGTTCTTTTGCTTTTAATATTTGCTCAATTGTTACCACGGGCTGCGCCGTTGGAAAGCCGGCTGAAGAGATGCTTTTTCGAACGATTTCTTGCTCTTCGGCTTTGCTCGGATAATCTAAATAGACTTTGAGCATAAAACGATCCACTTGCGCTTCAGGCAAAGGATATGTTCCTTCTTGTTCAACTGGATTTTGAGTAGCAAGTACCAAGAATGGTTTCGGCAATTCATACGTTGTTTGACCCAATGTAACTTGCCGTTCTTGCATGGCTTCAAGCAAGGCACTTTGCACTTTTGCCGGTGCTCTGTTAATCTCATCTGCCAGAATAAAGTTGGCGAATACAGGTCCTTGTTTGACCGTAAACTCTTCTTTTTTCTGATTGTAAATCATTGTTCCAATAATGTCCGCAGGCAATAAATCTGGTGTAAATTGAACCCGATTAAAGTGACCACCAATCGTATCAGAAAGTGTTTTAATTGCTAAGGTTTTTGCTAAACCAGGTACGCCTTCAAGTAGCACATGTCCATTTGCTAATAAACCAATCATTAAACGATCGATCATGTATTGTTGACCAATAATAACCTTTCCAATTTCAGCATTCATCAAATCAAGAAATTGGCTTTCTTGTTGAATTTTAGCATTGATTTCCGCAATCGTTTGTGTTGAGTTACTTGTCTCAAATTCCTCCATAATCGTAGTTTTCCTTTCTTCTATGTAAAGTTAACTAGAGCGTACGGTGGATTAGAGAATCTTGCTGTTAAAATTTGTTAAGGATTAGCAATGATAAGGTTTGTGCTGTAACTAAATGAATTCAGGATAGTCGATTTGACGAGAAGGTGTTAGGAAGTTAACAATCAGCCAAAGCAACGTTAATCGCTAATCCTCCTTGCGAAGTTTCTTTATAGTTTTTGTGCATGTCTTTTGCCGTTTCCCACATGGTACTTACAACCTTGTCTAAAGGAACTTTAACATTTTCCGGATCAGTATCTAAGGCTAATTCAGCTGCGTTAATCGCTTTAATCGCTCCCATAGCATTTCTTTCAATGCACGGAATCTGAACCAATCCTCCAATCGGATCACACGTCAAACCTAAGTGATGTTCCATGGCGATTTCGGCAGCAATCATTACCTGCTCAGGATTACCCCCCATCAATTCTGTAAGCGCTGCTGCTGCCATAGCTGATGAAACGCCGATTTCTGCTTGGCAACCACCCATTGCTGCAGATATCGTCGCTCCTTTTTTGAAGATACTCCCGATCTCCCCCGCTACGAGTAAGAATTTTTTGATGTGCTCAAAATTTGCCTCATGGTTTTCAATCACCAAATAATACATCAATACTGCAGGAATTACACCCGCACTGCCATTTGTGGGAGCAGTAACCACTCTTCCAAATGAGGCATTTACCTCATTTGTAGCAAGTGCAAAACAACTCACCCATTTTAAGATTTGTCTGAATTTAACTTCTGTGCCCCTTATCGCTGCAATCCATTCTTGCTTCGTCGTATATGTTGCGTCGCCAATTAAATTTTTGTGTGAATCATACGCCCGTCTTCTCACATTTAATCCTCCTGGAAGTTTCCCTTCTGTATGACAACCAATGTACATGCATTCGAGCATGGTTTCCCATATGCGTTTTAATTCAAAATCAATTTCTTCGGACGAACGCAATACTTTTTCGTTTTCAAAAACAATGTCCGAGATTGAAAGACCGGTATTTTTGCAATAACCTGATAAATTTGTTGCTTTTTCGATTGGGTAAGGATAGGTTTTGTCATTGACAATTTCTGCTGCTTGCTGATCATTGCGTTCTTGAACGATAAATCCACCGCCAATTGAATAATAGATTTCTTCTAAGACATGACCATCTTCTAATATCGCTGTAAATTTTAACCCATTGGAGTGAAAAGGAAGAAATTCACTGTTAAAACGAATAGCTTGAGATAGGTCGAATTCGACTAATTTTAAACCGCCGAGATAAATATTTTTATCCTCACTAACACGTGCCGTTATTGAAGCGATATCCTCTACAGGCATTCGTTCAGGATCGCATCCGCTTAGACCTAGGATGAGCGCCATGTCCGTTGCATGTCCCTTGCCTGTTAAAGATAAAGAGCCATAAAGGTCAATTTCAATTCGTATCACCTGATCAAAATCGTTTGTGTCAAGCAATGAAACGATCCAAGCTTCAGCAGCTCGCCAAGGACCTAAAGTATGTGAGCTAGAGGGACCAACTCCAATTTTTAACATGTCGAAAACACTGATGTACTCCATACGATTTGAACCTAAAATTTCGTGCGAATTTACAGTTATTTTGGTTTACAATTCACTTCAGTGTAAGATTCTCTCTGTCTTCGGCATATTTGTTAAAAAATGAGCAGTAAACAATAGCATTTGAATAGATTTTAGCTACCATTTACTAAATAATGAAGGAGATAACAACGAAAAATTTTAATTTTACAAAAATTGAAAGAAGTTGTGGGGTAAATTTGTTTACTGATCACAAAAAAAGAAAAGATAAACATGAGGTATGTACTAATTTTATTGAGTTCAATTCTACTATTCGCTTGTGGTGGTGCAGAAAATGAGGGGGATAGCATTGACTCAAACCAAGCGACTGACAGTCTTCCTACAATCGACTCCTTGGCGTATTTTAATAAGCAAATTAAAGAAAATCCGCGCAATTCGAATTTGTATTATAAGCGCGCGGTATTTACGCTAGGAATAGGAAACCTTTCCAGCGCAAAAGCAGATCTTGAGCAGTCATTGCGTCTGGACAGTTTGAATTTAGAAGCGCGTTTATTGTATGGGAATATTCAATTGTCCCTGACCCATGTAGATACGTCTCAATTTCATTATGATTTTATCTTAAGACATGATTCTGTAAATACGGGTGCCATGCTCGGAATGAGTAAAATTTATGCGCTATTGAACGATAAAGAAATGGCTGATGGTTTCATTAGTGCATTATTGAGGGTTGATCCGTATATGGCTGAGGCCTATTTTATGCGCGGAATCATTTATAGATCTGACTTTTATGAGACGAAACGCCAGGACAGTTGGGATAGAGCCATGTCTTCTTTTCAAACGGCGGTGGAACAAGATCCAGACTATTATTCGGCCTACGTGGAAATGGGGGTAATGCAAGATGAAATGGGGTCTGATTTGGCGCTTGAATATTATAATTCTGCCTTGGCTATTTATCCTGAAAGTACTGAAGCATTGTATAATATTGGAATGTATCATCAAAAAAGAGGCGAGTTAAATGAGGCAATTGATGCCTATAAAATGGTGAGTGAAATTGATTCAGTTTGGGCCGACCCGTATTATAATCAAGGCTATATTCACCTCATTGTGAAGAACGGGAATTTGGACAGCGCTATTTTCTATCTAACGAAGGCGACAGATCTTGATCCAGATTATTATCAGGCCTACAATAATTTAGGTTTAGCCTATGAAACAAAGGGAGATATTGAAAATGCGAAAAAATTCTACACAAAATCGATCGAAGCAAATCCTGAGTTTCAATTGGCAAAAGACAATCTAAATAGCTTGATGAGATAGCCATGTCCCGCTTACAGGTGTTTCGTAATCCTCTTCTTCAACAATATTTGCTCGAACTACTTTTGCCCGTGGTTGGTTATTATTTACTGGATTGGAGTATTGTCATTATTTGTTTGTATTATCTAATAGATTATCTAGCAACACTCGTGATGTTTGTTCGGCGTTTTTTTGCGGTAAATAGACAGGGTGTTGACGCGCTATCATCTGCTCTTATTTTTGCTGTATTGGGACTTTTAGCTCTTGTCTTTATTGCCTTTATAGCGCTTTCATTTTACTTTTTAATGTCACTTGGTAAACTCAATCTTGACGCCCTAATGCAGGAGATAGGGGAGGCTTTTTTTAGTGAACTATGGATTTTAATTCCCCTCGTTTTTATTGCTTCTATTTTTAAAGATCGTCTCACCTTTTTTGTCCCAAGACGATTTCTAATTTATAATCCGTATCGCTATTTATGGGGAGAATTAATTTTGAATGTCGTTTTTACTTCTCTCTTGGCTTTATTTGTTTGGTTTACACTTGACTATTCTGTGCCCGAATCTCTCCTCGTTCCATTCTTTTTAATCGGTAAAATTGGGTTTGATCTATTCGTTCGCAGTAAAGTGCGAAGATGGAGTCTTAACGGCTAAGCTTTCAACTCGTTTTTTTAACATTTTCCGTTCACGTTCTCGGCGTGATATAGTTCATTAAACGATAAAATCATGCATTTCAGCGAGTAAATACGAAGCAGTTTACGTTCGATCATAAACGGATTCACTTTTTGGCGATAAAAATAGAAGCTAGAGATAAAATATGAATCCCTCACCTCACCACCGTCACACTCCCCGAAAATTCGCGGGTAATTTTTGCTGGAGAAGTAATCACAAGCGCATAAAAATAGACGCCATCTGAAACGGGGAGGTTGGAATTCATGTCTAAACCGTCCCACAAATAAATGTCTTGTTGGTCTAAAGTAATTTCTTTTTCGCCCTTGGCTACTATTTGCCCCCAACGGTTTAGAATATGCCATTGTATAAATTCGCCATCCGTAAGGGTGATGAAAAAATCTTCGTTGGTAGCATCTTGGTTGGGCGAAAATATGTTTGGAATAAGCACTGTAATGGGTTTAAAAACCTTTATGTTTATCATTGCCGTATCTGCACATGCAGGATAGGTATTGTAGACCACTTGCATCACTAAAAAAGTGTCATTCTCTTCAAAAACATAACTTGGACTAGGAATAAACAAGGTGTCATCCATAATGTACCACTCCCAATTGGTAGCATTTACACTGAGGTCTGTAAAGTTAACGGTTAGCGGTAGTTCTCCAATTGTTTTGTCAATTCGAAAGCCTGCTTCTACATTGTTGTGGAAAGGAATCATCACGGTGGTGTCTGTGCTGCATCCGTTGGTATCGGTAACGGTTATGTTATATGTTCCGCCTTTTAAGTTGATAAAATTAGGTTCTGTTTTTGTCCAATCATCTAAACGGTAAATTAATGAATCTGTTCCGCTTGCGTAAATGGCAACTTTACCCACATTTAAACCGCAGGTATCTGCTTTTACCAATAGTTTTGAAATAAGTGGCGGTTCATACACCCCCACAAAAACTGGAATTATTTTACTACACGAATCTGCTGTAGTAATGGTACAACTATACCATTGGCTTTTTTCGGGCGTACAAACTGGCGTGGCGCAAGTATCACAATCTAAATAGGTGGCAGGTGCCCATTTGTATTTTACACCGCCACTTGCGTTTAAGGTTATGCTGCTGTTTTTGCAAATGTTTGTGTCTGTAAAATCGACATTTAAATTAGTTGCATCACAAGCAGGACTGTAATTCACTAACATCATCCAAATGCCGTTAGAAAGCCCGTCAGGAAAATCTTCAAAAGTAACACCATGTGTTGGTTCATAACCGCCAGAGTAATCGAAAGTCAGCTTAAACTCGTTTGGATTTGTAATATAAGATTGTATATTGGCTAAAGCATCACTGCTGTCCATTAATATATCAGGGGTATCATCATCTAATCCATAAATGGTATTGTTTTGATGATAAAATTGACCGCTAGTTAATGCGCCAGCTGGACCACTTGTATGAAGATCATCTCCGCCTGTCAAACCTATACTATCTTCATTAACATACATGAAATATCCATCCTCAATTGAAACTGACCAATCTACAACAGTACTAAGTGCTACAGGATAAGTCAAGTCCATTTTATTATGCTGATTTAAATCGTAAACCATAGGTACCCACATTTTTTCATGGTTTAAATAAATACAAGTATTAATTAATGGTAAATCAGGGTTTTCATACAAAACATAAGTGCAGAAAAATTTATATTTATTATTACCAACTGGTTGCAAAGGGATTTCATAAGTTATTTCGGTGTCAGTTGGCTGAATAATATTCGTTATATCAATTGCATACATGGAATAATAAGTCCATTCATCAAATGGACCTGCAATAAATCTTTCATTTATAAACAAAGGATTTAACGTGTCTAAAGATAGGGGTAATGTATTGACATTCATCTCGAAAGGTTGCAGCAAATCAAATATACCAGATTCTGGATAAATCTGAACCGCATAAAATAAATACGCCTTGCGGATTGTGCTACCCGGCTCAATATATAGTTCAGAGGTAGCTACTGTTGCACCTGAATATCCAAATCCATAACCTGAAAAACATACTCCTCCTTTAAATTGATCCTGCAAAAATAAAGAGTTCTCCGCTTGGGCAAAAATGAGAACATTAAAAAAGATCATTATGTTAAGGGTAATAGAGCGCATACAGCCAAATATACGAATTAAATAATTGATTCCCCGCCTTTATACCAGTACGTATATAGTTTACGTTGTCAACGGCTTTATTTGTGTTGTACAAATAAACAAAAAAGGTATGACAATATTGGAATTCGCAGATAAATTTCCAGATGAAG
>Ga0222659_1000773_pt1 | contig 16096 bp, 20 predicted proteins | sample AntAcemetagen547_FD_179850 | JGI IMG/M metagenome (GOLD analysis project Ga0222659, IMG submission 179850) | Saline water microbial communities from Ace Lake, Antarctica - #547 | ecosystem: Environmental > Aquatic > Non-marine Saline and Alkaline > Saline | place: Antarctica: Ace Lake...
TCTCGACAACCTCCAACGGCTCGCCCTGCTCGGTTGCGTCGATCAAACGGCGGACGGCAAGCGCGGCCATGGCAAGCTCGGCCTCTGTGGTCACTGTGCCGCCTGCTGACTCCCGGCGGTTCACTGTAGCGCGTGTCACTCCCAGCACCTCGGCAAGTTGCCTTTGAGTCAGTCCAAGCTCCCGGCGGGCGGTTTTATACTCCTGTGAAGTCATGCCTCGAATCTTCGCCGTGAGTGAGCACAAAAAAGCCTTCACGCGTCGGATCGTGAAGGCTTTAACTTGTGAGCCTGGGCGCAATTTCAAAAAACGCCTCAGGCTCGTGCAGGCTTTTTAACGGTGTGCGCAGCCTGCTTTTATTTCCTATGAGAGAAAGGTTATTGGTTGCCTGAGTCGGAACTCACGCAGAAGCTTTCGGGATGTCGCACCGCGAAATCGACAAGCTGCGACACACACACCTCAATTAGGCCTTGGCGCTTCAATGTGTATGGGTCGACCACGATATCGAGGCCTGTCCAGAGAGCGTAAAGCGCATCTGAGAAGTTACCGAAGATCACCTTGTTAGAAGGAACTTGGTTGGAGGCGGCTGCTTGGTAGCCATTCACCTCGCTCCGATCCTGCCACAGATACATGCCGGTGCTCGCTGATTTCTCGGTCGATTTCCAAGCTCCGCGCACTGCCGGGGTGGTTAAATAGCCTAAGCTTCCCACATCTGCATTGTCTGCGGCCACTGAAGTTTCACACTCGACGACTTTCGCCCATGTAGGCGAGCCATCGAATGAGATGGAGTTGACGCCGGTAGTGTTCATAATACCTAAGGGTTCGCCCCCTGTGCCAGTCCCTGCGATTCCTGCCAAGTCGATTGCGGTCGCAAGCGAACGCATCAGGTCATCGCGGATGAAAAACTCGGCATCGATCGAACTCTGGGCAAGTAGCTGTTTCGAGAATGCTGTATTTGCTGCTACGCGCCTTGGAGTGAGGCTAATTTGTCCAAACGATTGATCCGAGGAGTTTACTTCTTCGGTCTCTCCGAGCCAGTAGGCAGTTGCTGATCCATTGTTTTTAGGAATCTGCACATCACCGCGTAAATCAGTTAGCCGCCGAACTCCGAGGCTTTCGAGCACTAGCCGGTTGCGAAGCTGCTCGATCATAGAACCACCGAACACCTGCGTCTCAACGGTGTAACCGCCCTTGCTGGCGACACCCGCGGAAAGTGCCCGGGAGCTGGTGTTTAGATCGGCCAGCGGCAAGAAGAAGCCTTTTGCAGCGCGTCCGGTGTCGCGGGCGATTTGATCCGACATTTCAGCTGCGATCCCGGTTGCGCGGCCTTCCTTAGCGAAGTCATTTAAGGCATCGCGGATGCTGTAATTAGAAATATCGCGCTGGCTCATTCCAAGGGGCTTCGAGGCCTCAAGGTTGCGGGTGGCGATCGGCGGCTGGTGGCTATGCGGGTTGTTTAAAATGTAGCTTTGCAGGACTGAGACAGGCTCGCCACTGTCCACTGCTCGGTTCACTTGATCCGCGCTGAGGTTGTATTTGCTCGCGAGGGAATGGATTGCGGAGACGCGCTCGCGCTCTGAATTTACTGTTGAATTACTCATGATCTTTAAATTATTGGGAATTAAAATGTCCGCGCTACAGAGTGTAGCGCGGTATGGTGTTCCAAGACGCTTTGCTTTCCTGAGCTTGCCTTCTTACTGGGACTGCCAGCGGTGGCCATGCTCTAAGGCATTACGTTGCGGGTCTACGCGCTTCAGATAGTTGCCGGGGACTACCGGCACAATGACGTATTGTTATCTGAAGGATTTCGACGATCTTCATGGAATAGCTAAATGGTGTATCCATATTTTGGATACGGTTCAATACTTATTTCGGAAATTTTTATGCGTCCGGGTTCGCGACTTTGAAAGTGCACTTGGCAACCTCCCCATTGCAGCGTTCGATTTCGTTTCGGATTTGGGCGCAGATGGCACGGCGGGCTTTGATCGGTAGCCAGTGCCATGCTTTGATAGCGTCTGCCAATCGTTTGAAAACATCGCAGAACAGGGCTTCGACTTCGAGGGCGTCAACAGACTCGGCTTTCATTCTGCGTAGCTTTTCCTCAAGGATTAAGGCTTGGGTGAGATGCGCCCTATCATGTGGACTCATCTGTTCCGGTGCCAAGTTCTCCGGGCTGCTCATAGCCTTCACGACGGCTGCTAATTCATAATGCTTTGAGTTTCCCGCCTTGGTATGTGGCACGCCAGAAAGTCGGCTTGTCACGGTTGGTCTTGAGACTCGCCAGGCATCGGCAACTTGCGAAGTAGTGAGGGTGATTTCTTTGTTGGTTTTCATTTTCTGCTGTTGGGTTGGTGCCGTATTTGGCTTGATTCGTGATGGGTTAATCCTTGGAGCTGATACACTTGTTGGAATTTCCTAAAAGGTTTCTGTTTGTCGAAAGGCCGTAAATCCACGCGGCATTATGCTGACAGAGGAACCATTTTTGTTTTCGCGCCTCTCTGCCCCTGCCCCTGTGCGCTGTTCTGCTGTGACTGTGCGACGCTGGCGGGCTTTGAATCGTCCGTGAGGCATAGGGTGCCATCTGCTACTGCGGACGCCCTGAGCGGGTGTGTATCGACATTCTGGATACGGTTCATAATGGGTAGACTACTTTATCGACTGCCAATATATTGCACCGATAAGTAAGAGCCTGTAATGCCTTGGGGTCTTCAGCGATCACGATGTCGACGCCATCGGCTAGAAATGAATCTGCCTCTGCCCTTAGCCATTCGCCCTCGGTCGATGCTCCTCGGCTGTTTGGCTCGGCGATTGAATTAGGCCGGAAGGATTTTGTAATATATGCGGTGCGGTTGGTTGGCTGCGAGTGTTTGCTCATGGTTGGTCTGGATTAGTGTAGTTGTTTTGTGAATACGTTTTGAAAGTGCGGTCGGGTGCGGCTGTGGTGTCCTTAGTGGGCTGCGAAAAGTAGGAAGTCGGTGGGCGCGGTGTGGCGGGTTGCCCAACTGAATCACAATTGCCCCCCGGGGGTGCCAAGCTGCCCAACTTGCCCAACTTGCCCAACTTATATTTTTAGCGGGTTCGCGGGCGGTGGCGGGTTTCTGTTGGGCAAGTTGGGCGGTATTCATAGGACGGGATTTAAGGCCTCAGGGTTGTTGTCGGTGAGTGTCCAGAGCTGTGCATTTTTGGCGCCTGCTTTGCTTGTCCAATATCTGAAATACCGATTGCGGTGGGTTTCGTCGTATCTGTGGAGTAGGTCTTTGATCTTCTTTTGACCTAACGGCGCGTTTTCGGTGGTTCTGATCGTGCTCGTGTTTTTCGCTCCGCCTTTAAGCTGCGCACGAATCCACTGCACCGCCTCGAAATCGCTTTCAAGTTGCTGCTGGTCGCGTAGTGCTTGCGCTCGCTTTGCCGCCTGCTCTTCGTCGATGATAGAGACTGAGTCAAACTTCTGCCTCCAGGACTGATCTTTGCCGGAATTGTAAGTGACTGATAACTTGCTCGGCACATTTCCCCGTAATTTGATATTCTGAAAGGTGACTTGTCTCTGCGGCTCATCTTTCGGCGTGTCGATACTTCCAACATAAGCGCAGTCAAAGTCGTTTACGATGTCACCTGTCCCCTCGTAAACGGGTTTGCCGTCGTCGCCTCGGTGTTTATTGATATGCCCTAAGGCCACAAAAGTCCCTCCGGATTGAACGAATCGGCGGACGATCTCTCCGAGCTTAGCTGTTTTGGTCTTGTCCATCATCGAAACGAGTTTCTTCAGCGTGTCCATGATGATGATTTGATCGACTGCGCAGCCTGACGTTGCAAAGGAGTCCAGTAGCTCCGGTATTTCGTCCGCTCTAATGCCGCCTTCCTGCATCCCGGGTACAACTAGATTGAAGCCATGCTCCTCGGCCAGTTCAGCTTTCTCGATAGATCCATTGTAGTCATCATCCGCTAAAATATAGTAGACATTTTTTCCGTCGATTCGGCGGGCGGCTATGCTGTCACAAGTCCACCTAAATGCTAGAAGTGTTTTTCCGCCATTGTACACCATATACAGAGCCGTTGCCTGACCGCGCAGCGCGATGGGTAGCACGTTGACTTGGCTCTGTGCGCTCCTCTTCATACTTTCGATTGTGGCCTTGCTGCTGATGATCGACTTTCTTAATTTGTCCATTATGGCGAGCGGCTTCTCAATTGGTGTTTGGGCTTGCGCATCCAGTGCGGTTAGGTCTATCTTATTCATTGTCTTAAGTTAATTTTGAACCCCTACGATTTCGCGGTCTGGGGGTTCATTTTTGGTTAGTGGTTTAGGCGATTAAAATTGGTTCCCCGGCGGTGAGAGCGTCGTTGAGGTCTCTGCCCTCGCTGTCACTACAAAGAGCGGTAACGGTTGCCCCCGCTTCGGTCAGCTGTCCATGCCAGCGGCGGGCGGCCTCTATGCCGGGCTGGTCATTATGGACGAATAGGAAAACAGTCTTGCCCTCAAATAGGCTTAAGGCGTCCTCCGGTATGCTTAGCCCTGCACCGATCATGCAGACAGTCTCCCAAGGCTCCTGAAGCTCGAAGGCGGCAAGCGTGGCGGCGGCTAGAAGGTCGGGTGTGCCTTCACAAAACAATACTGTATCCGATTCATGGATACGACTTGCGCCAATTGGCCATGCTGCTTCTGAGCCGGGCAAGGTCTTTGCTTTCGGCTTTCCGGGTAGGCCTTGCCATGGTAAGCCGTCGAGTCTGCGGGCTTGCGCATTGCGTCGGCTGTCGTCGGTAATGACCCAGCATCGCACTTCCTCGGCTCCATCTCGCATCGTGGCAAATCGAAGCTGGGCCCGGTCGAGTAAGATTTGAAGACCTCCGAAGTGCTGAAATCCGCGTTGTCTCCGAAGCTGGGTGAGCTCGCTAATGGTGCCCTTATCCATCGTCGGCAAAAGAAGCGGCTTGTGTGCCACTGCGGGCTTCGGGTTCGCTTGTGTGGCTCTTCGGGCTCGTGGCCAATCACGGCGGCTTGTGCGGGCGTTGCTTTGCTCCAATAGCCAGCGTGCGGCATTGGATAGGCTGATATTCAGCGCGGTCGCTACAAGGTCGATCACGTCTCCCCCGGTGCCATCTGCGTGATCGTGCCAGCGGGTGCCATTATCGAAGACTGAGAAGCTGGGTGAGCGGTCATCGCGGAAAGGTGAGCGGCAAGACTTCGACGGTTGCCCGGGCAGACCTAGGCGGTGCCAAGCGTCGGCAATCGTGAACGCGGCTTTTGCTTCTGCGAGTGCGCTCACTTGGCTTCCCCCAGTCCATGCTGTGTATATTTCAGCAAGGCGGCATCGGCTTCTGCCACCGGGACGCGGACGCAGCGCCTGCCAAGTTTGATCGAAGGTAGGATGTTGTCTGCAATCAGGATGCTGACATATCGTTCGCTGATTTCCCAGCGCTTGGCAAACGAAGCGCGAGTCATAGCGCGTGCTTCGGAATCTATTTGTGTTGCTTGTGTTTTATCCATGCATCCACAAAGACGCATGTTCCTTTGTAGATATACGGGATAAGCTAAAAATGATTTCCCGTATATCTATCGCCTGCCGGGCAAGTCCTTTAAAACCTCGATTCCAACTCTTTCACAAGCGGCCTTCGTCGTCTTACGATCTGGCAATTTCATGGCTTCGGAGTATTCACCGCTTGCCCGTAGCTTCGTTAAGCCGTCTTCGATTTCTTTCATTGTTCCGGATTTCAACCCGTCTCGGTTTAGGAGAGTTGTTAGCGCAAGATGCAGTTCATTTCTTGGCTCATGCTTCTCGTGCCATTTTACAAGCCGAGCGATAGCATGAAAAAAATCTGCATCGTGATTTTCTAAGGCACTGAGCATCGGCCTGAGGTAGGCCATAAGCATGGGGTTAGATGGTCGGTGTCCGTTGAGGTTGTCTTTTATATCAAACCTTCCCGCTGCCCTGTCGTGTATATCAGACATCGCTTGGCTAATAAAAGCGAGCTCGGGATGGTCTGCAAAGTCACCTGCTAAGGTATCGCCATAGACAAGGCGGTTTTCCCGCTCATCCGGTGATAAGCCGGCCAGTTCGCTCAGATACAAGTCTGATATTGCTCCGCGCGTGTTCCTTGGCTTGCCCTTGCTCATCCTACGGCCTCCATTTTCGCTTCGGTGGAGTCGGGGCGGACGCTCCAGAACTTGATTGCGTCGGGTTTCCTTACGACTGCGCGGTAATGGTCAAAGAGCATGTCTCTCGTTTCGTGTCCCATCGCGGCGCGTGTTCTGTTCACGTCTGCAAATGCCGCAAGATGGTAGGACGCGAAAGAATGCCGCAAAACGTCGTTGCGGTCGTGGATCTTGGCAACCTTGCGCACTGTCTTGTATCGCCTTGCCCAATTCGACCCTGTAATGCTCCCAGCGCGGTCTGACTCCTGCACTGTCTCCAGCCATGCGGTGAGGTTGTCTTCTACGTCGATCACGCGTGCGCTGCGTGTCTTGGCGTGCTTACCACGAATGCGGATTGTCCCTTCTTCGACGTTCACGTCTTGCCACTCTAGGCGCTCCATCTCGGCGGGGCGGACTCCCGCAAATGCCATGATAGCGAACGGCACTTTACACGCTGTGCAATCCACGCGGTAAGACTCGTGCAAGTCCTGATTGCTTCTGTGATCGGTGCAAGCGTTCAAGGTCGCTTTCATCTCCGCTACGCTGACAACTTCAATTTCCTTTATAGCGGTCTTGCGCTTGTCGATACGGTCAAAGGGGTTCGCGGCGCAATACCCGCGCCTCAAAGCCAAAGAGAAGGCGGGGCGGATGGTTCGGCGGGCAAGGTTGAAGTATGCAGGTGTCTTGAACTTCTGAGCTAGTAGGCGCTCAATTGCTACAGGCTCAAGATCTGAAACCAATTTGCTGCCAATAGTCGGCATTACGATTTCCCCCATGCGCTCCAGCTCTTTGAAGTAGGCGCTTGAATAGCCCTCCCGTAACTCGACGTGCTGGCTCCATAGCTCTGCAAAAGTCACGGATGCGCTTTGTTTTTTGCGAGCTTCGACCCATGCGGCTGCGCTGGCACTCAAGGTGATTCCGTAGGGCTGAAGGATCGCGGCGGCCTTGGCGGCGTCATCGGCCAATGAAGCGGGGATCCTTGTAGATTCACTGCCCCAATGCTTTGCCATTCCTTTGAGACGCTCGGCTTCCATGTCGGCGGCGCGTTTCGTTTCAAATGTCTTGCGCTGGCGTTTCCCGTTCGGGGATACGTCGGCAGGGATATTAAGCTGCCATTTTCCGGCGGCGTCTTTCTTTGGCGTGAGTGAAATATGTCTAGGCATAAAGATACTCTACTGCCCTTATTGCCCTTAAAACAAGCATTATCGTGCTTCCAAGTGCATTTACTTACAACGTAAGCCCTTAATAATCAACAAAAGCGCCCTTAAAACCATAAGACTACGAATCAGGAGGTTCGGGGTTCAAGTCCCTGCAGGTGTACCACGCTTTAAGCCGCTAATCTATCACGATTAGCGGCTTTTTTGTGCTAACAAAAGAAGTGAGTCAGGTAATCGGCTGCCCTTAAACTGCCCTTAAAGCTCCGCACTTGGTAGCCTGCTGCTCATCTGGGGATAGATTCAGCGTCTCGGCTTCCGGGTCTGGCATAAGGGGTAGCACTCTCGGCGGTGCCTCGGCTTCGCGTGGTGGCCGTAAGCGGTTGACCACGGCGCGAATGAAAGCACGCTAGGCAGTATGAAGATTCCAGCCCTACTCCTGCTCTTAGCTCTTACCTGCGCGGCATCGGCGGCGCGTCTTAATCATGAACGATATTACCAAGATATAGCGGCGGCGAAATACGGCGGGCAGGCTGAGGTTACTATGCCAGACGGCACGCGCTGCGATATAGTCACGGACACTCACGCCATCGAGGTCGATTTTGCTGATAAGTGGGCGGAAGCCATAGGCCAGAGCCTTAACTATGCTTTCCAGACAAACAAGCGGGCGGGCATTCTCTTAATCCTTGAAAACCCGAAAGACGAGCGGCACTTGATCCGGGTGCAGAGTATAATCAATCACTTTGACCTGCCGATTGATCTGATGGCTATTCGCGCATGGGAATGAACGACGGCGGCGTGCATCGGCTGCGCGTCATGTTGTTCGGCGGTGCCGTGGTGGGTGCCGTCGCCTTAGGTGCCGTCAAGGGCGGTGCCGTGGGTGCCGTGGGTGCCGTGGGTGCCTTGGGCAGTCTGGTGGACGGTGCCGTGGACAGTCTGGTGGACGGTGCCGTGGACGGTGCCGTGGACAGTCTGGTGGACGGTGCCGTGGACGGTGCCGTGGACAGTCTGGTGGACGGTGCCGTGGACAGTCTGGTGGACGGTGCCGTGGATCGTTGCTTGCCAGCGGTCGAGGGTGCCAGCGGCGTCGCGTCGTGGGTGCCGTGGGTGCCGTGGGCGGTGTGGTGGGCGGTGGGCATCGGCTAGAAGGTCGGCTGTGGTGTGTGTGTGGTCTTGCGGTCGGGTTTCGTTACCGCTTCCGCCGTGCGCAAGTGCAAGCGGCGTGTCGGCTCTGCTAGTCCTGGATCCGGTTGAACCATCCCGGCGGCAGTATCTCGACAACCTCCAACGGCTCGCCCTGCTCGGTTGCGTCGATCAAACGGCGGACGGCAAGCGCGGCCATGGCAAGCTCGGCCTCTGTGGTCACTGTGCCGCCTGCTGACTCCCGGCGGTTCACTGTGGCGCGTGTCACTCCCAGCACCTCGGCAAGTTGCCTTTGAGTCAGTCCAAGCTCCCGGCGGGCGGTCTTATACTCCTGTGAAGTCATGCCGCGAATCGTGCTGCATAATCCAAGCGCGGCAAGTGTAACAATTTGTTACACTTCATCGCGCCTACATTTTCGCCGTGAGTGAGCACAAAAAAGCCTTCACGCGTCGGATCGTGAAGGCTTTAACTTGTGAGCCGAGCGCCATACAAAAAACGCTCAGACTCGGTGCAGGCTTGTAACGGAAGTTCGCAGCCTGCGTTTATTCCTATGGAGAAAGGCTATTGTGCACCTGAATCTGTACTTACGCAGAATGATTCGGCGTTGCGAACTCCGAAATCGACAAGCTGCGACACACACACTTCGATTAGCCCGGCCTTCTTCAAAGTGTAAGGATCGACAACTACGTCCATCCCTTGCCAGATTGCGTAAAAGGCGGAAGCCCAGTTACCGAACAGCACTTTGTTGTTTGGGACTTGATTTGACACGGCAGCGGCATAGCCATTTACGGTCTGGTTTTCGCCCCAGATGTAATGCCCTGACCCAGTGCTCTTCTCGGTAGACTTGAATTTCCCGCGGACGGCTGCACTCGTCAAATACGCGAGGCTTCCTGAGTCCGCGTTATCGGCAGAGACCTGTGTCTCGAAACTGACGACCTTTGCCCAGTCCGGTGCTCCGCCGAAGGTCACGGAGCCTACGCCACCCGTGTTCATGATCCCCTTTGGTTCGGCTCCCACTCCGCTGCCTGAGATGCCAGCGGCGTCGATGGCGGTTGCGATTGCGGTCATTAAATCCGTTCTAACAAAAAACTCGGCATCGATCGAACTTTGCGCAAGTAGCTGCTTGCTGTAAGCAGTGTTCGAGACCACGCGCTTTGGGGTCAGGTTGAGCTGCCCAAAGGTCTGTTCACTGCCCAGAACCGTCTCGCCCTCCGGCAGCCAGTAAGCGCTAGCTCCAGCATTTTGTTTTGGGATCGAGATATCGCCCTTGATGTCTGTAAGCCTGCGCACACCGAGGGCCTCCAGCACGAGCCTATTTCGAAGTTGTTCAATCATACTCGAGCCCAGCACATCGGTCTGTACGGTATAGCCACCTGCTGAGGCATTGCCTGCGAGCATTGCGCGGTTGAGGGAGCGGGTGGTGCCTGAGAGGTCGGCCAATGGTACGTAGAAACCTGTTGCTTTTTTGCCAGTCTGGCGAGCCACTTCGTCGCTAAGCTCGCGGGCTTGCCCAGTTACCCGTCCGTCAGATGCAAACTCGCTGATCGCGGCTGTGATGGAGTAGCTGAGGGCTTCGCGCTGGCTCAGGCCTAGCGGCTGGCTGGCGTCGAGGTTGCGGGTCGCGACTGGCGGCTGGTGCCCGTGAGGATTGTTTAAAATGTAGCTTTGCAGTACTGAGACAGGCTCGCCGCTTTCGACAGCGCGGTTCACTTGATCGGCTGAGAGGTTGTATTTGCTAGCTAAGCTATGAATGGAGGAGACGCGTTCGCGCTCCATGGTGATTAAATTACTCATTTTTTAAGAAAAATATAAGAGTTAAAGTGTCCGGCTACAGAGTGCAGCGCGGCGGTGTATCCAATCGCTTATGCCGCTCCATAGTCTGCCTGCTGGATTCCCTCCAGCCCTTCCGGTGGCTTTGCTACGGTTCGGTGTGTCGCGTAATCGCGCAGTTACAGAATGCGCCGGGGACTGCCCGACAGAAATACTTCCCTCACTCTGTAAACTCTCGACGTTCATTAGATGGGGTTCTTTGTATTCATTTTATGGATACAGGCAAGCCATTTCAGAAGTTTATTTTATTAGGTTTTAGGATTAGCGACTTTGAACGTGCACTTGGCAACCTCCCCATTGCACCGCTCGATCTCGCTGCGGATTTGGTCGCAGATTGAGCGCCGGGCTTTAATCGGCAACCAGTGCCATGCTTTGATCGCATCGGCTAGGCGTTTGAAAACATCGCAGAATAGGGCTTCGACCTCGAGGGCGTCAACAGACTCGGCTTTCATTCTGCGTAGCTTTTCCTCAAGGATTAAGGCTTGGGTGAGATGCGCCCTATCATGTGGACTCATCTGTTCTGGTGCCAAGTTTTCCGGGTCGCTCATTGCCTTCACGACGGCTCCTAGTTCGTAATGCTTTGAGTTGCCGATTTTGACGTGCGGGACGCGCTCTAGTCTCCGCGTTACTGTCGGTCTTGAGACTCGCCAGGCATCTGCGATTTGCGAAGTGGTTAGGTTGGGTTCGGTTCTAGTTTTCATTTTCTGCTGTTGGGTTGGTGTTGGTCTTGGAGGTGCCGTATTTGGCTTGATTCGTAATGTGGATCATTCTTGAGCTAATACACTTCTCAGAATTTCCTAAAAGTTTAATTCTTATCGAAAGGCCGTAAATCCACGCGGTTTTTAAGCGTTTAGAGGAACCATTTTCTTTTTGCGGCTCTCTGCCCCTGCCCCTGTGCCCGTCCCGCTGCGCACAGTTGGCTCTGGTGGCCTCCTGTCGGCTTACTTGACAACATACCCTTATAGCGGGGTTGGAGGGCTTCTAGGCCGTTACAGCGTAGTGTATTCATTATCTGGATACACTCCCAATCTGCGGCGGCCATATCACCCGGTCACCGTTTACCAGTTGGTTTCTGTAGCTTAGCGCTCCAAGCTTACCCCATGAAGCGACTACGACGTCGGCTCCAGTGCTCCGGAGCTGATCGCATCGACAGACGAGCCAAGCGGCGTTCGTCGCGACGCAGTGATGGTTGTGGCCTGCTGCTTCATTCAACATCAAATTGCGGGTGAGGTAGCTTGCCCGGCTGTCTAGTTTGCGTGGTGAGGTCATGATTTTGTATTCGGTTTTTGGATACGTTTTGAAAGTGCGGTCGGGTGCGGCTGTGGTGTCCTTAGTGAGCTGCGAAAAGTAGGAAGTCGGTGGGCGCGGTGTGGTGGTTAAAATTGGGTAGGCAAAGGGCAAGCCCGTCTATACGGGCTTTGCCCTGTTGCCCTATGCTAAGGGCAATGTCCGTTTTGCCCCTGTTTTGCCCTGTTGCCCTATTAGCTGGGAATAGGCTTAAACAGTGGAAAGGATCGTATTTCATAGCTTTGCCCTCTCTTCCAGTAATGAGACGCTATTAGCACTTTGCCCTCCTGCTTTCAATATGCCGTGTTTTAACATCGCTGTTCTGCGGTTTTTTGCGGTCGAGTTAGACACATCTGCAATGTCCATAATTTGCTTTATTAGGTCGCCGTACTTCCATCCCAACGCGCCTGTTTTTTCCTGCACGGAGTATAAAAGCTCTGTCACGTCAAACTTTTCTTCGGCCTCTTTGGCGTCCCTTGGCGTTCCTTGAATCGAGACGACCATCATCTTGTCTTGGCAAAATTGGATCCGCTGGCCTTCGTTCTTTAGTATCGGCTTGCCCCGCGTAACCTCGGCATAGATGGTGCCGACTCCATCTTTGTCTTTTTCAATGCAAATGACGCTCTTTGCTTTGCGCTCCATCTCTTTCCCGAGATGCCCCCGCGCTCCTCCGATTGCTTCACGGTCGCTATGGTTCAAATGGATTACTCCAAAAAGCGGCGCGTTTGCTTCACTGGCTGCAATGGTCAGAAAGTTGACGACCCATGTTGCGCGGTCGTCGTCGTTGATACTGCCCCCGAGATCGGAGACCCCATCAACAGCAATTCCGGCAATCCCGCGTTCTTTGTTTTCATTGATCGCTTTCTTAATTTCGATGATTCGATCAGGTGCTGCATATTCGCGCAGTCCGATAAATTTGATATTATCCGGTAAGTTTGCGACTCCCAGACGGCGGCGCATCGCCTTAGCTTGCACAAGAATCTCCTTTTCCGATTGCTCGGTGTCGAATATCAGGAAAACGCCCTCGCCGCGAATTTTGAAGCCTAGACAATCGGCATCTTTACTGCCGACGGTAGAACAAGCGATTGCTGCAATGATGGACGTCTTGAACGACTTAAGACGCGCAGAAATGACAATCAAATCGCCGTCCTCTGCAAAGGGTATTCCCATCAAAAACGCGCGAAAATCATCCTCGGTTGGCTCCACTGTTAAATCGACGTATGGGGTCGCGGATCGGCTTTCTGGTATCCTATCCCAAGTTGTCCGCTTTGGATTGGTAGCGATCCCTAGTTGCTCCCAGCGCTCTTTCACTAATAAAACGCCGTTGAGGTAATCGCTGATATTTCCATCTTTAGCGACTTCGGTTAAACGGAGAATTTCATTCTGAGCCTCACGAATGGCGACGGACTCACGCATCAGGTTTATACGCTTGCCGACGTGCGAGCCGGTATCCTCTAAGGATGCCACTTGTTGGATTTCATCCAGCTTGGTTTTCTGCCACTCGTCCAGCTTCCCGGTGTTGTTCAGCTTTATGAATATCTCGAAATAGTCGGCGTCGGGTTCCTCTTTTATTACGGTCTCGGCGTGTTGCCAGAATAGCCTATAGGCGGGTTCAGTGAACATCTGGTAGGTAAGCCCCGCCTGTATCGCGTCGCCTATCCTGTCGAACTGTGCGCAGGCCTCTAAGGTGCGCTTCTCCATGTTCTCAACAGTTGGATCGATGCTGCGATCAAGTGCGGGCGGTGTCTGTGAGTTATCCACGACGGCACCTACTTTCTCGCCCTGAGCGGCGCTTATACCACGAATTAGCCGCAAGATAAAAAGCACGCGTGCCCCTGCTTTCGGCCTGCGCTACGTAGCTAGCTATGCGCCGCCGTCCAGAGCGACTAACTCCGGTGCCCGAACGTCCGCTGATGAGTAGCTGCTTCAAACCGCACCGCCTTTTCCGTGCTGGATATACCCCAGCAATGCTGCATCGGCTTCTGCCACCGGGACGCGGACGCAGCGCCTGCCAAGTTTGATCGAAGGTAGGATGTTGTCTGCAATCAGTATGCTAACATACCGCTCCGACAGCTCCCAGCGTTTTGCGAAAGAGCCCCGCGTCATTGCGCGGCACTCGGTTTCTGTTTCTGTTGTGTGTGATGCTTGTTTAATCTTAGGCATGCGCCTATATTCCCACAAACTAAGCTTTTCCGTAATATGCGGAGTTTTTAGAAAATCCGCATACCCCCTTTCACCTACAATTTAGCTCTGTAGTATTTGAGTTCTGAGCCTTCGAGATTCTGCATATCTGCCGTCCTTAATTCGTTGAGCCTACGTCTTGCTGAAGCTTTATCAGATTCTTTGATTTGCCCGGTATCAACTAAGTATTCGACTAGCTCGTTGCCGCTCATCCCTTCACAGTTTTCACGCCTTAAGCATCGCTTAATCTTGTTCTGAATAAGTTTGCTGTCTTCATGTTGAAATTGAGCCATAACGGCAATAGTCGCCACTGGGTCGCGGGTCATCAAAGCGTGGATCTGATTAAACCCGGCATCGGGCAACAGCTCTAAGACGTCTGACAATGTCTCAAGGTGCTTGCCGTGGAATGCTCGGACTGCATCGCTCGCGTTTGGCATCTTAAAGTCATCTGGGGACAATGCGTAAGCCATCAATGTCGATAAGTGCGAATCAGTGTATTTTGCATCGGGGTGATGTTTGCCTAGCCATTTTCTAACTGCGGGGATTAAGTCCGCGTTAATAGAATTTGCGATTGCTGGAAGCGGTTCGTTTTGCTTGCTCATCCTACGGCCTCCATTTTCGCTTCGGTGGAGTCGGGGCGGATGCTCCAGAATTTGATTGCGTCTTGCTTCTTAACAATCGCGCGGTAGTGCTTAAGTATCATTTCTGACGTAGAGTGCCCCATTGCTTCTTGCAGCGCGTTGAGGTCGGCGCTGGCAGCTAGGTGGTAGCTTGCGAATGAATGGCGTAGCACGTCTTGCAAATGGGAGAATTTGGCAATGTGCCGAATCGCCTTAATCTTCTCTTTCCAGTTGGGCGGTGTGATCGAGCCCTTGCGCTGATCTTCCGGAACAAGCTCCAGCCATTCCCGTAAGTTGGCTTCCATGTGTATATTGCGCTTTGATCGCGTTTTAGCGACGCCTGCTCCGATTGTGACAACCTCATGGTCGAAGTGAATTGCATCCCATTGCAGGCGCTCCATCTCTTTTGGCCGGACTCCCGCGAAAACCATGATTGCCAATGCTGGCAGACAATCAGAGCAATCGAGCAGGTAAGACTTTTTCAGCTGTTCGCTTTTTCGGTGATCTTGGCACGCGTTAAATGCTGCTTTCACCTGTGCGAGCGTTAAAACGCAAATTTCGTTTTCCGGCAGTTTCGTGATTTCCATCTGATCAAAAGGATTCGTAGAGCAGTATCCTCGGCGAATTGCGAATGAGAGCGCCGGGCGAATTGTGCGCTTTGCATTGGCAAGTTGCCTTGGCGTCCGAAAGTGTGTTTCAAGCGACTTTTCCAGCTGCCGGGTGGATAAAGCGGAGACAGTGACCTTGCCAAGTTCGCGCACGATTGGCGCTCCGTAGTATTCAAGCGCTTTTGCGTAGCTATCAGATACGGTGCTGAATTTAAGAGCGGTATGTTCAGCCCATAACTCGGAGAGGGTGCATGAAGCATCCTGCGCGGCCTTCCACTCCAGCCAGTGCCTTGCTGTCGAGGTGAGGGTGATATTGTGCTCGGATAGTAAGCTGAGCGCCTTAGCGGCATCTTCAGCGGCGGCGGCTGAGATCTTCATGGACTCGGTTCCCCATCTTTTGGCCATACCCTTGATCCGGTCGATTTCCAATGTGGCGAGCTTCTTTGAATCAAACTTGAGTCGCTGCCTTTTTCCTGTGGTCGATATTGAGGCGGGGACGTTGACGCGGAAAATGTCACCCTCTGCTATGGGGACAAGTGAAGGACTCTTTTCGGCTCTTTTTTGGGCTTTTACATGATTAGTCATTTGCCCATAATGCCTATGAGTGCCTATTTTTCAAGCACTATCATGCATTTAAGTGCTTTTACTTACTTTGTAAGTCATTGAAAATCAACGAAAGCCCTTATTAGCTCATCAGATTTAGGTTCTGGTGCCGTAAGGCGTGAGGGTTCAAGTCCCTCTCCGAGTACTTGGCTTTGGCTAGCAATGGTTTACGTAATTCGCTTAGATCATTGCTGATTCCAATTTATTTTCCAGTGCCTATGAAATGCCTATTTTTAGCTCGATAGCATCCAACTTTGGGCGGTGCCTCGGCTTCGAGCGTCGTGGCCTTCAGCGGTTGACCAAGCCGCGAATGAAAGCACGCTAGGCAGTATGAAGATTCCAGCCCTACTCCTGCTCTTGGCTCTAACCTGCTCGGCCTCGGCGGCGTGGTGGACGGTGCCGTGGACGGTGCCGTGGTGGGTGCCGTCGCCTTAGGTGCCTTGGACGGTGCCGTGGACAGTCTGGTGGACGGTGCCGTGGACAGTCTGGTGGACGGTGCCGTGGACAGTCTGGTGGACGGTGCCGTGGACGGTCTGGTGGACGGG
>Ga0222659_1000776_pt1 | contig 16007 bp, 20 predicted proteins | sample AntAcemetagen547_FD_179850 | JGI IMG/M metagenome (GOLD analysis project Ga0222659, IMG submission 179850) | Saline water microbial communities from Ace Lake, Antarctica - #547 | ecosystem: Environmental > Aquatic > Non-marine Saline and Alkaline > Saline | place: Antarctica: Ace Lake...
CGCCGATCCCGCAGCGGATGAGTTGAGCCGCCGCGTCAGGATTGGCATCGGTAAAGGCCTTCACCCGCCGGGTGATTTCGGGAAAGAGGTAACCGGCTTTGAGTTTGAGGTAGTGGGAATTGAGGTGAGCCATGGGAAGTTTTTAAAGGCAGAACGTCGAACATCCAACATCGAACGTCGAACATTCAATGACCGAATTAGTCAAAGTCTTCCGGCGTTTCCGATTCTCTGTGTCCTCGGTGTCCTCTGTGGTTTTTCTGTCTTTTTCTTTGAGGCCTTTGCGACCTTTGCGTGAGATCTTTTCTTTTTTGGGATTGCGAGGAGGAAAGAAAAAGCCGCCGGGATCTCCGGCGGCTTTTTTTGAGAGGCGTTGCGCGCTTAGAGAGCGGCGTTGTAGTTTTCTTCGGCGGCGCTCCAGGAAACCACGTTCCAAAATGCTTTAAGGTACTCGGGACGACGGTTCTGATAATTGAGGTAATAGGCGTGTTCCCACACGTCCAAACCAATGACCGGCTTGCCTTCGATCCCGGCGACGGCCTTGCCCATGCAGGGACTGTCCTGATTGGCGGTGGAACCAATTTCGAGTTCTCCACCGGGGGCGACATAGAGCCAGGCCCAGCCGCTGCCGAAACGGGTGGCTCCGGCTTGTTCGAACTTGGTTTTGAAATCCTCAAAACTGCCAAATTTCGACTTGATCGCTTCGGCCAACTTGCCGGTGGGTTCGCCGCCACCCTTGGGGCAGAGGACCTTCCAGAAAAAGCTGTGGTTGGCGTGACCGCCACCGTTGTTCCGCACCGCGGTGCGAGCGGCTTCGGGCACGACGGAAAGGTCGCTGATCAAATCGCAAACGCTCTTCGCAGCCAATTCCGGGGCGGCTTCCAAGGCTTTGTTGAGATTTGCCACGTAGGCCGCGTGATGTTTGCCGTGATGGATCTCCATCGTTTTGGCGTCAATGTGGGGTTCGAGCGCGTCTAGCGCGTAGGGTAGGGATGGAAGTTCGTATGCCATAGGACCCAAACTAGATTCTTCCGCCATTCGTGCAAGCGCGAATCGCGATCCAATGACTAACAGGCAGAATTGCAATTCGTGCCCGGATGGCGTTCCCTTAATCTCCGTGGACACCATTGTGCGCCAAAAACTCCGTCAGGCCCGACGACGGCTCACCGGCGAGCATTTTCTTGGCCTTGCCGCTTGGGCGTTGGTCCTGGGGTTTTCGGCCCTGGGAATCCTTCGCGGTGTCGCCTTGGTGGCCCCAAAATCTCCGAACCTCCCCCTGAGCGCTGTCGGATGGCTCTTCCTTTTGCCCCTCGCATTCGCGGCCGTCGTCGCGATCACGCATTGGTGGAGCGACCGACGGGTCGCCAAGGAACTGGATGCCCGCGCCTCCACGCATGACCGCTTCCTCACGGTGCTCGATCTCAGTACCGCAGAGCCCGCCGGACTCACTTCGACCGTGCAGCGGGAAGTCACCCGCTTCGCCGCCACCTTTTCCCTTCGGCAGACCCTCCGGCTCCAAATTCCGTTCCGCCGCTATCTATGGATTTTGCTACCTCTGCTCGCACTCGCAGGAATCGAAGGGATGCGACAAATCCGACAAGCCCAGGTCGCCCCGGAACAAATCCAGGCGAAGGCCTTGCTCGCCGCCGTCCGCAAGGCGGCCGAAAAACACCCCGAAGACCAAGCTCTCCAGGAAGAAGCGCAGAAGCTGGAAGCCACCGAAACGCAACTCGACACCTCCCTCGAGCCGCTGCGGGAAGCCCTCCGCGCCTTAGCGGATCTGGAACAATCCCTCGCCGCCCAAGGCCAACTCACCCCCGGCGAATCCCGAGCTTTGGCCGACGCTCTTTCCGCCGCGAACCCCCAATTGGCTTCCGACCTTCGGGCCGGCAGTCAGGAGGCCGCCGCCAAGAGCCTCTCCCAACTCGACCCCGAATCCGTAGCCAAGGCACTCGAAGAGGCCGCCCGCCATCTGGAAAAATCCCGACTGCGCGAACTCTCCAGTCAATCCCCAGAAGAAGCCCAAACGCGACTAGTCAAAATGGTATCCCCTTCGGGAGAGAACAAATCCAACCGCAGTCGATTCCTTGCCCAAGTCCAAGACCTCAAATCCGGATCTTCCCAGACGCAAGGCGAAGCCACTTCCGCGCCCGGTGAAGGCGAGGGAGATTTCCCTCCGGGGAAGAAAAAGAGCGACCCAGGAGAAAACGACCAAGCCCCTCCGGGAGGTTCTCCCGGCTCGGAGGAAGACAAAGGTCGTGGCTCCGATCTCGCCGGGGAGGCAGACCCCACTCAAAAATCCTCGGGCCCCGATGAATTTCTCCCGGGAACCTCCGGCGACGGCGCATCCCTGGTAGAGATTTTTCGCGCCTCGGGACGTGACGACCCCGAAGCCCGTCAGGCCTATCGATCCGCCTACGACTCAGCCCAACCCGCCGCTCTCGACTCCGTCAATCGCGAAGAAATCCCCCCCGGCTCGCGCATCCTCGTGCGCCGATACTTTGAAGCCATCCGACCGAAGGAATGAGGCGAAGTCGGAAGTCGGAAGTCGGAAGTATTCGCATGCGGGTGTCCACACTCACTCTTATTCGTCGCTCGGGCAACCGCGGATTGCGGAGTGACAACCGAGCGACAATCGGGCATCCGTATCCCTGTGGCGATTGATCCCAACCCCATGAGCAACGAGAAAAACGAAAAGCTCGCCGCCGAATTTTGCGACACCTTCCAGCGCCTGCGTACGGGGATGGAAAAGGTCTTGGTCGGACAGGATGAGGCGATTCGGGGCGTTCTCACCGCATTTTTTGCCGAAGGACACGCCCTCCTCGAGGGAGCGCCCGGCTTAGGCAAAACCGCTTTGGTCCGCACGCTCGCGGACGCGGCCGGCTTGGATTTTTCCCGCATCCAGTTCACCCCCGACCTCATGCCCTCCGACATCATCGGAACCAACCTCATCGTCGAGAACGAACATGGCCGCAAACAATTCCAATTCGAACCCGGCCCCATCTTTGCCAATATTGTTCTGGCCGACGAAATCAACCGGGCCACCCCAAAAACGCAAAGTGCTCTTCTGGAAGCGATGCAGGAAAAGCACGCCACCGTCGCCGGCGTGTCCCATCCCATGAAGAAGCCGTTTCTCGTCCTCGCCACCCAAAATCCCATTGAAATGGAAGGCACCTACCCACTGCCGGAAGCCCAGTTGGACCGCTTTCTGCTTAAACTCCACGCCAAGTATCCCAGCGGCGACGAACTCCACGAAATTCTGCACCGAACCACCCGCGAAGTGGCCCCCGTCGTCACCCCGGTGCCGATGGAAAATGCGCCCGCCCTCCGCGAATTCGTCCGGGCTGTGCCTGCCGTTCGCGAAGTGGAGGCTCGCGCGGTTCAACTCGTCCTCGCCACCCATCCCGATCGGGCCGAATCGGTGCCTTCCGCAAAAAAATTCGTCCGCTACGGAGCCAGTCCCCGCGGGGCCCAAGCCCTCATGCTTTGCGCCAAAATTAGCGCGCTTCTCGATGGACGCTTTCATGTGGCCAAATCCGACATCGACGCCTGGGCGCTGCCGGCTCTGCGCCACCGCATCATTCTCAACTTTGAAGGCGAAGCCGAGGGAATCACGTCCGAGGCCGTCATCAATGAGGCCCTGGCCGCCGGGGGTTTGTCCTGAATCGGAGGGACAGACCTTCAAAAATTGCTCCTACTTGAGTTGGAAGAGATTCCGCGCGTTTTGGTTTTCGGCGGTGAAGAGCCCACCGGCCACAGCGGAAAATGCTGCCGTCGAGGCCAGAGCCTTTACGGACCCGTTGAGAAAAGTCGTTTTCCCGCCCAAGCTGCCATCCGAATTGAGAATAGCCAGGCCTCGACGTGGCTGTCCAAAGACGACGTTGAAATTGCCTCCCACCAGAATGCTGCCATCTTCCCGCACCGCCAGCGCCAGGACCACGTCATTGGTTCCCGCCTCGCCGGTCCCGGCCCCAAAGGCTTTGTCCGGCGAACCGTCAGGAGCATAACGGGTCAGATTCATGATCTCACGTTCACCCGCTTGGGTGAAAAGGCCTCCGACGACAATGGCCCCATCGGATTGGATCGCAAGGGCGTGAACCGGGCCATTCACACCCAGAGTCGGAGTATCCACAAAGGAACGATCCAAAGAGCCGTCGGCATTCAGGCGGGCCAGATTGTTGCGGGGAATCCCATTGACCGAAGTAAACCTCCCGCCAATGACCACTTTTCCATCTGGCTGCACCGCCACTGCATTGACCTCACCATTGACCCCCTCCCCCGATCCGAAGGCCGAACTGGCCACATCTTGAGCGTGAAGAAAAGAAATCGAGGCGGCCAGGAGAGAGAGAAACATTTTCATATTGGCCACTCCATCCCTGAAAATCATCAAAATCAAGCTCTCACGCTTGCGTCATAGCGAAAAATGAGCAAACATTCCGTCCTGCGCACCCGTAGCTCAATTGGATAGAGTGCCGGCCTCCGAAGCCGTAGGTTGTGGGTTCGACCCCCGCCGGGTGCATTAAAACTCCTTATTACCAAGGAGTTACAGTTTCCCGGTAGCAAATCGGGAGCATATACTGCTCTTTTTTCCGCGATTTTCCCGCCGGCTTTCTCGGGAGGGGCCTCGTGATGGACATCGAGGATCCCTCTTATCTGGAGCGGTCCAGGGCCGCTGGATCGGCTGCGGATGGGGCCTGGAATGATTTTTATTCGCGGCTCTCTCCCGACGAACGCCGGATGGTGGATGGGCTGCCGTCGGGCGATGGCTTTGCCCGGCATTCTGGCCTCGAGGAGGATGTCGCGGAATCGAATGCGGCCTCGTTTCGGGAGGATCTCGCCTCCGCGATTGATGCGCCTGCTGATATCCTCCGGGATGTTTTTGGGCTGAGCGCGGGGCAGGCGGAGGATGTCTGGTCGTGGCATTTGTCCGTGGTGGCACGGACGGAGCGGCTCGCGAAGGACGCGCAATTGGCCCGGCTGATCGGGATCTTGATCCGGCCCATGAAGGACGTGCAAACGGTGATCATCGGATTGGCGATGGCCTCGGGCCATGTCGGCCAAATGTCCCTCAATGGTTATCGATCAGGAGCTGATGCGGCACGGCGAATCGGCAAGCACCGGGCGACGTTGTCGCACTGGAAACGGGTCTGGCAAAAAGCCCTCCATTTGCGAAATGAGACTTTCGGGAAGCAACCGCGAGCGAAGGAAAAATATCGGGCAGCGCGCCTTGCGGTGGTGGCGCGGCAGAGAAATAAAATGAAAGGAATGATGAAATGAGTGTTTTGATGAAGGAAGTTTTTTTACCGCAGGATGTGGTCAGGTTTGATCGTTCGGGGTTGCAGTTTTTGCGGCCGCCGAGCTGGGAGGAGTGGGGGCAAATTATGCTGTTTTTGGGGGCCACTAGGGTGGCTTCTTTGCGCTGGATGGCGGATGCGCGTTTGCGGGGCCGCCGGGAGTTTGGCGATGAGGCCGTGATCGGTTTTGAGGAGCAAATGGATCTGGATTCACCGGATCTGAAGGCGGCCATGGCCCTGGAGGCGCTGGAGTGTCGCTCGGATTCGCTGACTGATCAGCATTTGTTTGTTTTGGCCAGCAGGGTGCATTCGGATGAGGATCGCCAGAGCTGGATGGATATCGCGCGCAAGGAGGGGCTTTCGCCTCGAGAGTTGCAGGCATCGATAGCTGCGCACCGGGTGATCCGGAGCGGGGAGGCGGAGAAGCGGGCGGGCGGCATGGCCACGATTGAGGGGGTGCGCGGGTTGTTTGATTTATGGGCGCATCAGGTGCCGGAGGCGACCTGGAAGGGCTGGGACGAAGGAAGGCGCAAGGCGTTGCTGGAGGAGATCCTGCCTATCATCGAGATGGGGGATTGGGTGCGCGCGAGTCTTGGCGAAGGTGAGGAATAGGGACGATGCCGCGACCTGATGTCATCTCTAGGGCGAGGACGTACCTAGCCAATGTGCCGCCCGCAATCAGCGGGAGTGGTGGTCATACTCATACGCTCCTGACTGCGCGGGCGCTGACTCGGGGGTTTCTCCTTGAGCCGGCCTCTGCGGTTGCGCTGCTCGCGGAGTGGAATGCTAAGTGTCAGCCGCAATGGACCGGGAAGGAGCTGGAGCATAAGGTCCGGTCGTCCGCCACGGGGCCGACCCCGGAAAAGGGCGACGGATATCTCCTGAATGGCGATGAGCCGGAGCAGGGCCGCAATGCCGCGCCGCCAGCGCCAGCTCCGAGGCCCCCGAAGATCGAATATGACTCGGAAAAGTTGCTCCGATTCGCTGGCTCCTGGAATGGGAAGATCGACCTGGTATGGCTGGCCAACCGGAGCGTCTTTGACCCGGCAACGGTGACGCCGGATGGGTTTCTCCGGGCAATTTATCGCCCGGGCGAGCATGTGTATGTCGCGGAGAATGATTGGGGCGAGAATGACGCGATCTGGCCGAAGGAGGCCCTCTCCGCCGGCGGCAAGGCAGGGATGAAATTTCTGGCCCAACCGATCGATGCTGAATGGCACCCGAACCCTCGCACGGGGAAGATGTCGCGGCGCTCTCGCGAGTCGGTGACGAGCTGGCGATATCTTGTGCTGGAGTCGGACATGGCTAAGGCACGGGTGTGGCTGGCCGCGCTGGCAAAGCTGCCTCTAAGGATCTCGGCGATTTACTCGAGCGGAGGAAAGTCGATCCACGCGCTGGTACGCCTCGACGCAACGACGGAGGCGCACTGGAAGGATCAGCGTGAGAGGCTGCTGGAGGGGATTGTGGTCTTGGGTGCTGATCGACAAAGTATGTCGAGCGTCAGGCTGACTCGGCTTCCGGGTTTTTTCCGCGAGGAAAAGGGGCGCTGGCAAAAGTTGCTGTATCTCAATCCTGAGCCGCAGGCCTCGCCGCTCATCAGTAATTTAACGCGGCGCGATGTGGAGGAGATGTGGTGGGAGTTCGCGGCGGGGCTGGGGGCCGAAGGGTGGCCGCCGGCGAAGGTCGCGACGGCCCTGGCTGCTGCGCGATATTATGAAAGGGGCTCGACCAGGCTGCAGGAGATGGCGGGCGAGCTTAGTGAAATTCAGGAAATTTATAAAACAACGGAAAATAAATGAGTGATCAGGTGGATGCAACTAATAGGATTCTCCGCGAGGGCGGAGTCTTGCCGCCGGTGGAATTGGTAGAGGAATCGAAGGCCGAGGAGAGGCCGGAGATGCAGAGGATCCGGATCCCAGGCCGAAACCGGACGATTGGCGAATTTGCCAAGGATGTCGGCCAGGTGATGTGCCAGAATGGCATTTATTTGCGGGGCGAGGTGCCAATGGTTCTTAATAAGCAGGATAAAAAGCTGAGGGAGATGACGGCTTCGGCTTTTCGGTCTTATGTGGATAATCACGCCAGCCTGTTTTATTTCGAGAGCGCTGGGAAGGATGAGATGCCGCGGGAGGTGCGGGTGAGCATGGCTAAGGATATCGCGGGGGACACGCTCCGGAGCTTTAATTTCCTCGATCTTCAGCGGCAGATCCGTCGGATCAATTCGGTGCGTATGCCTGCGATGAGGGCGGACGGAAGAATCGATTTGCTCGCCGAGGGCTATGATCATGAGAGCAAGATTCTAAGCGTTGACTCGGGGCTGCCGGTCTATGAGGAGATGGAGATCGATGAGGCCAGGCGGGTGATGATTGATTTTTTTAAGGGTTTCGATTTCGAGGGGAAGGATAAGGAGACTGGCAAATCGCGAAGCCTGGATGCCCACATGGCGGGGATGCTTACGCCGTTCTGTTTGGGCTTGCTGAGCCCGCTCGCGCTGGTTCCGATGTTTATTTACACGGCTAACACGCGCCGAGGCGGGAAGACCCTGCTGGTCAAATCAATACTTTACACGTGCTATGGGACTGCGCCGGCGTCCTCGTTCGGTAAGGATGAGGAGGAGCTCCGGAAAATCCTCGATACTAAGGCACTGAGCGCGGCATCGTACATATTTTTCGACAATGTGAAACGGAAGGTTTCCTCGGGGTTTTTGGAGGCGTTTCTTACGCAGCCCACATGGGGCGGCCGGACGATGGCCACGCAAAAAGATTTCGGTGTCGATAAGCAGACGATCATATACGTGACCTCGAACCACGTGAAGACCAGTGATGATATTGCGGGTCGGGCCTTATTCGTGGATTTGTTCGTGGAGACGACGGATGTCCAGACGCGAGAATTCCCGGTGGTCATTGACGACAGCTACCTGGTGCAGCCAACGGTGAGGCACACGCTGCTGAGTGCCATGTGGTCGATGGTGAAACACTGGGACCGGAGCGGCCGACCGGTGGGGAAGAAGAAATTGGTGTCATTTGAGGAGTGGAGCAGGGTGGTCGGTGGCATCGTGATGGCAGCCGGGTTTGGCGACCCTGTCGAGACCCCGAAGCTGGTATTCGGGAACACCGACTGGCCTGACATGGTGGAGCTAGTCACCGACCTGGCTGCGGGGCTCATAGCAGATGCGGAGGTCAGGACGGTGGAGCATAAGATGGACCGGATTGTAGAGATCTGCGTCGAGAAAGACCTTTTTGTGGATCGCATCGATGGCCGTTGGGTCCGGCCTAAAGAGGAGCCTGCGTATTTCGAGCTCAAAAAGAGCAGCTCGATTCAGTTTGGCCAACTTCTGAAAGAATACGTGGGCAGGATCTTCGATGTGCCGGGCGCGGGCAAAGTGTTTTTCGGGAGGCGAGGATCGAAGAACTGGCGACGGTTCCAGATTGAGCGGGCATAGGCCTCCGCTTCGTTCCTATTTAGCGCAGCCCATTTCTCCCATCTTCCTCGCGCCATTCTGTGGCGCGAGTTGCAGATTGAGCGGGCAAACTCCCGCCACGCGCCCTCTGGCGAAGCCCACCCCCTCACGGCCTGCTCGAGCCCCTTGAGGCCGCCGGTCGCGCAGCCAAGCGTACTGCCACCATTCCCACTCCACTATCCCACTCCCGCCATTCTCGGCGCCTTCATCGGTGCCATTTGCGGTTCTCTGCTCGCCGATCCGCCCCGAAGTTCCCTTTTTAGGTCCGACATTCCCACCTACATTCCCACAAGTTAAGATTTTGATAAACAATATCTTACATCTCCTTATTGGAATGAGAGAGATAAAACTAACTAACGGTGGTGACAGATTCACCATTTCGTCAGCACCCTTCGAAAAAAATGTCTCACCTACCCCCCCAGGGAAGGAATCTTTTCCCCTCCTGCAGGTCACGTGAGGGTTTACCGTCTCCCACCCTCTTTTCACGAGTTAGCTCTGAAATCTTTGTGTCCCCCCGCCAAGTTTTTGACATACCCCCTGTGTGTGCCACCCGATAAAACTGCCGAAAATTCGGATCCAGGGAATGGGTCTCCAAGGTAAAAGGAATGGAAACGATCTCAGTTGATCTAGCGGGCAAGGTCTTGACGGCCAACCTGCGAAATATCATCGCCAAAGTTCAGGACGGGAGAACCCTCACGGGACCGGAAGTCCAGGTGTTCGAAAGTGTCCTTTCGCAGGAGAGTGAGCTGCAGGCGCGGCTGACTGCGGAAGAGATGGTGGAGATAACCGATCTCGGCGCGGCTGCAGGCCCGCCCGATCAGCCCCAGGCGGATGCTCCTCCTCATCGATACGAGCATACTCGGAATCATTACGCCGCCCTTTTCTCGCAAACCGCCCGCACGATCAACCGCTGGATTGCTCACGGGAAAGCGCAAGATTCGCCGCCGCCTCTCGACGATCCGGAGGCCATGATCGGCTGGTGGATGAAGCACATGAAACATCGAGTGCCTGCCAGTTTGCTCAGATTTAAGGCCCCCCCCTCCGCAGTGGATTCTCCGCAAGGACCGGGCACAGAGCCTCCCGAGGCCGGGGAAGGCGAGCCGCGAGCCGCTGGCGTCCCCGAGCGCGGAAGTGTGGGCATGGCAGGGATGTTAAAGAGAATGCGGGAAGCTGAGCGGGATGCGGCGGAGAAATATCAACTGGCGCAGGGGGCGGAGCCGCCAGATCCGTCGCTTATAGAGATGCGGCGGCGGGCGTGGGATCGGATGGCGGAGACGCTGCGGAAGCTGGAGAAGGACTCACCGAGGATCCTTGAGGCCTCCGGGGACGTGCTACCTCGCGCGGAGACCGTTTCAGAGCTGGGGCAGATGTTGGGCGTGTTCGCGCTCACTTGGCGTGGGTTTGCGCGTCGGATGCTGCCGGTCATGCGCGGGATGAGCATCGAGCAGTCGGACAAGCACTGGAATCTCGAGTCGGATCGCGTCTTTGCGGGGTTCCAAAAGTCCCGCTTCGCTGAGGTGATAGAGCCGGAGGCCGGATGACCACCGCCCGATCCATCATCCTGGCCGTCTTCCTGCAGGTATTCCAACCGAGACCGGAGGAGAATGCCTGGCAGTGGGGCGAGCAGTTCATCACCCTTCGGCCGACCACGGAAAGCCAGGACTATCCTGGCCAGTATTCCTCCGCGCTCACTCCGCACACGCGCTTCCTCATGGAGTTCGGCACCGATGACTATAGCCCAAACATCAAATTTTCTCCGGGCACCGAGGATATGAGCTGGCGGGAGTTCGTGTTTATGAAGAGTAGCCAGAGCGGAGTCACCCTAGCGGCCCTCATCGTCATCACGTATTTCGTCGCCAACAAACCGTGCAACATCATCTACACCATCGACTCCGCGAAGGAGGTGACCCGCATCAATGTCACCAGGCTGCAGCCTATGCTGCAGGATTGCCCGGCCACCGCGGGGAGGATGTCCGAAGATAAAGACGATTTCCAGAATCAGACCCTTTATCTTCGAGGGCTCACGGTTTACCTTATGGGCTCCTATTCCGCGGGAGCCATGGCAAATAAGTCCGCCGGCCTGGCCGTGGCCGACGAGCTGGATAACCATCCTCCGCAGCCGCAGGGCGAGGCGAACTCCATCGATCTCCTCCGTGATCGGCTCAAGAAGGTTCTCGACGGCAAACTGATCGCATTTTCAAAACCCAAGGGTGAGAGCGACATCCTCAACCAGGAGTACCGCACCGGAACTCGGCACCAATGCTTTGTGCCCTGCCCGCATTGCGATCACTTTCAGTCCCTCGTTTGGAAGCAAGTCCGGTATCATCACTGCCGGAAAGACGACGCCGACTGGGATCAGCATCGCGTCCTCGCCGAGACCTACTACGAGTGCGAGTCCTGCCAGGCAGCCATCCTCGAGAGCCACAAGCCCGCGATGATGGATCGGCATGAGTGGCGGCCTACAAACCTCGGGCAGGACGATCAGAAGCCCGCCCTTGGGAAGATCAGCGCTCACATCTCCGATCTCTACTCCCTCTTCCCGAACATGACCTGGGGGCACCTCGCCAACATCAAGATCAATGCCGAGGGCAACATCTCCAAGCTCAAGGCCTTCTATACTGGCAACCTCGCCCTCCCCTGGCGCGAGAAACGCTACCAGGTCAAGCAGACCGACATCTGGCGGATGTGCGGTGCTTACGATCATGGGCACTGCCCGCGGTCTCCGCGCGTCATCCTTATGGCCGCCGACGTGCAGGAGGATGTAAAAAAATGGGTGAAAACCGCCTTTATGCCCTCGGGCGAATGCTTCGTCGTCGATTACGGCGCCTGCCTATCCTACGATGAGCTGCTCCTCGAGGCCGACCGGCCCGTCATCATCGACGACTGGGGCGACACCCCCGAGGCCGACCGCTCAGATCCGGTGGTTTTCATCGGGCTGATCGACGAAGGCCACGATCAAAAAGGCGTGCGTGATTTCTGCCAGCGGAGTGACGAACGCTTCTACCCCGTGAAAGGCCGTGGCGGCATCCAGGTCAAAGACGTGGTCGAGGAAAAAACAAACTTCACCCACAATGACGAGCCCATCGTCGTCTATTTTTGCAGCGACGATGATTTCAAGGCCGAGCTCTACCTCACTCGGATCGGGAAGTTTCCGCAGATCGAAAAGGCCCACAAAGCCGGTCACCATCATCCCGTCCCGCGCCTCTGGTTCCCTCGCAACCCCAATCCCGAATTCATCGCCGAGCTCTGCGCGGAAAAACGCGAGCAAGTCACCCGGCGCGGCCGCCTCGTCTGGGCCTGGACCGATCCCACGGATCCCAATGACTGGGGCGATGCGCTCAAATATTGCTTCGTAGATTGGTATCTCATCAAAGAATTTTTCCAAGAGGCCGCGTGATCTCCATGCCGCCCAATAAAACGCAGCTCCTATCGGCGGTTATTGTTGACGGCAACAATCCATCCCCAACCAAATCGAAATTATGAAATCAGATAATCAAACTCGCGAAGACGCAATCGAAGCCTCAAGTCGTGACGAGGATGGATTGGGTGGATCGACTGTTCGCCGATTTATGAAACGTGAATGGAAGCTTATTCGGGCAATCCTCATCGGAGCGCCGCTGGACTCATGGAGCACTCCGACCGTGCTCGGGCACTATCTGCTGTGCCAGGATCGCCACCTGATCGACGGCTCTGCCGTCGTCGATGCGGGCAATCAGCCGGTGGAATACCGGCTCGAAAAACTGAGCGCAGAAGGACAGGAAATGGCCGCGAGACTACAAGACGAGCAGAGGCTCGATAACGCACTCGCAACCCTGGACGCCCAAGGAGTTGGACACGTTGAGGAATTTGTTCTGAGGCTCGTTGCACAATGAGCGCGCGCAATTCAGCGAACACACCAGTCCGCCACAATGGAGCCAGTAACCTATGACAACCTCAACCGACGAAATCCCGAACGTCGCCAGTGACCTGCCCGGCCATGTGTAGAGGCGTCGGCAACTCTGAGAGCGGACGGGGCCGGGTTGGGTCCAATGGTCTGTTGGGCCTCCGGTTATCGGCTCGAAAAATAAATGAAAATAACCGCTTGACAGATACAGCGTCACGCGGTAATCTGATTGCGCTATGAAAAACATCACTGACAAAAAAGAAATCGAAACCCTGAATGATAAATCCGAAAAGCACGAAGGCGCCTACGCAACCTGCCGAGTAGTCGATCACTCCCATCCTGGATGCCAGGAGTGGGCCGAACATTGTGAGATCGATGGGGCTCCCGCGAAAATCTACTACATCTTCGGAGACGAGGAAGCAGAGGTTGAGGAGGCCGACGAAATGCCCTGGGACTCCGACCACATCAGCCGGATCGAAATCGCGGAAAAGGACGAGGACGAAGACTACGAAAACCTGTGACCCCCGCCGAATACAAATCAGCTCGGCAGCTACGCGGCACCCAACAGGGTGTCGCGGATGCCCTTGGGGTCTCCATCTCAACCGTGCAGAGACGGGAGGCGGGGGACTGGCAAATCACCAAGGAGGCCGCCCTTGCGATTCTTTCTCTCCGCGTCCGAAAAACGAGACGCGGGCCACGGAAGCCCAACACCATGATGACCAATTCTGCCCCACCCAAACCATGAATACAAAAACCGAAGATCGATCCGCGAACGACACCGCTGAAACTCCGAGCGACAGCGGGGCAGAATTGGGTCGATCAACTGTTCGACGGATTATTGAAGCCGCGAAGGATCGGATGCAGACAGCCACGATAATCAATATCGCGGCTGACATATCTTTGCATCAAATGAGTGGGCGAGAGGCCGCTGAAATGATCTTGATCGAAGCGGGGATAACTTTGGAGGAAGCCGTCGAAGTGCTTGATGGGTGTCGTCTGGAGCGTGTCTCGGAAATGATCGGATTGTATTCAGCGAACACCACGATCACCAATCCATCCCCAACCAAATCGAAATCATGAAAACAGATAATCAAATCAGTGAACCCTCAATCGAAACCCCAAGTGAACGCGGGGATGGATTGGGTGGATCGACTGTTCGGCAATCTCCTGTCGATCACGCGCAAATCATCCGAACATGGGAAGACTCCTTGGAAGGCATGAAGACCAAAATCAAGGATGAGCAAAAGAAAGCCGAGGTCGCCAGAATCATCGTTGGAGCGTTGCAAGAGGCATACTGGCGTCTGGAGGGGCGTCTGGACGTGGCGAAAGAACTGGTCAGGAAGCAATCTATTTTGCCGAACACCCAGATCAGCCGCCGCGAAGCCGCGCCGCAACCAGAAGGAGGAGTGAAATGAAGGCCAATACTGGAAGTCAACCGCGTAGCGGTTGGCTGGATCGTGCTGGTAGGTGGTCGCGGTGGCGCGTGGAAGGCAAGGGACTAGACGCCTTCCATCGTCGTGGGGCCGCGATCATCGCTCAGATACACGGCCAAGAGGCGGCTCTTGAGTATGTCCGCAAAGCCCCGCTATCTATTCCACCTACCACACCAGTCAGCCACAAGGGATCCAATAACCGATGAAAACCACGCCTGACGCGATCCCGCAGTTGGCTGGAATGGACTGTTCGCGGATTTTAATCGACTGCCCCCGATGTGGGGCAAAACCCCCGATTGCCCACAATCTAGGAGGTGGTCCGAGGTTTGCGGGCGTGCGGGCGTGCGGCAATGGATGCGGCACATGGTCCGCCGAGGACCGCCAGAACTGGGGATATATTCATTCAGCGAACAGGTTGATATCCCATCATCCTAAGGTTCCAGAAAATGACATCGGCATATAAACGCCTCATAATCAAGCGGAAGAGCGAAAAGGCCCGTTTGCGCGCCACGCGGGGCTGGGTCACTCGCCACGCGGCGATGGCTGCTCGCCAGCCATCTCCAGAGGACGAATGGCAGCGCGAGCGCCGGAAGGCCGTCCTCATGAAGATCATCACGATCACGGATCCTCGCTCTGGCGAGACGATTCGTCTCCAACTCTGGAATGGCCGGGGCGCGCGGGTGAATCAGATTTCTGTGCGCACCAAGGGGAAGCCCTGGAAAGCTCTCGGGCGGACTCGCCTGGCGGATTCGTTAGCAAAATTTTTGACCTCAGCTGAGCGTCCCTGAGCCCGGCTTTTTTGACATCCTGCTTTTGCCATGGCCGATAGTTCCACTCTTGTCAGCGCGCTGGTGCGCAAAGCCTCCGCCATGGGGGAGATCAATGGCAAGGCCTGGATCAACGAGCAACATCAGACCGCCCTCGAGGCCGTCTTGGCGGGCGATGAGGAGGTCACTAGCCTCTCCTTCGAGGGCGGATCTCACACGAGCCGCCAGCGGATCAGCTCGCAGGATTTGCTCGAGGCGTGCGAGTTCGCCCTCCAGGAGCTCGAGCTCACCTTCGTGAGCGGGCCGATCATTCCTCAATTCTCCGGGATCCCTAGATGAAGATCGGCAAGGCATTTCAGGCCGCGCGCCAGGCCTTCTCCGCTACGCTCTTCGATTCGGCGAACGATCTCGGCAATCGCACCAGCACGATCACCTTCCCTCTCGATAGCCGGAAGGAGATCCGCCCCGAGGAGCGGCGGCGGCTGATCAAGAAATCCCGCTCGCTGCGAAATAATCTCGGGCTCGTGCGCCGTCTCATCAATGGCACCACTCGGTACTCGCTGGGCCGGGGGCTCATCCCCTCCGCCGCGACCTCGGACAAAGATTTTAACGTCGCCGCCGATGCCTACTTTGATCGCTGGGCCATGTCCACGCTTTGCGACGTTTCCGGGAGGATGAATTTCTACCAGATGCAGCGAGTGATCTGCCGCGAGATGTTCACCGATGGCGAGGTCTTCGCCGGGCAGGTGAAAGATTCCGATGATCGCTGCCAGCTGCAGCTCCTCAAGACCGAGCGCGTCGGACCGGCCCCTGGAGGCAATGCCCTCGATCCTTACGAGGACGGGATCGAATGCGATGCCCAGAACACCCCGCTCAGCTACGGGGTGCTTTCCTACGATGCTCGCGGCGCGGTCCGCCGAGTGAATACCAGCGCGGAGGATGTGATCCACATTTATGATCCCGAGCGCATCGGGCAAAGACGTGGCCTGCCCTGGCTCTATCATGGCCAAAACAGCCTCCTCGATATTCTCGACATCACCGCCTTCGAGAAGGCCGCCGTGAAGCTGCACTCCTATTTCGCGGCCGCGATCACCACGCCGACGGGCAAAGCTCCCAACGGGGTGCGGCAGCGCGCCGCTGCAGCGACCAGCTCCGGCGATGCCGCGGCCGATG
>Ga0222659_1000779_pt1 | contig 15989 bp, 14 predicted proteins | sample AntAcemetagen547_FD_179850 | JGI IMG/M metagenome (GOLD analysis project Ga0222659, IMG submission 179850) | Saline water microbial communities from Ace Lake, Antarctica - #547 | ecosystem: Environmental > Aquatic > Non-marine Saline and Alkaline > Saline | place: Antarctica: Ace Lake...
TGATGGATGTGGGGCTTCACCTTCCTGATCACTTTTTTATCAAGTGGATTGCGGCCCCTTAACTTCCGTTGGTGAACCTCTATGTTTAGATGGTCCCGGTCCGTTTACGATCACTTTTTGTAAGCCGGGGAATAATGAGAATTGTTATTCCATTGAATCAATAAAAGAGCCGAATGCGAGTGAAGATGTGACAATTACTGATGCTTGTTTAGACACCTTGTGGGTGGGGGATTAGATGAGCCGTCTATCGGATGGACGTCAATTTATCCTGGTGAGATCGGTGAGTACGATTATTTATTAGACTGTGTCGTAGGTTGTGACACCGTAATTGTAGAGGCTGAATTAGGTGGTTTCTATCCTGAACTTGTTAAATTTCAGGTTTGTGGAATGAGTGTTGGTGGTTGTGGGGGTACTCCTTATTGCGATACGGTTAGCGTTTCTATTGTTCCTTTATTAGCTGTTGTTATTGAGCCTGAAGAACCGACTATTTGTTATGGCGGAACAGGAATAGATCTTACGGCTACACCGGCAGGTGGGGCAGAACCCTACACGTTCGTTTGGAACACAGGAGCGATTACGGATGGCATTTATGTTGATGCTCCAGGAGTTTATTTTGTTGAAATACTTGATGGTACAGGTTGTTCAATAGCTATGGATACGGTGGTGGTTACTGAATACATGGAGCCCATCACTGCAAATGCAGGTCCTGACGTAACGCTTTGTGCGATTCCCGCACCAACTGTGCCATTAAACGGAATAATTACGGGATCGACGACAGGGATTTGGACGGGAGGCATGGGAACCTTTTCGCCAGATGACGTCACCTTGGATGCGGTTTATACACCAACTCCTGAAGAACTCTTATTTGGAGAAGTAAATTTAATCCTAACCACTACTGATAATGGATCATGTCCGGGAGATTCGGATACGATTACGATCAATTTCGCGGTGTTTTCAACTGAAGTAGATGCGGTGTTAAACAATGTTGCTTGTTTTGGTAATGCAACTGGTGGAATTGATCTTACCGCTACTGGTGGCGCCACTCCTTTAACTTATGTTTGGGATACGGGTGCCATCACAGAAGATTTGTACACTCTTTTTGCTGGAGATTACGGCGTAATGATGACAGATACGAATGGCTGTACTGAGGCTATGGACTTTACTATTACAGAACCGCCTGTGCTTGTTGAAACCACCACCACCTCTTCAATTTCTTGTTTTGGATTCACAGATGGTATTATAGATGTTTCGCCAACTGGAGGGACACCCGGATATGAATATTTATGGAATACTGGAGCCACCACTGAAGATTTATTAGATGTTGCGGCGGGCGCCTACACTTTTACTATTACAGATGCGAATGGTTGTACATTAATAGGAGCGTATACGTTAACTGAACCATCAGAACTGTTGGCAACTGCTGCGAGTACAAATGTTTCATGTACTGATTTTACGGATGGTGCAATTGACGTTACAACTGTTGGTGGAGTAGCTGGATATTCGTATTTATGGAATACTGGTGCTATCACGGAAGACCTTACCGGATTAGGTGCGGGGTTATATTTATTGACGGTTACGGATGAGAATGGTTGTGAAACACCAATTGAGGTTGTTGTTTCAGAGCCAGATTCACTTCTTATAACTACTGATTTAACTCATGTCTCTTGTTTTGGAGAGGTAGATGGTGCAATTGAGATTACGACAGCCGGAGGAGTAGTTGGTTATACCTATTCTTGGGATTCTGGAGAAATATCAGAGGATCTCGGGGACCTTGATGCTGGCACATACACGTTGGAGGTAACTGATGCAAACGGATGTCTTATTTCTGGGATTTACACTTTAATTGAGCCGGCACTCTTAACTGTCGATTTGACGGGAACAAATATTAATTGTTTTGGCGATTCGACGGGGACAATAAGTTCTGCAGTTGCAGGAGGAACACCGGGATTTACTTATTTATGGAATACGGGTGAAATTACCCCTATTGTTACGGATTTAATTGCGGGAACATATGAATTATTGATTACAGATGAAAATGGATGTGAAATGAGCAGTTCTATTGCGCTTACGCACCCTAGTCCACTCACCACTGACATTGACGGAACGGATGAAATTTGTGTCGGTTCTATGGATGGAACGGCAGATTTGGAAGTTGCTGGAGGTGTGCCTCCCTATACCTATGAATGGGGGGTAGGTGATCTAACGATTACTGACGAAGATTTAGTTGGATTAGAAGATGGAACCTACATTGTTGAAGTGTTGGATGACAATGGCTGCCCAGTAATGGATTCTATAACGATAGGTAGCCCCATTGATTTTGAAGCAGGACCAGACAGTACTTTTGCTGCATGTTCGGGTGACGGAATTGTATATCTAAATACCTTTTTAATGGCAACAACTTCTGGTGTTTGGTCAGAAAGCACAGGTTCGGGTAGTTTTGATCCGGTAACGTCAGCGTTTGATTTAACGGGTTTACCAGCGGGGAATTATATTTTCAACTATATCATTCCCGTTTTTACACCTTGTACGGATACTATTGCGACTTTTATCGTTACTGTTTACCCGAAACCTATCGTGAACTTTACAGCGGATGAAGTGATGGGTTGCGCTCCTTTAGCGATTTCTTTTTCCAACTTAACAGCATATGAAGGTTCTTCTTGTGTGTGGAATATGGGAGACGGAACAATTATAGAAGACTGTGGCCCAATTAACCACAGTTATGAGTATCCAGGTGATTATGATGTAACATTGGAAATCACATCAGATATGGGATGTACGAATGAATTTACGGCGGAAAGTTTTGTGCATATTTATGACAGTCCTGAAGCGTCGTTTACTTATTTACCAGACTTCCCAAGTATCCAAGATCCTGAAGTCGCTTTTACCAATACTTCGGTGGATGACGTTTCAAGAATTTGGAGTTTTGGTGATGGCACGCCAAATGTGACGACGGACAATCCTTATCACATGTATCCGACTATTGGGAACGAAAACTATGATGTGATGCTAATCGTGACCAATGAGTATGGATGTGTTGATACAGCAATTCAAAATATTTTAATTGAAGACGTGTTGATTTACTACGTTCCAAATGTATTTACGCCGGATGGAGATGAATATAACAATGTGTTTAAGCCAATCATGACAGCTGGGTATGATATTTATGACTACCGCTTAATGATTTTCAACCGTTGGGGTGAACTTGTTTTTGAATCCATGAATGCCGATTATGGTTGGAGTGGAACTTATGGAGGGGGTGATTTGGTTGATGATGGTGTTTATATTTGGGTACTCGATTTTACCGAAAGTACCTCCGCTAAGAAACACACTGTTGAAGGTCATGTGACTTTACTGAAGTAGCAATTAAAAAGCTAAAATTAAAAATTGGATTTAAAGACGATTTATCTTAATGTAATTTTTGATGCTTACAATTTCAGTAAATTTGCGCTCTTTTAGGATGGTCTTAAATTTGGTAAAGGGGGGAATGTGTTGAGGTAAAAAAATTAAAAACGGATCTCTACATAACTATTCACGAAAACGCGCAGTTTGGGATCAATTGGTTCTCCCATTAATCGAAGAACGCTTGAAGGGTGCGCCAGAGCTGGCAGCCACGGTTCGGGCAACTCTTGGAGGAAGTTTGTGATTGGACCTGTGCATGCAGAAAGTTGGGCGTCTGATCCTTTAAGGGTGATTTCACCAATATCACCGTTTGTGTATAGTTCAAAAACGACTATGAGGTTTGTTAATGATACTTTTGCAGTGGTTTGATTTGTACTTAAGGAATCAATTAGCAGCTGTTTTAAATACGCCATACTGTTTTCGTATGTGTCAAACTTTTTGACGTTGTAAATAGCCGGAGAATCTACTTTTTTTGCAAATTTTGGTGACCAATACGTGAGCTCATGTTCCATTGCTATAGGAGACCTCCAATTGGGATGCGATTCGATTTTGGGTGCATTTTTTTCGGCAATTGCCCAAGATATAAAAGGTTCTAAACTTAGATCCAGGTTTTGCTTCGCACCAAAAAAACCAGCATAAACGTACATTTCTTTTGTGATGCCAGTGAAGTGATTCTCCCAGGTTATATTAACTTCAGAAATACCATCAGGAAAATCGCTTGGGGATAAGGTTGATTTTCGATAGGTAGTGCCATATAAAAAGGGATTTGCACGGTATGTTTTTACGGCCTGTTCCATTCCATATTCTTCATCCCTTTTACCATTTGTTTCGAGTGAATTTATGTAAGGAAAAAATTTAATGATCCAACCGGATGTATAAAACCCATTATATTCCATTGCATTTTTATAAATTTCTCGCCAAAAGTTGCGATTGATATTTCCTTTAGACGCTTCAATAAATTGAGAAATAATTGGTTTCAATTCATTTTTCCATTCGCTGAGGTCAAATTGATCAAGTAGTTCAAGCTTTTCATAAATGCTTTCCCAATCTGCAGTGTTGCCGCGTATTGAAATAGAAGGAATTCCGCACCCACTCTCACCAATAAAAGTGAATGCTTGTTTATAAACTTCCATTAATGTGATTTGATAGGCAGTGGTATGAACTGAATTGCTTGTTGAAAATTTTGGAATAAAAAAATCATAGGTGTTTGCGACGGTGTATTGTTCTATTTGATTCGATAAATCCGCAATTAAACTTATCCACGCCTCATTATTTTCTGCCAAAGTATCGTTACGCGCAATGAGTTGATCTGGTTTATTTGCTTTGAAAAGCAGTGGGGACATACGATCAAAATGTTGATTGATATGTATGGACACTCCTTGGCAAATGGTGAGCCATATTGCATCTGGACTTAGAATTAAAGGCCTATGTTCGTCATAACAGTAGTGCACCGTTTGCATTAGCCCGTTAAATCCATATAAATAAACCAAACTATCTGTTTCGGGGTCTACAGGAGTATAGCTAATTTCCTTTTTGGTTTTCCATTGAAGAATGTCTTTCACCGCATATACAGGCAAAAATGATGGAGCTAATTCAACAGCGTCAACGGCAAAGGTAATTGTATCTTCGATCAAGGTTAAAGGTTGTTGTTCTGCAACGGGATGAAGATCTATTCGAACCGCATGATCCTTTTCTACATTTGAACATGCAAAAACTAAAAGGGGAATAAACAAGACAGGCTGAATTTTCATGAATTCTAAATTACAAAATCTGACGGAATACTTACGTTAGGGATTGAAACGGTTAGCTTTTGTTTGTGAGTAGCGTAAACTTAAGTTTATTTTTACGGGCAATCTAAATTCAGCAATGAACAAACAAAACTAGTAGTGAAAAGCCCGGCAAATGCCCTTTCGCCCTTTACATTTCGACTCCGCTCAATGTGCCGGCAAATGCCCTTTCACCCTTTACATTTCGACTCCGCTCAATGTGCCGGCGAAAGGGCATTTGCAACGCCCAAAAATTAATTTCCGAAAACTTTCTTCAATAAGTCGCTGACCCGCGCTGCAGGATTTTCGCGAATTTCTTTTTCTTGTTTTGCAATTTGAACGAAAAGTCCATCAATGGCTTTGTTGGTGGCATACTCTTCCAAGTCTGGATCTACTTTTTGCACCATTGGAATTTTATTGTAGGTGGTAAAAAGTGTTGTCCAATGTTTTGTTGCACCTACTTTGTCCAAAGAAACCTTAATAACAGGTTTAAATTTTTCGAATAGTGAAGAGCGTGTTGACTTTTCTAAGAACGTTGTTGCGGCATTATTTTCGCCTTTTAGAATACCCATAGCATCTGTCAAGCTCATGCCTTTAATGGCGTTTACAAAAATATCTTTTGCACCTGTTGCCGCATCTTCCGCCGCACGATTAATCGATTCGATTGCATCATCCACTTTTTGCCCTTGCCCCATTTTACGCAATTTTTCTTCAACTTCTTTCGCTTCTGCAGGCAAAGGAATTTTAATGGACAGATCTTTAAAATAACCGTCTGGCTTTGAAAGTTGCGCTACACCTTTTTCTACACCATTTGTGAGTGCTTCTTTTAAACCTGCGGCCACTTCATCTTCAGAGAGGCTAGCACCTGCTCCGCCCATTTTTTCAGTAGCCTTATTTCTGAGGTCGTTTAAGGTTTGTGCTTCAGTAAGGGTAGCGGTAATTAAAAATGCGCCAAGCGCGATATATTTTATGTTTTTCATTTTCTGATTTTTTAAAAGAGTATAGCAAATATCATTCCCAATAATTAGGTTTTGGTTGTTACCGCGGAACCTCATCTAGCCAAATTAGGCGTAATGTTTTCGGCAATAGATCGATAATATAGGTATGTTGCGGCGTTTCAGCGATAATTAAAGGTTCTTCAATATCGTAAGAAATCACGGACCAATAATATTCTAATTCTGCAAAAGTTGCTTTTCTTAAGGTTAGATTTTTTCCTTCAACCTCACTTCGAATGTGATTCCAAATTTTCTTTGTATCATCAATGGACTGGGTGAGTTTTGCTTTTAAGACTTGTTGATCGACGTGTAAGGAAACATTGCCCCCTTCAATATTCGAAAGTGCGGCTAATTTTCCTATTCGATTCCACAAGACAGGTCCCACAAACATCAGTCGATCACATAAGTCATAACTTGGTTTTTCAGTTAGTTCATTGCGAACTAATTCTTTCGCTCGCAGATATAACTTGGGTTTACAATATTTATAAGAAACGCGTGCGGGAATGTCTATCTTTTCCTTTTGGGCAAAAGTCGGAACACTCAATCCAATTAAAAAGAGTAGGATTATGTTTTTCATAGAGAGGGGTTTTATTCGTTAGGTCACAATATACAAAGTTTCATGAATGCATTGTCCAGTGATGGTGCACAAACCACTATTTTACGAGATCAATCATGACACCTTTACTAATCGTTGTAGTGATCAGCTTTTGGTTCATGAGGCGTTTCCAAAATAAGTTGCATAAAAACTAAATCCAGCCATTTGCCAAATTTAAAGCCCACTTCTTTTAGGTTTCCAACCTCTTTAAATCCAAATTTGCGGTGAAATTCAATGCTCAACTCATTTTCGGCGTCTATGCCACCAATGAGTGAATGCAATTGTTGGTCCTCTGCTACCTTAATAATATGCTTCATTAATTGATTGGCAATTCCTTTTTGGCGGTGATCTGGATGCACATAAATGGAATGTTCGACTGTATATTTATAAGCAGGGCGCGTGCGAAAAGTGCCGTATGTGACAAAACCTGTGACTGTTTTATTTTCGTCTGTAGAAACGAATACAGGGAAATTATTTTGCTGTTTTTCTAGAAACCAATCCAGCATCATTTGGGGCGAATAAGGAGCATAGCTGTACACTGCAGTAGTGTGTTTGATGGCGTGATTAAAAATTTCTAAGATTACCTTAAGGTCATTCTCGGTTGCGGAGCGAATAATGATTGATGTCGTCATTATTTCGCAAATAATTGATTCATATCTTTAAAGGCCTTAAATTCTAGGGCATTGCCATCTGGATCCAAAAAAAACAAAGTGGCTTGTTCACCCACTTCGCCTTTGAAACGGATGTAGGGTTCAATAACGAAGGATGTTCCGTGCGACTCTAGGCGTGCTGCAAAGGTGTGCCAATCATCCCAATCTAAGACAACTCCAAAGTGAGGAACGGGAACTGCTTTCCCATCAACTGGGTTAGACGGTGTTGACGACTTTACTGCTGGTGGAGGGACTTGATGAATCACAAGTTGGTGACCGAAAAAATCAAAGTCCACCCACTGATTTGAACTTCGCCCTTCTTCGCAGCCAAGTATTTCACGGTAAAAGTGACGACATTTCTCAAGGTCGTAAACGGGTACGGCCAAATGAAAAGGGTTCAATTTTTTCATAATTCAACGCGTAATTTATGCATGTGCCGAAGATATGAAAATAATATTAAAACAGTTTGATTCCGATTCGTATCCCAAGATGTGCCTTTGCATAAAAGCGGTTACCATTTTGGTGAATCCATTGGTGAGGTGACCAATTTGAATAAAAATTCAGGTTAGCCATTTCTTCATTCGTTATGCTTGTGCTAACTTGTTGATAACGCAGTCCAATACCTATATAAGGATTGAGGACCAACCGTTTAGAATTGACAAATAAGATGCCGTAGCGCACAGAAAGGTCTTGAAATTCCTTGTCTACATCATAAACACTAAAGGAGGTTTCTTCATTTACTGGTCCAATTGGATCCGCTCTTGTATACGACTGACTGCCGTGCATGTATTGTAGTGAAACATAGTGTTTTGAATCGGATTTGCTTGTCCAAAAATAATATTTCAATTCACCAAGAAGGGTTGTTCCTTTCTGATAATAATTATTTGCAAGGATAGAGTTGGGAAGGTATTTACCGACTTCACCGTAAAAACTGAATGAATTGTTGAGCGCAACTTCAGCACCAATATTTGCAGAGGTGCCGTGGTAAAACTCAATTAAATGGGCAGGAGAAACGGTAAGCAAAAGTTTATGCGGTTCGACATCAGACTGTCCGAAGGACTGAACGACAGTGATGAGAAGTGCGAAAAATAAACTATTGACTTTCACAAAAGGGGGAGTTTTCAATACGGTATCAAAAATTAAGCCAAGTGATGAATCGCTTTTCTTCAACAAAAAAAGGGAGCTTTTGGCTCCCTTTTCATCTCTTTAATATTTACTTAAAACGAGTATCCGATAGAAAAATTTAAAATTTTCATGTAAGGGAACGCGTGTTTTGCAATGATTTCAATATTATTAGAAGAATAGCTTGTTGTTGCACTTACTCCAAATTGATCTAAGGTCTCTGATTCGTCCACAAAGAATTGATTGACATCTGCGTCCACTTGAGCGTAATTTACGCTACCCGAAGAGTTTGAACCATCCAAGATGATTTTGTTTTTTCCACCGCCAATACCAAACCACATAATATCTACCGTTAATCCATTGTCTAAGACCCATTGATTTCCAATACCGAGTCCTGCCCCTAAGAATAAAAAGCTCGCATTAACCTCACCGCCATGTTTAATACTTGGATCGCTTGCGTCTGGAAAATCAAAGCTAAATGGTTTCATTTTTCCGGCTTGTAAACCAAAGTAAGGGGCGATATAGAATCCTTTAAGGGCTTCTTTTTTAGGGAAATATCTAAACTGGATGGATGCGCCATACGAAACTACCTTTGTGTTAAAAACGTCAGAGTTCACACCGTTTGAATCTAATAAATCACCCAAGATATTTGTGGCTAAGCCGTTGAATGGAACGGCTTTTCTTGAACTAAGGTTAACGCGAAGGTTTGCAGAAAACGCATCTGTTAGTTTGCGTTCATAATTGACGCCAAAATTATTGGTAAGCACCATTGCGGGTGAAAGCGTTAATTTGACAGAATTGTCTTGCGCGTGTCCTAAAAAAGGCAAGGCAATTAAAACGGTTAATAAGATTTTTTTCATGATTAGGCAATTTATTTTTTTGAAAGGTATGAAAATCCATGACACATCAATCAGTTTAGCGAAACAAGTTTTAGGGATGAGATCTTGCGCCGGCTAGGGGATCTTATTTTCTGTTTTGAGATGGTCGGCAAACACGGTTTCTACCCATGATTTTCCCCACTCATCCAATTCTTGCTGTGACCATAATTCGGGATAAAATACACGGCGTTGGAAGTGCGGCGGAAGGTATTTTTGCCAATTTGTTCCGCCCGTCCCTTTAGATTCGCCCCCTTTTTGCGCTAAATAATGCGCGGCGGTTCTAAAATGAACAAGGGGCCAATTGATATTCACATTCACATCCAATTCGCGCATTTCTTTAATTAGAGATGGATTTACTTGTGCGTCAGAACTTAAAGCTTGGTATTTTTTCCACAAATTAATGGGTTGATACTGGTCAGCGAAAGTATGAAATTTGTCAAGATATTTTGCTTCAAAATCAACGAGCGTCAAGGTTTTTTCGCCTGTGGCTTCTAAGACAGCGCCTCTTCGCCAATAGATATTGTCCAATTGTGTATGAATATCGCTTTCCATCAAATCTGCACGTAGACTTTCATGAACGAGGTATTTCAAATCAGTCGAAGCGATTTCTATATAACGATAACTTGCTGCTTGGAAACCACTTGCTGACAAAAGGGACATTCTGAACTTTGTAAACTGTTCGCGCTCCATTCCAAAACGCATGATGTCGAATGAATTGGTAAGCGCTTCAAAATATTTATTGATGCGTTTTAATCGTTCCACAAAAAATTTGGGATCTAATTCTTCAAACCAACCGAGATCTTCTCCAATTTCCGAAACATTTTTGCCATTCTTACAAATTTGCTCAATTTCGTGAGAGATGAGTGAAAAGTACAATTCTGTAATTTGATGATAAACAATAAAGATTTTTTCATCCGGAAAATCAGTTTTTGGTTTTTGCAAACTCAATAAGGTATCAACCTCTATATAATCCCAATAAGTGAGAGGATTTGCATAGATCAGCCCATCCAAATAGGCATCTAAATCTTGACCGATAGAGGTGTATTTATCCTTTAATATCTTAATTCGTTCGAGTGTTGCGTCAGATAGTTCCATGATACGTATGTTTTACACGCCTAATTTAGTTAAATCTTGCTGAGAATTTATGACAAGCATCAGTAAATTAGGAAGTGTTTTAAAACGAAAAGCCCGCCTCAACGAATTGAAACGAGCCTTTCTTTTTTATTAAACCAGCTTTTTAGGTGTTGGTTGCCACCAATTATTTTACTTCAGCCATAGCGTTAGAAAGTCCATCCCAAGAAACGAGGTGCATTTTCATTGAACCAACTTTAAGGTTTGCTTTTGCCATAATCGGAATTTTATTACCGTCATCCGTGATCCATACGGTTAAGTCTTCTTCACTGTTAAAAACACGTCCTTCTTGAACAACAGGAGCAAATTTGAGACAACGGTATTTACCTGTTCTGGTTTTGATGATTTCTTTTCCTAAAAACTTAATACTAGTCGGATAAAGTTCATCATCCAAAAATATATTTACCAAAAATTTGTCTCCTATTTTCGCCTTGCTATAATCTAGCGTTCGCGCATAATAAAAACTCGAGATCATATCTTGCACCATGTGCGGCACGTCAAACTTCTTACCAGCTCCGTTATCTACTTTGTTTTGGTGTTGATAAAAAGTATAATCTTGATTAATGATATAACCTCCTTCATCTACACGTCTGACAAATAACCAAGGAAATAGACCTTCGGCATCAACGTACGATTCATAGCGGTCGTTTACCTTATAAAACCACTCAAAAGCCGAGATCGTTTTACCGATTCCTCTTACTCTCCATAATTTGCGTCCGCGCACTTCTTTGTCCGTTTCGTCAACAGTTAAGGTGGCCTCGCCGGCATCCATAAACCCGTACGTTAAACGATAGATTAGTTTTTCTCCAGGTTTAAAGGCCCTATTCTCTATTTTTTTAAACGGAACAGTAGCCGCCTCGTTATCGGGCGAAATCTCTGCAGCGTGACTTGCGAAGAGCGCCGCAAGGGCGATTATTGTAAATGCTAATTTCTTCATCACTTTTAATTTTACGGTTTAATAAGCTATACAAATCAAAACGCTTGCCAAACTTATATTATGTTCTTTTCTAAACCAAAATAATCCAAGAAATAAACGAGTAAATAAAGTTGATGCATTGAAGTCATGCACTTCGAAAATTCTTTCTATTAACTAGCCGATAAATTCTTTATGATCAATTATAGTCCAGTACGGATCAGTTGTGGTAGAATTTTTTTAATCCTTAAGAAAGCGGGAGACTCAGACTTAATTCATTTAAAATCAGAAGGATAATGTTGGAAAAAGGGACTTGTTTTACAAGTCGTCTTGGAATATGACAATAGATTTACAGAAGTAATTTTTAAAAACACTTGTTTTAATCACTAATTGTACTTATATTTCAGAACAGAGTAAGTAGTTTTTTTCATTTCAAAGTTTATAGGCCTGGTTCACTAGAGAAGTTCCAGGCTTATTTTTTTGGACTATTTTCTATCCCTTTCTCTACATCACGTATATTAATCGCTAAGGGTTGGGAAAAATCACTATTTTTTTTGTCTTCTAGAATTAACACGTTGTTTCCGAGCGGTTTCCACCTTCCAGCATGAATAGGTTTTACAGTTGAAAACAAACCAATTGTTCGAATGTTGAGTACGCCAGCTAGATGCAAAGGACCTGTGCTTGCCGCTACTAAACCATCTGCATGAGCAATGAAAGAAATTAGCTCGTCTAATGACATTTGCCCTGTTAGATCGTGAATAAAAGGAGAGTGCGGAATTTTATCTCGAAAGAAAGTTGCTTCTTTTTCTGTTCCAGTAAAAAACACGTTCATTTCGTTTCGACTGAGAACTTTTGCTAATTCAATAAACTGATCCACGCCCCATTCGACGGCGCTGCCCTGTGATTTGGCGTGGAGAATAATATTTTTTGAATTGGCCGTGAGAAGTCTTTTAAACTGATCGGGTAAGGTAGGAATTTTCGTGAATCCGATATGTTCATTTAATTCCTTCAAAGAAAAATCTGAGCCTATGCGCAAAGGCTCAAGTAATTTGGTGTTAAGTTGTGCCTCGTTTAGGGGTGATTTTTTACGTGTAAAATTTGGTCGATAATTGCAGGTTAACCAGTGATAGACTCGGTGAGACGTTCCCACACGATTCGGAATTTTCGCTTTTTTAGCCCATTTAGCGATTTCTTTTCGCGGAAAGATGTGTAAAAAGGTGTCGATATTTTGTGTCTTTAACCAACCAAGTCGTTCATCATCTTCCAATTTTTCCAATTCAGCCCATTCCCAAATTTCATCCACATGTTCGGAACATGCAATGATTGGTTTCGTATAGGTATTGCCTAAGAAAATGATCCTTGCTAATGGAAAGCGCTCTTTAATGATACCTGCCAAAGGCAAGGTTAAGATTACGTCACCAATGCTGTCTGTGCGACTGATAACAATGCGTTTGGGGTCTTTAATCACGTTTTAAAAGGGCATTAATTTTTTTATATTTAAGGTAGGCAGCAAAACTCGACTTTGTGCTGATGATCCAACCTTCTTTTCCATCTAAAAAACCAGCTTTGATGAAATAGCATTTAATAAATTTCAAAAAGGCGCTAAAATAGCCTTGCAAAAAGTATGGTTTTTTGCCTTTATCGACAAAAGCCTTTGCTGCAATTGTTGTAAAATATTCAATTTGTTTGTCGTGATCAGCTGCTTCATGATAACTGTAATGCAGGATGTCACCTTTCAAATGTGCGACCTCTTCGGCTTTATTTGTCAAGCGAAATTCATCATGTGGATTTTCGCCCATCCATGCACCAGTGCCTTTTTTCCACAATCTTAATTTTGTATCTGGGTACCAACCTGTGTGACGAATCCATTTGCCGCAATAATTGGTTAAGCGGTTCATTTTATAGCCCGTTTGCATTGGATTCATTTTCACTTCTTTTATCGAATGTTTTAATTCCTCATCCAATGCTTCATCTGCATCTAAGGACAAAACAAGGTCATAAGAGGCCTGTTCACGCGCCCAATTTTTCTGTTCAATATGCCCATCAAATTTGTGGGGAATAAAACGCACCTTATAATTCAAACAAACTTCTTCTGTACGATCTTTAGAAAAACTATCCACGACGACAATCTCGTCAGCAATTTCTTTGATTGATTTTAGACAGCGTTCTATATTGCGTTCCTCATTAAACGTGATAATTACAACAGATAATTTTCGAGCTGTTTCTGACATTTTTATTTTATCCGCGACTTGAAATTTTCGCTTGCAGTCAAATTTGAGAATTATTCTTCAAACTAGCTTAATGCATTAAAGATATTCTTCGGAAAAGTAGTGTGCTATGCGGATCATTTTAAAATCCACCTCTTCTTCCGACCCGCCATTCCAAAAATAGAGCCGTGGAATTCCTTGCATTTCTTCCAAAGGTTCAACCATAAATTCGATTCGAACCCATTGCTCCATTTTTAAATAAGGCGAAAGATCAACTACATGCGTTTTACTATCGTACAAAAAGACCGCTCTGGTCTCCGTTGTAATGGTATGCGCTTGAGCGTCAAATGAGACAATCAATTTACTCCCTTTTTTAACCTCCTTCAGCGGCATTTTTGCCGTGGCGGAATAATGATCGTAATGATTTACGGACATAATCCAACCCTCTTCTTTCCAAGAGGTTGTGCCTTTGACGGATGAAGTGTCTTCGGTGTTTTTTAAGTCGATCTCTTTCTCTTCAACCAATTCCCAATGCTCATATGGATAAACCCTTGCTCGTTTTTCGAAAACCATAAAATTATCCCAATATTGTTCTTTTGTAGCAGAGCCACCAGGCAGGATTCCATATCTAATTTGAAAGGCTTGCGTAAAATTTAGGACAATTGTCATTCCAAAAACAAGTAAAATAGATCCTTTTTTCATTGAAAGACCATGTTGAAACCAAGTGGAATTTTCGAGAAAGATGGCGAGTAAATACGCGAGGATTAGCGAATAGTCAATCATCACCCGTTGACTCATGCCCGCGCCGTAATACCAACACCACCAGCTGCTAAACACATAAACTAGAAGCAGCATAAATGGGATGCCTAGAAAAACTTGTTTTTTATTGGATTGATACAAGGTATAAAAACCAGTGATGAGAATGAATAAAGCAATCGGTGTATAGGTGAACCACCCTTTGATATAGGAAAAAAGAAATTCTCGGAAATGGGGGTGTGCAAAGTTAAAACCTTCATCTCCATAAGAATAGACAACCCAATTTCCCGTTTGTATTTTCCAAAGCACAAAAGGAATGGCTAAGATCGGCAGAACAATTAGTGAAATTTGCAGCAACCGGATGGATTTAAAAACGGTCGAAAACAAGCCTTTGTAAAACTGAATATCAGGAATAAAGAAAAACAACAACCCTAAAACTAAAACATTAGTTGGACGCGTTATACCAAGCAGAGCGAGAAAAACAAGACTTATGGCGAGGAATTTAAAGCGCGCTGTATTTTTATATTCAAGCATGAAGGCAATAAAGGCATTCACCATAAATAAATTATAAATATGTGTTACAGATTGGTCGTAAACGGAGTAGAACACAATATTAGTGGCGAGAGCTACAATTAAGATAGAGCGTTGAACATTTTTAAGTCGAAAGGAAAAAGAGGATAATATGCGTTGCATAAAAATTAACCCGAGTGCAAGGTAAAACCATAGGCCAATGTCAAAGCAGACTTGGTAGATGAGGGAATAACCATCAGCCTCTCCTCCAAAAAGTAAAGCTAAAGCATGAGCAAGAAGAAAAAACGGTAAATAGAGGATTGCTACGCCGGGAAATGTTTTATTGACAACGCCATTCCCAATAGGCTTTAAAAAGGATTTTTGAAGTGTTGGCGGGTAGTATTTCGCATTGATCTCATCAATGAATGAATACTGCATGTCCTGATAAATAAAAACGGCAGGTAAATAAGCGTAATAGGCTTGAGCATCCCCTGCAATTGGTCGTTCGTGAGGGTTCTTAAAATCTTTTTGAAGGATGTGAAAAACGAATAAACCTAAGGTAATTAAGAGTGGAACTTTATAGGTTTTTAATCGATTCATTATTCGAGTTTCCTAAACGCATCATCAAAATAGATCAACCGCCCTTTTTTCCGTTCACTGCGTTCGTTTAATACGTTGATTAAAGCTTCGCGAAAAGCGACGCGATCCTCTTTGCGAATCACTTCGATTGGCAAGAGTATGTTGAGATCTTCTTTGTATTGAAAGTTAATCATGTCCTGATGCAATTCAACACGTTTAAGACCCGTAAAATAAAAGAGGTGCATTTCTCTGTTAAAGTAGGCGACAGCATTTTTATTGATCCCAATTCGAAACGCATCACCCCCTTTAAGAATACGAAACGCAAAAAAAAGTGACTCAAAAAGTAGTAAGAGAATAACCCCAATCATAACCATAACATATTCAAAAGTTAAGTTGGAGATGAGGTATAAAAAATAAAGTAAGAAACCCATAAAAACGATTTCGGCTCCAGCATAAACGAGTGATAAATTTAGAGAAGAACGAGAAAC
>Ga0222659_1000784_pt1 | contig 15922 bp, 15 predicted proteins | sample AntAcemetagen547_FD_179850 | JGI IMG/M metagenome (GOLD analysis project Ga0222659, IMG submission 179850) | Saline water microbial communities from Ace Lake, Antarctica - #547 | ecosystem: Environmental > Aquatic > Non-marine Saline and Alkaline > Saline | place: Antarctica: Ace Lake...
TCGTGTCCTGCGGCTTGAGAGTGAGCGTGAGCGCCATGATGGTGTGCTCAGGCATACGGTCAAATAACGAGAACACCTGATCCCCCGCCTGTCGCTCCGCCGTAAAATGGCCGATATCCGGCGCCCTGCGCAGACTTTGTACGGTCGTGATGGTGTGCGGCACGTTATCGAACAGCCAGGTTCCCGTGCTCTCATCGGAACGCGGCATCGATAGGGTCAGTTGTTCGGCAAAATCATAGCCAAAGGGCAAATCGTCGTCCCCGGGATAGGGTGCAAGCTGCAACAGCGATTCGGGGTTGTTTTCTGACGCGGAGAGTTTGGGATTGAACCAGTTCAGCAGCCACTCATAAAACGCGCGACCGTCGGCGCGCTTGGCGTTAATACCCGCTGAAGCCAATGCCGCAATCCATTTGATGGCCACATCATTGAGCGCTTCCTCCACTTCGACGGCTGCCGGGGTTTTACCATTGTTTTTAAGACGGCGGTACAACACCACACGAGTTCTCCGCTGCTGTCCCTGCCAGCGCGAACCGGTAACCGTGGTGTCATCAAACAACCCGCCAGGCCGGGAAATCGCCTGCAGGTGGTTCGCCATCACAGACTGGTAGTGTAATGAGTAGTCTGATGCACGAACTGCCGGCGACGGGTAACTGGCCAAAGACTCACTGAAGCCAGTCAACTGAGGTTCATCCTGAACATAGATCTGCAACACCCAGGGCGCATCATCACGCTCGGGGATGGTCTCGTTGATGGCGATTTGGATGGCATCGCGCAGTTGGGTCATAAAGGCCGACGTACGCGCTTCGCAACCGACCGGCTGCACCTCAAACAATGCCCCAAGGCTGACACCATCTTCCAGCAGGAAGGCTTTGCTCTCGGGGATATACTCCATCCACGGCAACAGGTCGGTGAACGATGGTGGGCGTTGATAGTGTTGCTTTACCGCATCGGTGGTTAAAGGGACGGATCTATCTAAATCATGCGCTGACATCAAAAACCCCTACTCGTCTTGCGGCGAAGAATGAACAGTTGCGGGCACCTCACCCGGCACTTCCCCGGGCAATGCGTACTCCACCTTCTCGTAGAAGGGAAATGTGGTGACATAGCCTGGCACCGGCGTGCGTTCACGGCTCGACAAGTGGGGGAAGATGTACATCACCAGAGTGGGGTTCGGCAGGCGCGGAAATACTGTATCAATTTCATTCGCAGCCTCTCGAACATAGCCTCGATAGTGTTCGATACCGGATTGCGGTAACGGCTGCCCACCGATGACCAGCCGATGGTCTCGCTTCTGAACATCCACCATGTGCTGGTCGTAGATGGATTTCATGGTGGGTCCGTCCTGGGGCAACACCGACTCCTTGGTGCTGGCACAGCCGACCATCAGCACGCTAGTCCAGACCAGAGCCAGTACTAACAGTCGCTTGATCGAATAGATTCGTTTCATGATGGAGTTTCCTTCCGTTAGAATGAAAATCAATGGGGAGCTCATGGTCGACATGAATCGCCAGCTCAACACCGGCGGGAACAAATACCGCATCGAAGCTCTGTGCCTGACGCTCCCGCAGCCACTGCGCGACTTCGTCGCTGCCCCCGCTTAAGGATTTGCCCAGTACGTATTTACCCGTCTCACCGGAGACCACGCTGGTTGCTATACCTGAGTCGCCAATTAGCGTTGTGGTTTCGCCCTGCGCCGCCGCTTCCCCGGCAGCTTCCAGCGCCATCACGCCGATACGCTGTGCCAGGAATGCCGGCGCGTTGGTTTTGCGCTCACCGGTGATACAGGGGATGCCGCGCGCATCGGAAATCCACCCCAACGGCCTGTCGCTGTTTCCACTGGAACCACCCAGCTGGTTGCCTCCACTGGGCGAATTATCACTAGAGAGTGTCTGGATGGTGCCGTCCTCGAAGACAAAGGTCACCGATTCCAATTTCCCGGTGACACAGGAGAGCGTCCAGTCGCCAATCGCCGTGCCGCTCCAGATCATGCCTTCGAGGCCTGGGATGCGCAGACCATTGGCAGCCAGATTGTCCTTGCCGGTAATTACCTTGAATGGCATGGCGTCGCGCACCTGTCCCTGGATAGGTACCCGGCCCACTAACGCGGTCATACTGGTAGATCCGATTAGCGTGGCATTTCGAGGCACCGTGTAGACCGGCAGCGTGATATCGATGGCATCAGATCCTTTCGCTACCAACGATTGCACCTCAGGGCGCGCACTGTCTAACGCATTGCGGCTGGTGCGACTGAATCGGTTGAGTAGCGTCTCCTTATCACCGTCAGTCGATGGCATGAATTCCAGAGGACTAACCCAGACCAGCGACTCTGATTCCGCAGCCGACGTTCGGACGCCATCCAAGCCGAGCCCGACAGGAATATCAGAACCTGTGGAAGCCGGCCAGCTAGATGACTTGCCAAATCGGTTGGTCAGAGAGTCCACCCTCGCCGTCAACGCAGCGATAGCGGACGTGGTCTCAGTTGGCGCAGAGTTCGACCGCTTTGTCTCTTGTGCTTTCTGCAATCGCGACAGCACGTTGTTTTCGATCTGCTTTCTATCATCAACGATATTACGATCTTCTGTTTTGAGTACGGTGTTATCCCGACGCAGGGCATTAAGCTCGGAGGTCATGGCGCTGACATTCGCAGTCAATGTCTTGATGGTATCCGCCGGCGTATCGGCGTCCGGTTTCGGCGCCTGCGGCACGGCTTCCAACAGCCGAAGTTGCTCTTCATTCGGTGCGCAGGACTTCACCGTCACAAGCACCGCCATCAGCACAACGGAACCTGCAAGTATGGGTAAAAGACGATTACTGGTGACCATCGACACGGTAGATTCCTATCCTCTCTCAAAGCGCCACATCGAAGGGCCGGTCCGACACCAGATAGACGGCAGTGGTATCGGCCTCACTGCCAGCTGGCAGCAGGCGATTATGCTGAAATGTGGCGGCTAGCCAGGCGCCGCGCAGTTCGCGCGGATCGAGCACCACCGCTTTTCGGGTACGGTTGGTCAGCTTCACTGCCGTAAGGTACTGCAGACCCGCCTTCCAGGCGGCCACGGGCACGGCTTCAATCTTGCCTCCATATACCAGATCGACTGGTTCGGCCTTGATCGGCGTGGCTACCACACCCAACTGGCTGGGCATCAGTCGCGTTGGCGCATAAAGTTGTTGAGCGGCATAACGAGTCATGGCGACATAACTCCGTGGCAGTGATCGGTTGTTATATTGCGACTCAACTTGGGCAGCGGTGGTGTCTTGCGGTGTCTCCAACAGTATCTGCACATCAGTCGACGAGCGGCTCTCTGGTTCGTCAGGCGCCGCTGAAATATCCAGTACGTACATCGGACCCTCGGTTTCCGATCGCACCATGACGCGGGTGGTTTCGAAGGGTTGCCTGGCCAATAGATATAAAGTGCCATTGATGCTTTGGCTGCGTAGCAATGGTATTAGTGACTGTGGCAGACCGACACTCACCGAATCGGGGAAATGCACGAGGCGCTCTTCTCCCACCACCAAAGGGATCGAAATCGGGGTTTTGCGCCAGACGACTCGTTCAGAATTGCTTTCTGCAGCCCTGTCAGTTTGTGCATGAGACACCAGTGGTAAGCAGAGCAAAGCGGAAGCGATCCAGTTCATTAATGGGTGATTGCGAGCGGCAGGCATCAAGAAGGCTCCTTATCGGCATCGGTGTTATTTGCGTCGGGTTCAGCCAGTTCGGCATCGCTTAATCGGCGTGGACCATCACCGGCATAACCATCGAGTGCCAATCCCCAGGGATTGGTTTCCGGATCGATGGCCTCGCGTACCACACGGACGGGGTATCGAATGGTGGTTTGCTTGACAGTCATACCTTTCACTGATTCCATCAAATCCAGATCTAGCCAAACAATCCAAGCGTCAGAGGACAACACATCAACGCGGCGTTCCTCGTAACCATGCCCCGGAACTTCATGAACACCCCGCACCCGGTAAGCCAGTTCACCGCGTCGTGCCTTCAATTCCATATCGGCGATCAAGTCATTGCGGTAGCGCGGTGTAAGGTAGGGCGAGATCCGAAAAATCGCACTGCCATAATCCGTGGCACCGTTTTCGGGCCAGCGGTTAAGTTGCTGAAAAATGTAGAACGCGAAGGCAAAGACATTGGCCGGGGGCACTTCCTCAGCGTTAAGGACTGCACCCGAGCGCAGATCAGGTGGCACATAGACACGCAGCTGTTTGGGCGCCTGACTCCAGCCAAACCAGAGGGCCAGAATGATAAGCCCTTGCAAACCGATGACGACCCACAGGGACCGCAAATGGGACCGCACGTTATCGATCTCGAGGCGATAGCGGCGCATGATGCGTCCTCCCAATATCCCAGGATCCACTGCGTAACACCCATGGCGTGCGATACAGCCCCAACGTCTGCAGGCGGATACGCAGCCATTGCTGGTAATAGCCTTCAGGCCTCCCGCGTTTGATACGCTGAAACAATTTCGCCATCACCACGACTGTGGCCACAACACCGACCCCGGCGATACCAAATCCCATGGTGATTGCACCCAGCAACCAGGCCAGCAGCAGACTGAAGGGCAGCCATACCACAATGGCCAACCCCACAATCATGCCGAGCTCAGAGGATGAACAACCTTTGAAGATGGCGGGCTCGGCATTGAGCCGATCCGCCAGAATTTCATGGTCATTGGACATTCGCGTCTCCTACCGCAGGCCGTTGTTGACGGAGGGTATTAAATGACACCGGCAGCTTCAGTGAGCAGATAGCTGGCGAAGATCAACACAATCGCACCGACGATCCCCAAGACGCCCACTTCGGCCCATTCCGCTTTGCCCTGGCGAGCTTCATTGAATTTTGCGAAGCCCAAATAAGCGATCCAGAGAAAGCCCAGAACCGCAATGGCCAGCCCGAGCACCAAACCACCATCCTTGATATAACCCTGAATCAGTCCTATCCAGTCACCCGCTGGCGGACCGGTACTCGGCGCGACTGGCGTCGGCAGCGCGGCCCAGAGCGGCAGTGGAAGAAACACCACTGCCGTTGCCAACAGCGGCTTGCGGATGGCAGCTGTTTTTTCGCTGAAACCATTTTCTGTCTTTGATGTACCCATAACAAATGTCCTCTTCCATAACGCTGATAAAAATGGGGCCTATCCCCGCCTACCACTGCGATGCTCCGCCGTTTGCCCTTCCAGGACTTTCCCGATTGACTCACCGCAAATAGAAACCCAAAACCATCAATACAATGCTTGCCCGCAGAGTGCTCCAGGTCAGATCGAAGATCGAGGCCTGACCGTCTTGCCAGGCCCGAAAAGTGCCTAGAACCACCCAGATCACCCAAACAAACGCCAACACTAGAACCATGGATGCGATAGCAGTCAGCATCGTGCCTGGGGTAATGCCGGAACCGGCTTGGAAGGCAGTTTGTTGTGCAGGAGTCACGGCCAAAACCTATCGACGGTAATCGCCGCGCAGTGGCGGGAATGAGCGAGGCTGGGCGCGGGGAGAATCAATGTGGGACTGAATGCCGTCTTTGATCTGCTTCAAATCCTGACGCAGCCAGTCATAACGAAAACGTATACGGGAGTCCTTGTAGGTATTGGCTTCTGCGAGTTTGATTAATGGCTCGAGGGCATTGAGCTCGTGGGTGATTTTTGCCAATGCCTCGCGCTCGGCGCCAGCGTCTGCAAACGCGGCTGGTGTAGCAACCAATCCGATAATTAGTAAAAATGGTAGCCAGGGGTGGCGTTTCATGGCACTGCTGCTCCCGCTTGTTGTTAGGGGGCATAATGCGAGAATCAGGTAGAGGCGACGAGGGGAAATCTATTCGGTGGGTGGGGTGGTTATCTAACTGTTATGCAATGTCCGCTCACAGCTGTGGAAATTTAGAGTTTTTACGCTGACCTCCCATTTTCTGCTGATCTAGCTTCCAATAAGTTATGTAGGCGATCAAAAAGAAACCGTAATTCCTCGTTCATTTCTTCTGACCTAAGGTTGCAAACTTCCCGAAGATGCTCGCCTGCCAGTCGTAGGCGTTGCGACCACAGAGCCATTAGAAATTCTAATGTGGCCTCTCCCTGTTCATTGTTCCAGTTGTTGACCACTGACAAAATCACGTCGGCCATTCGACGACTGAATGCTGGGTCAACGCGATAGTCCAGCTCGACTGGAAGAGCCGACCTCAAAAGGCAAGCTTGTATAATGCCGTCGTTATATCGATCAAAATTTGCAGGGTTGATTAATGTTGTGTGATAAGTGGTGGCCAGACCGCCACTTTCATTTAGGGTACGCAAGTCGTGAAGAACGCATTGGATCGTCCAGTAGACGTCCGCTTGCGTCGTATTTTTAAGTCGTTCCTCAGAAAAACCAAGATCTGACCAAAATGCGAACGTACGCCGCAAGTTAAGCGCCTTACCCTCAGAATCCGGAAGAAAAAGATCATCCGAGCCGTGATTAGAACCGGTAATACTAGCGTACCGGCTCGCCAATATCGTAGGTAATGGGTGCCCCACTTCACCCAATGGATCTTCCTCACTGTAGGGCTGCAATACTTCACGCTCCCAATCCCAGGGCGTCTTCGTGTGCTCCTTAATACGTGGAACTGGACATCGCATCAGAACTACTAATTCATGCCCGCCTTGGCCTAAATCTGCCTTAAGCTGCAAAAAATCCGATTGAGATGGCAGTTTGGAGAATACTACGAGATAAACGATAGAGGCCGACGTGTCTATACAGCGGAGCCTTCTGGAGATCGAAAGAAGACTGCGCCCCGATGTGATTGCGCCAGCGATAACCAAGACCGATGCAGTATCGCGCACATCCTGCTCTGAGAAACTATTAGAATCTAGCCAGCCAATTGATTCGGCATCTTCACCTAAATGTCTTTTTATACTCTCACTGAATTCCTTCGACCCCGTGTCATTGAATGTGATGACAGTGGCCAGATCTCTGGACGTATATCGCTTAATATTCTTTAGAATGTTGTTCTTTAGCTTTTCTTCATCCAGCTGTATTGCCTGCTCTACGCTGATGTAAAAGTGTTCTCTGCTTTCTTCCTTATAGCTAGTGGCAGTATTCCATTCTAGTACTCGGTTAGCGGCAAACAACTTAAAAAACTCTTGCCTTTCTTTTCCAAAATCTGTCTTTCTAATAACCAATTGATCATGCTTCGGATTTTCAGGAAGGAATTGATCGCCAGCAATTCTTATCTGTTTTGACCCCAATTTACAAAATGGGCAATCCGATGCTATTTTTGAAATAATACCTTCGCGGTCCGCCGGTGAAATATCAAAAATGCCGAGCTGATCGCCAGGAAGATTCATATGAAACAAAGTAACTATTTGATTGCCGCCAAACCGAGTTTGAGTTAGTAAGCGTTTGGCAAGCGATCCGCTTGTGGTTGCCGATATAAATACCAGACTGAACTCATCCTCCACAAAATCGTACGGCTCATTAAGCGCCGCGTAGGATTCAAAGCTTTCAATAACCGGCTGCGACTCAGAAAAATAGCCGGTCAATCCCAGCGCAATGCTAACGAGAAAGGAAATAGACGATGTATCGACGTAAATGCGTTTAAGGTCTCGTTTCAGGTAGAGCAAAATCGAAGTGGCGAGAAAAGAAACCTCAGTACTGGAAACCAGAAGGTTTGATGCCCTGATAAACTTGTCGCAATGGTCTCCAGACGGCTTAACAAAATGATAACCATGATTGGAAACGATCAAACCGGAATGCTTTTTGAAAAGAGCGATCATTCCCTGCTGTAAAATCCCCCTACATAACTGTTCGGGCAGCATATTTCCATCGCAATACGTTAACGTTCCCGCATAATCTGCGTTTATACAAAAAAGTGTGAAATCTATGTCGCCCACATAAGCGTCATATTCACTAACAAACGCTGCATCGCCTCGGCACTGTTGTTGGGTCAGCGCACAATTACTTGGCGATAACAAATAGACTTTCTTAGGAGCTAGGTTGCTCTCAACTTCCTGTTTCAGAACTCTTGCTAGCATATCCATCGTCGGCTTCGATGTTGAATATATCAAAAGATTGCTTTTCCGCTCGCTGCCCGGCTCGGAAAATCGAAAGGAAAACAGGCTACTCATGCCTTGGCCTCCAATGGGATCAGAAGGCTGATGGCAACACCAGCGACTTTACTCATTTCTGAAATAGACTCACTGGCCAGGTTCCGAGTGGACCAGTCAAAAAATTCGCAAGTATCCTGGCTGGTATAAGGTGATGCCACAAAGTCCCGGTAAAGCGATAGCCTGCCGCTACGAACCCGCATAAAGCCGTTAAGCTTGGTCAACCGATCCATGACCACCGGTAGACCATTGCCCTTATTGTCTCGTGATGTTGATGTCTGTCGGAAAGTAAAGCATTGTCTGAATATCCCGTATTCATCCTGTACAGATAGCTCACCAGTGGCAGCATCCGATGGATGATCGGCCAACCAGCGGCCACAATAACCCAACCCGGAATCAACCATTGCCAGCTCAAGAAAGCGGCGATTGCCTTGAATTCCGGACTTGTTTTCAAGGGAGCCTACATACTCTGAAAGCATAGGTTGCTGCTGTGTGATACCTTTTTCACCTGCTTCAGTCAGATTGATGCCCTGAGCATAAATAATCCGGACACCCGGCTTGAGCCATTCGCTGCGAGCCTCGCCTCTGCTGCCATGCTCATGGGTATTCAGAAATAGCTCATAAAAAATTCTGCCAAGGTAATCCATGTCATTATTGACTGGAACTTTTGCTCCACCGGGTATGCTAATGGCCTTTTCTGCCATGGCCTTAATAATGGCCTCAAATTGCGCTGTCTGGCGTGGAGCAGGTTTACTGTTACTCTCCTCAATGTAAAAGTTCGGATCAAAACCTTTGGAACTGTGATCGACAAAGGTAAACCAACAAAGTCCGCCGCGCTGCTGGCCATACTGGCACTGAGACTGCGCTTCGATGGCTTGTTTCGCCAGAGCGTTAATTTGTGGACGAATCTCCTGTGTCGGAGCGTTATCTAGGACGATTGATCGCGCCATCATAGTGGCCGAGAATTTATGCGGTCTGGCAATGACATCGCCTATCACATCCATTGCTTTGCTACTGCGGCATTCTATTTGGGGTATTTCATTTGTTCGCGCCCAGGTGTTGACAGCCTGAATGGCACTGGCTAATCCACCAAATGCGGGAGCAGTTGTATCGACGGGTAGCTGAAGGGGGCCGCTGTTGCTGTTCAACCGCTCGACAAATTTCTCGCAGGCCTCAATCGTTATACTTTTAGGAAAATCTATCAATATGATGCTCCGGATATAAGTCTACCAACTATCATTTCACCGATAGCCTTTATCACAGCCCCCTCCTCGCTAAGCGCACGTTCGCTGGTGAACCAAAATGCGTTTTGACCAGCCATATTTCTTTTGGCCGACTTTTCGGCGGCTTAGATGTTGTAATGAAGTATTGATAAGCAGGAGTCTTCGTCATAATTCCAAGCTCAAACACAAAGTAGCGGGTGGGGACAGTGTACTGAATTAATGGCCGTTTTAGACCGTTTTTGCCAATTCCTAATTCAGCTAGGAGTGAATCTTCATTTATTTTTGCCAAATATTCTATATTTCAGTAACTTGGACAGCTGCGCCACTGGATGAAATGTGACCAACCAGTCGCTTCGACTGACTTTTCGGACAAGCAAATACGAGTAGTTTTTGAGCGCGTGAGGCTGCGACGTAAAGTTCCCGCGCTTCTTCCGCCATATTATTGTCAGGCTCATTTTCCAAGTGCGTTAGTATACCTTTCGCTGTAGCTGTGGTCAGAACTACACACACACCTGGATACTGTTTTCCTTTAACTTCGTGAATCGTACGAGCACTAATACCGGGCGCATGCACCGCCCCCAGAATATTATCGAGTTCTGCCTGATTTCGAAGTTTTTGCGCAATGGTACCGACCCCGGTGGGCAAAAGGACACCCAGTGAGTTTCGCGCACGGCCAATCCACTCATCCCGTGTGTGTCCTTCTGTGGCATCAAAGCGAAGCGACTGAATTATTTTTGCGACTTGCCCCCGCCAACTTAAGGCGTCGAGTTTTTCTTCGGAAATGACTTGATGATAAGTCCGTTCGTTCAACTTCCCAGAAACCACCATAGTAATTAAATGCACTTCGGCTACCGCGTAAAATTGATCCATTGAGTTCTCAGAACAATGGAATTTCATGACCGCGTTAGCGAGCCGCAAGCTAAGAGATTGACCGACATCACCTGTATAGGCACCAATCGCTTTCAATCCGCTGCTGCGTGTCTTGGCAACAAGTCTACAGTCTTTCGGGGCAATGCCTCTGTTGTCTGCAATTGCTGTGAAGACTGCGGCTATTTCCGTCGAAACTCCCTTGCCGCCATAACTAAGAACATGAACATTCAGATCACAGTCTTTCAGCGCGCCTAGAGCTTCATCTTCATCGCCTCGCAGACTTGGTGCTCGAAGTGTGTGCACTACCTTACAAATATGTTGAGATGACCGAAAATTTCCCGTGAGCGGTAATCGCTGATTTTCTGTAAAAGTATCGGCATACTTGAATAGCTCATCAGAAACGCCACCCCGAAAACCATAAATGGACTGGTGAGGATCACATACGACCTTAGTTGGAATTTTTGCCATGTCCCTCAACCAATCGATGATCGACAAATCATCCGGGTTACAATCCTGAGCCTCATCGACAATGATCTCCCCGAAGCGCGCACTCAAGATGTAGCCGAGTCGATTACTGAATGCCTTGTCCGCAAGATTACTGTTTGCGATCCGTCTAACATCGTCAAAATCCAATTGCCCGCTTTTGAGTAACCGCGCCTGCAAACGCTGTGCAGCGATTTCATATCTGGAAGGATCACGATTGAAGCCAACTTTCCTAGCCTCCTCCTGAATAACCTTGCCGGTAGACCGTTCAAAACAACCAAGTCGAAGACCTTGTGCACCAGGAAAAGGCGTTACTATAAGGTCGCCAGTATCGGGGATTACCTTCAAAGATTTATCGCACCCATCTAATCCGAATGGCTCCACCAGATAATGCCAAATAAAGCTATCAAATGTTCCAACAAAATGCGGAAAGACCAATGCCGAGAGAAGACAATCCTTTGCTAAGCGCTCCTGTAATTCCGATATGGCTGCATTGGTAAAGGACAAAAAAGCTAGACCTCGACCGGCCCCTGATTTAGAAAGCAGTACTCGCGAACGCTCTACAATGCAGCGGGTTTTTCCGGCTCCCGGGCACGCCGAAATAAATGCCGAGCCTTCATGATCAACAATGGCGAGTTGTTCAGTTGTCAGTGCAAAACCAGTCATCTATTTCTGTCACTCCGAAATCGATTTGATAGCATCCGACAGATACTTCGGCACCACGAATTCCCGGCCATCCTCGATTAGCTCGGCAAGGACTTGAGAAAAATCACCTTTCCGTGCTTCCCTAAAAAGAGTGTGCATGCTTGCTGCGAGTTCGTCGCCCGTATGCGCGACAGCATTGTCCCACTTCTCCCCCGATTGCGGATGGCACACTATGTATGCCTCTTTAAGCACAACATTATTACCGGCAGTCAGAAGCTCCGTTTCGAGCGAATAGTCATTGACGTAGGTTTCACAAATTGTCGCTGCATTGGTGCCTCCTGCTATCTCATCATAGATGCGTTTCCGGTTGTGACCGGCAGTTAGACCATTCTCAAGAGTCTTCGGACCATCACCGTCAGTAACAATCACAACTTTGTCCGCAATTCGAATGTCGTTTTGAGGTGTAATTAGAAGCTTCACATAGGGTTTAAAATCAACCCCGTCAATAGGGACAAACGTTGTTGAGCGGAACCGACGAAGCGCAGCTTCATCATCTTTCAATACAATCTTTTCTGCAAAGACTGGTAAAAGTAAGGCTTCTGCGATTCCCTCAACCAGAAATATTCGTCCGCCAAACATGAAAGACGCCTTCGTAACATCAATGTATCTGTCGATCTTTCGCCGTTCCTTGTCGTCAGTCAGGAGATCAGCGAGAGAAATGGAGCGGGTTTCTCGGCGAGGTGTTAACGGCGCGCTCTCTGCCCCTCTCTCTGCTCCAGGAGCTTCAGTGGCGACTGCCGTGGCTTCTTCTTCGCTTGCGACAGCGCTCTCGCCTTCAGCATCTACATCAGCAACAGCTGTTTTCGTTTCGAATGCAACGGCGCGGAGATAATTTATATTCTTGATTGGCACACTCGCAGTCAGATTTGGCGAGTGCGTCGCTACAACCACTTGAATTTCACCGGCAGGCGAGCCGTCTTTTTTTGGCGTTTGTCTTGATTTGACCGCTCGGTCCCTCAAGAAGGATAGTACAGCAGCCTGTAATTGTGGATGTAGATGTGCCTCTGGTTCCTCGACCAGAAAAAGTGTTAAATCGGCGTTGCTGACATTTTCCAGTTCGACCGCAATCGTCGCCATGTAAAGAAGATTGGCATAGCCATGACCTGAGTAGCTGAGGTCTTCTGGTTCAATACCTTGATCGGCGAGACTAAATTTTAGGTCTCGTGCAATGTCGATCAGCTTCTCATCTTTCGAAAATCCCAATGATGTTGTTTGCTGCCCGACACCAGCAGTCAAAGCTTCAAGCCCGATATCAACAAAACCGCCGATGGTTTCCAAGGTTTTATGGTTAGTATCACGGGACAGCGCTTTGATCAAGTCAGCAGGGTCAGTGTCCTTTAGGAAGTGCCGCAGTAGTGCATAGATCCGCGTCGGATTACCGGAGGCAAGTGCATATTTGGCGTCGCGCAACGCCGGAAGATAGACATGGCGGATCATGTCATGACTTCCTGGCTCAGGCGCTCGCCCCGCTTTGCCTGCCCAAAGTGCAGGACGAGGAGGAAAGCCGCCCTTTGTCTCGTCATATGCCAGACCAAATATGGCATCAGTCATAGCCCTATCAGGGCAAGCTGATAGTAGACGGCCCTGCTGAGCAGCATTTAAATCGACATATCGTGCTGACAGATCAAATCCGGTTCCCGCAGCAAAACGGATATCCGTGAGCTGGCAGTAAATATCTCTACGACCGCTTAATGGCGGCGTCAGGAGGCGTAGCGCGTCGATGGCGTTACTCTTTCCACTATTGTTCTCGCCAACGAGAATTGTCAAATCGGATTGAAGCGAAACTATGCTAGATTTGAATGAACGGAAATTATTTAGCGATACTTCTTTCAAATACATGTCACGCTCTCCATTTCCTTAGTTATGTTTGTCATCACTACAAAAATCGTTGTTTTTGTTTTTTATACTTTGCAAAAAAACCGATTCTGCGATGGGTTGGACAATGTCCGCGTAGGTCTGCACCCGAACACATTTATCCTTCTTCGCAGCCATCGCTTATTCAAGCGTTTAGGCTTAACTCATACTTCCATAGTGTCTCATCACCTCCATAGCCCTAGCGGTCTGCTGGCTATCAACTTTCGCGCCATGAATCCCATCAACTTTGGCTCTGAGGTCTTCAACGCCCAGCACCTTCGTCAACGTATCTAACGACGGACCTCTTTGGCTGCAAGGGAGATTCAGTGTCTGTGCCCAGGGGATAGCCGCTTTCTGGCTGCAAAATACACCTAGTATTAGCGGCATTGTTAAACCGTATCGGGCCACGTGATCCAGCAGAATTGGCCAGTCAAAACTCGCATTGTGAATCACGGTAAGCTGATCTTTCAGGTGTTCAGCGATCTGGCCCCACTTCGATTCAAAAGATTCAAAGTTGGCGGCCTGCTCGTTGGTAATGCCGTGTATTGACTGTGCTTCTTCTGAAATGCGTTTCTGTGGTCGCGTTTCAAATTCTACGGATTTAGCGATCTCTCGATTCCTCACCACCGTGATTCCGAGAGTTACTATATCCGGGAGGCCATTTTCATCGGGCAGACCGGTCGTTTCGGTATCGAGCACGATGTAATCATCGGGGAGCTGGGTGAAAATCCACAGCAGTTCTTTATACATGGCCGTCACCTCCTGCCATTGCCGTCCAGGGATTCCACTTCAATGATCTTTCCCTGATCATAGTGGTAACGCAGATAGCGCCAGTGAATAGCATCCGAGATCGCCTTCGGGCGCATCACTCCATAGCACTCCCCTTCCGCTCTCACGCTGTGAAAGTGGACGCCATGACTATTAACATCACGCAAGGCGTAACCGAGCTGCTGTGCTTCACGGTAATCATCGAGGTCGTAGATAGTATATCCGGTCAGCTGTCGCATATCGTGCAAGGTGACAGGGCCGAGTTGTGCGCGAATCACACGCATCTCCTGCGTGGTCTTCTCAATTCTGGATTCCCTCAGGAATCGCGCCCTATGGAAAGATGTCTCGGCAATGGCCACCGCCTCATCAGGCGCACAGTAGTAGATACCAAAGTCCCGGTTAAAGCGTCCGCCACGACCATCCACCGGCGGGTGGGTGAATGCCGCCATTATCCAGGACGCGCCATCGCCGTACACCCGGTCTTCCAGTGCCACTAGGCGAATATCACCCACTTCATCGCGCAAGCGGGGGTTGGTCAGGGACTCGACGGCATAGAGCACGTCCCAATCTTGACGGCTGGAGACCCGCTCGAACAGGCTGATCTGCGGATAGCGCGACAGAATGACCCGATAGACCGGTTCATTCACCTCGCTACTGGGTAAGGTAGCAATATCGATCACCAGCCACCTCGCTCCGCATCGAGGAAATTCCTGACCATGGCCAGGTCTGTCACCTGCCCGGCCAGCAAGCGGTCCACCGGGGCCGTGCCATTGAACAGCGGGTTGTCATTGGGGGTAGCCAGCCATTGATCGGCCAATGCCTGGTCGGGCAACAGAATCTCCAGGGATTTGTAGATCCCCAGGATATAGCTGGCCCGTTCCAATAGATCCCGCGTTAACTTGGCCTTCTCGGGCTGGCTCTTCCAGTTGTAAAGGGTCTTCTCGTTGCTGAGTCCCAACAGCGTCATCTGCTGGGCACCGATGAGGCGCCACTGGCTGAAAATAGCGAAAATCGCCGGAAGCAGTGAACTGGTGACACTGGAACCACGTTGCAGCAGTTGTTCGGCTTGAGCGATCATGGTTACCTCCTAAACCCCATTTAACTGTATCTTTACAGTGCCTAAATACAAGCTAGCAGACTGTAATGATACAGTCAACTGTATCAGAGATACTTTTTGAAGGTACTGGCGGTGATGGTTACAGCAAAGCCAAAGACTAAGGCAAAAGGTAGGATGATCCAGGACGGGTGCAAACTGACCGGCAACGCCAGGTACAGCACCCAAGCCGTGACAATCAGAGGCAAGGCGGCTTTCTTGGCGTAGTGGTAAACGAAGGAGCTTTCCCGACCGCCGCCCCAACGCCGCAGATCACGACGCACCAGACCATCCACCAGCGCCACCAGGGTGAACAGCCCAAATACGGGCGTAGCCAGGATCAGAATGGCGAGGCGAACCGCAAAGACTTGAGTGATTTGCATGCCGGCCAGGACAAAGTCAGCCACGGGCCGGTAGAGCGCGTGCAGCACCGGGCGTACTCCGGACTCTTCAATGGACGGTACCTGCGTGATCCACTGGATGAGATCCACGATGCCGGTCCACTCAAAGGCGAGATGATAGAAACGATCTGACAAATCGCTGGCGAACTGCATGGGATGTTCAGTCAACCAACTGCGATGAAAATCTGCTCCCAGGAACTGCAACTCGTTCACCAACATCTGCCGGCTATGCGCTAACCCCTGCTCCTCCCACCAGAACACCATACCGACCCATTCAATCAGAATGGAAAAGACCAGGGAGACCAAAAGCCATTTGAGGCACTGGGCAATCCCCGTCAATACACGAGAGACGGCACCAGGGCGTGCGACCGGTCGGCGGGGGTCCGTTGGTTCTGCCATGCTAGGGTGTAACCGACTGTTCGGAGGAATCGGGCACGGTTTCGGATACTG
>Ga0222659_1000785_pt1 | contig 15879 bp, 12 predicted proteins | sample AntAcemetagen547_FD_179850 | JGI IMG/M metagenome (GOLD analysis project Ga0222659, IMG submission 179850) | Saline water microbial communities from Ace Lake, Antarctica - #547 | ecosystem: Environmental > Aquatic > Non-marine Saline and Alkaline > Saline | place: Antarctica: Ace Lake...
ACTAAACATTTTCATGGGATTATCAAAAGTTACTTCTGTCAATTTTCCTTTCAAAAAATCGGATCGATCGAGTTGCTTTTTTTTAATCTCCTTCATGCTGATTTAAGCTTCTTCGTCCGCTTCGTCTTCATCTTGTTCAACCTCTTCTGCCTCATCTTCATCCTCAAAATCGCTCGCGTTAAAGGCGACATTGATATTCGGAGAATTTATTTCATCTTCCTCCTCTTCAGCAGCACTTGACTTTTCATACGCTTCCTCATCAATATCATTTGCAGCAAAAGGGAAAATCTCAACAATTGGAGTCAAACTGATCATAGGGATTTCGTATGAAACCATCAATCCTTTCAAACTTTCTTCAATTCGCTCGTAGGCTTCTTTCAAGTTATGCGCAGAAACAAGGAAGTTATTGTTTACCTTTTTTTCTTTTCCATTATCATCTTCGGTGATGTAAGATACTTTACATTTATACCAAACGTCAGCATCATCATAATGAAAGATATCCGCATATTCAGTTTTTGAAATGGATGTTACGAGGAATTCACCCCTTACAAATTCACCAACTTCTTGATAAATTCTAGCTTCAGCATCTGTAAAAGATAGTGAACTAACAAGATAAGGCTCTGTAACCCTTTTTAGGGTTCCATCTTGATATTCTTTTGTGAATTTAACTTTAACTGTATACCAACTATTCATGCGTCTTAATTATTTGTACAAAAATAACTTTTTAATTAGGATTTTGGCGCAATTACAAGTGATTTATTTACGCCCTCTAAGTGATTAATTAGAAGAGTAATCGCAGAGAATATTACAAGAAATCATACATTTTTCCTTGCCACCAGACACTAAATGCTGATCGGTTATATTTTAGCATGATTGTACTGCCCTGCAATCTAAACTCTTCGACAGGTTGACGGGTAATTTCAATTTCTTTTCCTCGCACAAATGCGCTTACACCTCCCCATTTATTGGTATAAGCCATGATTCCACCGTCGATTTGGCGATTGTTCACAACATCATTATAAATGCGGTAAACCTCTTCGTTATACCATATTTTAGTAATTCCCACATCATTAAAAACGACTAAGCTATCAGAGACATTGATATTTTGCAAATCATATCCTAATTCGGTCTTCCGTTCTTCTCTGTAAACACGGTGGACACCGCTGGCATCTTTATAATATACAAAATTGTTTCCACAAGCATAGTTTTGGCAATGTTGCTGTTCAGCGTCAAGAATGTAGCCATTGTCAAAAACGGTAAAAGTACCGTTAATTGGATCATTAAATGCGGCCACATCTTGACCACAGGCAAATTTCAAAGGTTGATTTGTGCTTAAAATATCGTAAAAATCACCATGCCAAAACAAGGAAGCATTCCCGGTATTATCGCGATATACAAAAAGATTTGCACCAACATCTGACGCGCTAAATGGATAATCTCCAACTACCATGGCTACTTGTTTCACTTCATCTTGGTAATAATATTTCACATACCCTCCAATCAAGTCTTGAAAAACGACGATACTATCACCATAGGCAAAATTAGTTGCATTAGAAGTGAGGATATGTTTGATCCCTTGATCAAAAACACGTATCACACCTGCTGTTCGCATAATCAACAAATTATCCGTCGCAAGCAATTCATTATACGTTTGACCCATCATTATTTTTTCACCTTGGTAATCAACATAAATATCACCTTTTGAATCAACAAAACAGACGTAGGTGTTACCTAAAAACAAATCGCCAATTTGCTGGTAATAAATTTGAGAAAATACGCCCGCATTAAATTGATACAGGCGATTATTGACATCCATAAAAGCATTGATATCTTGCCCAAAAATAAAGGACGATAAAAAAATGGCAACTAATGAAAAGTAGATTTTTATTCTTTTAATCATGACTACGAATTAACAAAAAAAATGCCAATAATCCTCAATTGGATCATTGGCATTTAAACGTAAATTAAAAATTATTATTTTGCTTGCGAGCGCTCTTCTGCAAGAACAACGGCATTGTATACGTTAACAACTCCTCCTGTTGCACTCAAATCTTTGAATGGAACGGGTTTAACATCTCCTGGAAGTGGCGTTTCAAAATCAATTTTTTGAACTGATTCGAAAATAATGTCTCTAATTTCAAACATGGTTAATGAAGGATAATAAGACTTCAATAAAGCTGCAACACCTGCAACCATTGGAGACGCCATTGACGTTCCTTGAATAGCAGCATATGTATTTCCTGGTGTCGTTGCGTAAATTTCCAATCCTGGAGCAAATACATCAACCATTTCGCTGTTATAATTTGAAAAAGTAGCCGCTAAACCTTGTTGCTCTAATTTTCCTGATTTTTTATTAACCTTCGCTTTCTTGTAACGCGTAGATGCTCCAACTTCAATCCAGTTTGTAAATTCACTGCTCATTGACGGGTATTTTGGAGAAGGGAAATTGGTTTCTTTTCCAATATCTTTTGACGAATTACCCGCAGCGTGACAAATTAAAACGCCTTTTGATTCGGCATAACGAATGGCTTCAATCACTTGCTCTTTATACGGTGAGTATGCTTTACCAAAACTACCGTTAATGATTTGCGCTCCGTTGTCTACAGCGTAACGAATTGCCATAGCAACATCCTTATCACGCTCGTCACCATCTGGAACTGCACGAACAGACATGATTAAGACATTTGAAGCAACACCGTCGTTTCCGATTCCATTTCCGCGCGTGGCAGCAATGATTCCCGCAACATGCGTTCCATGAAAAGCATCAGGACCTTGTACATCATTATTACCATAAATACGATCCAAAAAGTTTGAAGGATCGTCGCCGATAATTGCGCGCGCATTTAAAGTTAAACTATAGTGGTAATCCAATTGACCTTGAAAATGATCTCTTCCTCGTTTAAGACTCTTCTGAACATCTTCTAATCCTCCACCTGCTTTTTTAAGCGTATACATAACGGTAGCAGCCCCACCCAATTCAGGATCTTCCATTAAGCCTTTGATATCTTTTGCTGTGTAATCGCCATTGAAATGTGCTCTAAGTTTTGCATCAGCGTCAACATACTTTTTCTCTACGTCATCATAACGCTCCAAATTCTTTGCAGCAGCTGATCGCGCTGTTTCTACCTCATCTCTATATTTCTTGTACAAAAGATAATCTGCCTTGCGTCCATCAGGAATGTCTGCTTCACTCAGTCCTTTATATTGAGCGTCAAGCATAACGTATAAGCGTGTGACCTCTAATTGCTCGTGATTTACATTTTCGCCATCTGGGTTACCTAGAAAACTCCATCCGTTGACATCATCAATGTATCCGTTATTATCGTCATCAATTCCGTTATTTGGAATCTCATCTGTGTTTACCCAAATACTTCCTTGTAAATCTTCGTGTTCAATATCAACACCTGAATCGATAACGGCAACAATTACCGGTTGTCCTTTTTTATCCGCTAATAATTTAGCATATGCTTTATCGGTGCTCATTCCGTAGGCTGCACCATTATACCAATTGAGGATTTTTTTATCAACTTGAGCATTTGCAGAAAACGCAATTAAGGTTGTCGCAAGTACTGCACTTTTTAATATTTTGTTCATATAGATTATTTAGTTCGCTAAATTTACGAGATTTCTTGGATTCTACACAACGCTAATCCATAAAAGGTCTTGATCAAAGATAATCGCATAAAAAAGAGGTTGAACTAAAATTATTAAAAGGAAAATCACCTTTTTTTGAAATAATTAACCGTAAACCCTCCCTTAAATTCCCGCAATTCTTCGAAAACAAACCCCTCATTCATGGTACTTAAGATGTTGTTATTCGGATAAAGTAATTCACTTTCAAAGTCAATATAAATGAATTCGGTTAAATTAACATTCACATCCTCCCCCGACTGAATTGCCACAAAACCATCTTTTTCCATCAAGTTAATCATGTTGTCGTAGTTTTGGAAAAGAATGAGATCATAATGATAAGCAAGGGTATTATTATAGTGTGACGGACAATAATAGACAGTTGTATTATCTTTCTTTAGGGATAACACATATGCTACTAATTGATCGGGCTCCCTATTGACATCAGGAATATATTTAAAACTTAACGCAAAAGGAATACACATTAAAAATGGTATAAATCGAAGTTTAGGGGATGGTTTATAGCGTTCAGCCAAACCTACAAGAATGAGAAAGAGCGGAATGGTTAGAAATTGAACGTACTTAATGATGAAAACAGGCTGCACAAAAACGGAAATCAGATAAAACATCATATAGGTTCCGATAAACCAAACGGTAAAATATGAAACTTCCTTTCCTAGCGGTGAATGCTCCTTCCTTTCGCGTAAGAGATAAAGCCCAACCAATAGCAGAACGGTCATAAAAAAGGTGACTTGATTATTCATCAATTTCACTAAAACGGTCCATAAATCTGTCCATTCGGGAACGTCTACCCAGGTTCCATTTTTCTTAAAGTCATTCGATCTGCTCAGCAATAGTGCTATATTTGGTAGGTAGAGCAGAAGGCTGATCAAAATAGAAATGAGCACATATTTAAGTTTTTTTGGCGTCCACAAGCGATAATAAAAAACAAAAATCAATAGTTCCATCAAAAGGATTGCTCCACCCAAATAATGTGAATAGAGGAGCAGGGCATTCCAGGTTCCTAAAAGAAGATAGACTCGTTTTTCTTCAAATAAAAGTTGGTACGAATCGTATAAAATGAGAATAAAAAAGAGGGTAAATAGACCATACATGCGTGCCTCCATGGCAACAAAATGATCTAAACGCGAAAAGATGAACAAGCCGATCAAAAGCCCCGTGTATGATTGACTCCAAAATTTACGCCCTAGTTTATACAAAAAAATGATTGAAACTAGATTGATCACCAAAGAGAGCGAACGAACAGCTATTGCGCTAATTCCAAAAAGTTTAATCCAACCGTGCAGGAGTATAAAATGCAATGGCGCATTGTTTCCATCCTCAAAAATCTTCCAAAACGTATGCAAAGGTTGTTGACTGTGAAAGATCGAAAAAGGTTCGTCTAACGCAATTGGAAATTGATTTAAAACAGGAAAACAAATAGCAATTTGCAGGATAATAAAACCGAGAATAATTTTTTTATCAGCCATCTAATCGATTTTTACAAGTTCAAAAGTATCATTTTCTTTTCTATCATGATCAATGAAGAACAAAAAGCTTTTCAAGTACAAAACAAAAAATAATCACAAAAACGCCAAACCTTTAGTATTTTTGTACGTCATTGATAAAAACAATTGACCATGCGCGTCTTTTTACTTTTTTTTATTTTACTCTGTTCTCAAGGGCTGTCTTCGCAGATCGTTGGGGATGGGATATCGTATCGCTATTATAAGAAAGAAGCAAGTGGAACAATCATCAATTTTGCGGTAAGAGGAACAGAAGCTGCACTCTTCCAAGACCCACGTGTTTATTATAAATATCAAACAAATGGTTGGCATTATATTCGCTGCACACCAACCACCCTCGGGAACTTAATGGAGAATGGTCAAATTAGCCAAATCTACTTTGATCCTGCCAAACCACATACACTCAATGACACTATGCGCATTGTTCAAAATGTCGACAGTGTCCACATGGGAGCTGCCCCGCTCGGACAGCCTTATACAGGTAAAGATGTCATCATAGGTTATATTGATTCTGGCATAGATTATACACACGAAGATTTTAAAAACGAGGATGGCACAACACGTGTCCTTTATTATTGGGATCATACATTAGGTTATGATCTTGCGCGAACGCCTATTAAATATGGTTACGGTCAAGTGTGGACGAACGAAGACATTGATGCAGGTATTTGTGGATCTTCAGACGGAAATGCGCATGGAACAACAGTTGCAGGAACGGGATCAGGCAACGGTAGAGCAACAGGAACACATCAAGGCGTTGCAACCGAATCGGATATCATAATCGTAGAAACAAATTTCAGTCTCCCGAATTGGACATTGAGTGTTGCAGATGGAATCGATTTCATTTTCTCTATGGCCGATAGTTTAGGCAAACCCGCTGTGGTCAATACTAGTGTAGGAACTTATCTCGGTAGCCATGATGGGAAAGATTTAGCCGCTATGGTAATCGATAGTTTATTGAATGATAAAGCGGGAAGAATTGTTGTTGCGGCCGCTGGGAATTCTGGCAACCAAGGGAAATATCACTTGAAAGGCTTGGTTGATAGTGACACTAGTTTTACCTGGTTTGATGTCAATCCTTCATCCGCCTTTGGTGTACCCGCCACTTATTTTGATTTATGGGCCGATACAGCTAATTTTAAAGATGTCTTTTTCAGTTTTGGTGCCGATCGCGTCAGTCCAAGTTTTGAATTTAGAGGACGAACAGGCTATTATTCAATCGAATCACTTTTGGGAACAACAACCTACGATACCATATGGGCGGGCGACTTTGCTCTCAGTCCTGTCGAATTTTTCGCAGAAGAAATTAACGGAGTCTATCATTTAGAAATGATCATGCTTGATCCAGATTCGGCAGACTATTACTTCCGCTTCGAAACGACGGGTGCGGGAGAATACGATCTTTGGTCAGGTGCTTGGCTGGGGGCTGCAAACATTGTCCATTCAGGGCTTCCTTCACCAATAGAGCTTCCTGGAATTGAATTTTATCAGTTGCCGGATACGCTTTCAACCACGGTGAGTTCATGGACCTGCTCGCCTCAAGTTGTAACCGTTGGGAATTTCAAGAATCAATATGACTATATTAGTTATACAGGTGAACCCTACGTCGTTTCAGGTGGACCTCCAGGTGAATTAAGTCCAAATTCAAGCAAAGGCCCCAATCGTGTCGGACATATCAAACCAGATGTATCCGCTACAGGAGATGGGATTATGTCTGCGTGTCCGATTTGGCTCTCAACCTCACTTGTTGTTTCGAACCCAACTATGTTAGCTGAAGGCGGACAACACGTTCGCAATGGAGGTACATCAATGGCCTCGCCTGTCATTGCTGGAATAGCAGCGCTTTACCTTGAAAAATGTCCGACCGCAACTTATCAAGATTTTTTAGATGATTTACACGCATTAGCCTATGAAGATTTCTATACAGCAGCCACTCCAAATATGGGATACGGATACGGAAAAGTAGATGCATTTGAGCTTCTAAACGCAACAAGTTTTAACGTTACATTGATAGGTGACACTTTAATTTGTGATGATCCTGTTTTATTTACCACTGTTGAAGGTCCGTTTGATCAATATGATTGGTTTAATGGAGAAACAAGTTCAACGCTTCTTATGGATGAGACAGCAACCGTTTTTACTACCGTCAAAAATTTACAAGGATGCACGAGTCATTCCGACACAATTGAAGTGATCAAAGGAACATTACCTCTTTTTCCAACCATTAACATCATTGGTGGGGGTTTAATCGCAACACCCGCAGATTCTTTTATTTGGTATTTCGAAGGTGAGCCCCTTGACAGTTCTAATGCGCAATATTATAATCCAGATACAACCGGCTATTACAGTGTAGAGGTATTTAGCGAAGAAGGATGCAGTTATATTTCTGATGCCATTTTTGTTGATCACAGTCAGATTATAGAACTGAAGCAAAATGAATTTGTCATCTTCCCCAACCCTTTAATCAATGATTTACACATCATAAAAAGCGATTTTTTAAGTCTTGATTTAATTCTGACCGATTTGGCAGGGAATTTGGTTTATGCCCATCAATATAAAGACAGTGAAAGCATGTTTATTTCAATCGACTTAGCGCATTTGGCGAGTGGGATTTATATGTTGAATCTTTATTATGAAACTAATTTCAGCTCTTATAAATTGGTAAAACTTTAAGATTGAGGCTCGTCAATATATACACAATTTAATTTTTAATATAACGCGGTTGCAAATCGATATTTTTTTAATTTTGCGACCCATTGTAAAACTGTTTGAATGAATTTAAAAGGATTAATTGCCATCTCTGGCAAACCAGGCTTGTATAAAGTTACAGCGCAAGGAAGAAATAATATCATTGTTGAATCACTTGACAATGGTAAAAAATTTCCGGCATTTGCGACCGATAAAATTTCGGCATTGGAGGATATCAGTATCTATACTTATGATGCTGATGTGCCCCTTACTGAAGTGTATGGCAAACTTGCAGAAAGAGCAAACTTTGAAAAGTCAATAAACCATAAAGAAAATGGCGAAGTATTGCGCGAAGAATTAATTACTTTTCTACCGGATTATGACGTGGATCGTGTTTATGAATCAGATATCCGTAAACTCTTTCAGTGGTATAATATTTTAGTAGAAAAAGGATTCATTTCACGCGAAATAGAAACAGAAGCAGCTTTAGTTGACGAAGTTTCTAGTGAAGAAGAGGAATAAATAGTAAAAATGGAATAAAAAAAAAGCCAGTTCAAATGAACTGGCTTTTTTTAGTTTAAAATAACTCCTATCGGTTTAACTTGTTTTGATTCTTCTTCTCCTTTCAAAACCTCGTAGGATTTTGAAAAATTTAAGAGGTTTTTGATCACCGAGCCTTTCGGACCGGTATATAAGTTTTTCGATACTTCTTGATTTGTGTAGATTTTCATCATAGGCGCATTATTCGATTTTTTTCTTTAATAAACTTCAAACTTTTGTAAATATTGTTTTGAAGTCAAAAAAAAAATAAATAATTTAAAAAAATCGCCCTAAACAGTAATACTCACATTATGCTTTTCAACTAGTTTTCTCAAATTAATAAGCGCATATCTCATACGACCTAATGCCGTATTGATACTAATATCTTCCATGTCAGCAATATCTTTAAAAGACATTCCTTTGAAAATACGATTCTTCAAAACGTCCCTTTGCTCATTCGGTAAATATTCAACCAACCGCACTACATCCGATTCGATTTGACCTTTAATCAGCACATCTTCGACATTTCTATCGGTCAATTTTAGAACAGAAAAGATATTGTATTCATCACTACTAGAGCTAGATTCAGAAATCATCTTCATTTTATTTGAGCGTCTAAAATGATCAACTACCATATTGTGAGCGATTGTGAGAACCCAAGGCAAAAATTTACCTTCTTCATTATATGCTCCATTTTTCAGCGTTTTGATCACCTTAATAAAGACGTCTTGAAAAATGTCATTGGCCAAATTTTCATTTCGCACTTTAGACATGATGTATCTAAAAATGCGATCCTTATTAATGCTTACTAATTGCTCAAAAGCTTTTTCATTACCTTCAATATAAGAACGGATAAGATCTTTATCAGATAGATTTTTAATTGCCATACGTTTACTTTTTTAACATACAATATAGAATTGTATGCCTTGTTTTATTTCAAAATTCAAAGTGTAAACGTTTCAATCTATAGGCGAATCAAATTAATTATAAAGTCAAATATAATGCAAAGGAATTAGAAATCAAAATTTTTGTTCATATAGCTCCTCAGCATATGCATCTGAATAGTTAACGGTAAGTTTCCACAAAGGGTTGGGTAAAATTGAAAAAAAATAAAGAATTAAAGAAATTTAATTCAACTAGACTTCGTCCAATGGTGATAGAAAGGCTATCTTTGAGACTATAAAAATTAAGTAGTCCAACCATGAGCCAGCCAAAGCGATCGATAGAGATTAATGGAGCCAGAGTGCACAATCTAAAGAACATTTCAGTATCCATCCCTCACAATTCATTCGTCGTAATTACTGGACTCTCTGGTTCGGGCAAGAGTTCACTAGCCTTCGATACTTTATTTGCAGAAGGGCAACGTCGTTACGTCGAAAGCTTATCTTCATATGCACGCCAATTTTTAGGTCGATTGGACAAACCGGACGTAGATTCGATTAAGGGCATTTCACCTGGCATAGCTATTGAACAAAAAGTGATCTCAAAGAATCCACGATCCACACTTGGCACAGTTACTGAAATTTACGATTACCTCAAAGTACTTTACGCCCGTATTGGGAAGACTTACAGTCCCATCAGTGGAGAAGAAGTTAAAAAACATAGTGTCACAGATGTTGTCAATTTCGTGCACACATTCGAAGAGAGTAAACGATACATGATACTCTCGCCATGGACGATTTCTAACAAGAACGATCCAGAAAAAGCGATTGAAATTTTAATTTCGCAAGGATTTACGAAAGTATGGCTGAATAAAGAATCCATAGATCTTTCGGACATGACTGCGAAACAATACAAAGCAGATAAAAGTTTCATTATTGTCGATCGTTTAAAACATGTGGCGAATGATGAAGATTATGATTCACGTCTTGCAGACTCCATTCAAACGGCGTTTTATGAAGGATTTGGTACGTGTATTGTTTATGACATGGAGAACGGGGTAGGAACGCCATTTTCTAATAAATTTGAATTAGATGGGGTTGAATTCATTGAACCGTCTGTTAACTTCTTTTCGTTTAACAATCCTTACGGAGCTTGTGCAACGTGCGAAGGATACGGCAGTACGATTGGAATTGATCAAGACTTGGTTGTTCCCGATACCTCACTCAGTATTTATGAGGATGCTGTTGCGCCTTGGCGAGGAGAAAAGATGGGCGAATGGAAAGACCAATTAATTTCCCTCGCTTCGCAGTATGATTTTCCAATACACCGCCCCTACTCCGAATTATCTGCGTCACAATTAGACTTATTGTGGAATGGAAATGCTCGGATAGACGGTCTCTATGCCTTTTTCGACTACTTACAATCCAAATCATATAAAATACATTACCGCATTATGCTATCCCGTTATCGCGGAAAGACCATTTGCCCGGATTGCAGAGGTACACGATTAAGGAAAGAGACGAACCATGTTAAAATTGGAGGTTATAATTTAAGTGACCTATTGATCATTCCTGTTGATGAATTAGCACCCCTCTTTGAAAAGATTGAATTAGATCGTTATCAAGAAGAAATTGCGAGTAGACTTTTACTCGAATTAAAAAACAGATTATCCTATTTAAATGATGTTGGTTTGGGTTATCTAACGTTGAATCGCCAATCGGCCACTTTATCGGGTGGAGAGTCTCAACGCATTAATTTAGCCACCTCTTTAGGCAGTAGTTTAGTCGGTTCCATGTATATTTTAGATGAGCCGAGTATAGGACTTCACCCAAAGGATACGCAGCGGTTGATTACAATACTCAAAAAGCTCCGTGACGTTGGCAATACGGTTATTGTTGTAGAGCACGAGGAAGAGATGATGCGTGCTGCTGATCAAATAATCGACATTGGACCAAAAGCAGGTAAATTTGGTGGAGAAATCGTTTTCCAAGGAAATCACGAGGCTTTACTTACGGCAAAGAACAGTTTGACTGCCTCTTATTTAACAGGGGAATTAACAATACCCGTTCCTGTTCACCGACGAAAATTGAACAGTGTTATCACCATCAAAGGAGCACGAGAGAATAACCTTAAAAATATCACCGTTGGCATTCCGCTTAACGGCTTAGTGTGTATCTCGGGTGTTAGTGGATCGGGAAAATCGACGCTTGTTAAGCAAATATTTTACCCGGCACTCTTAAAATCCTTAGGGAAATCAAGTAATCCTATTGGAAAATTTGATGGGTTAAGTGGCGATATTAAGCGCATTGAAGAAGTTGAAATGGTCGATCAAAATCCGATTGGACGTTCATCTCGCAGTAATCCGGCTACCTATGTTAAAGCATTTGATTATATCCGGGATTTATTCGCGAAACAACAACTATCCAAAGTGAGTGGTTATAAGCCTGGGTTTTTCTCTTACAACGTTCCCGGTGGAAGATGTGAGGAATGCAAAGGAGAAGGAGAAATTGCAATTTCAATGCAATTTATGGCAGACGTGAACTTAGAATGTGAAGTTTGCAAGGGCAAACGATATACGCAAGAAGCCTTAGAGGTTGAATTTAAGGAGAAAAATATCAATGACATTTTAAACATGTCGATAGAAGAGGCGCTCAGCTTTTTTAATCCAAAGGACACGACACAAGCGAAAATCTTGGATCGCATTCAACCTTTATTTAATTTGGGTTTGGGTTATCTCACATTAGGACAATCCTCAAGTACCTTATCGGGAGGAGAAGCACAACGTGTGAAATTAGCATCTTTCTTAGCGGATGGAAAATCAAAAGTAACACCCACCCTCTTCATCTTTGACGAACCAACCACAGGTTTACATTTTCACGACATTGATAAGCTCATCATTTCGTTTAATGAGCTCGTTAAGCGCGGGCATTCTGTTTTGGTGATTGAGCATAATTCAGAGGTTTTAAAATGTGCTGATTGGATTATTGACATTGGTCCTGAAGGAGGAAAACATGGAGGCTCGTTACTCTTTGAAGGAACACCAGAAGCATTGGCTAAATGTGAGACGAGTTTTACGGGTGCATTTTTGAAAGAAAAATTGATCTTACAATCAACTTAAAAAAACACCACGTTCTTTTTCAAATCAATAAACATTTTTCAAAAATAAGTTTGAAGTTTCAACGTATACGTTCACGAAACAGCTAGAAAATGTGATATTTGAAGCCTGCGCTTCAAAAAATGAAAGAAGGAATTAAAAAACTATCCTCGTCTTCTCTCCAAAAGCGTCATCATCATTAAACCGAGCATTAAACGCTCATCTTCACCTTCTTCGAGATCCGCTAATTTATCCAACTTAAAACGTCTTCCCCAAAAGGATTTTTCTTTGGATAAACGCACCACTAATTCTTCTGTTCCTGCGCGTTTAACGACATATCTTGGGTTGAACAAATAGCCTGACAAGAGGCCTAATAAAGGAACTTCACACAATAAGGCATCCCAAAATTTTGCCCAAGGATTTTCTTCTTGAATTAAAAATTCTTGCTTTTTATTGTCATCATAAATTTCGTAATGCGCCTTTAACAAGGATTTCATTCCTTTACGTCCAATATGTCCAAAAACATTTCCATCCGCGGTAGCGAAGGCATAAGATGCATTAAAATCAATGATTCGATCGGCTGCAATAGTATATTTCAACTCCGTTTTGTCCTCAGATGAAAAGATCTGAATGGCCTCTTTGAATTTGAACAATTTTTGACGCACATACAGCAAGGTCGAACCATTTGCATCTCGCGTAATAAAGTCATTGGCGAGTGTTCCAATTTTGAACTCAAACTGCAAAGGATAATTGAAATCAACAATTTTTGTAGTATTTACAACTGTTCCTTTGTTGTCCAATACTTCGTCTGATAGAGCCATGATTTTAGTTTAGGTGCCTAAAATAATCAAAGCCTTTGGATATCAAAGATAAATTTGATGTATAATTTAGGATTTATTGCGTGCTTTTCGACTTGAAAACCATTCAAATACAACAATATTCCCTGCAATTAAGGTCCAGCCATAAACCACATCCTCATAGGGAATGGTTGCAAACCTCATCCCTGTATTTTCAAGATCATTATACCAGACTATTGGCGAATCGATTCCCGTGCCTGTGAGCACACCATTAATTATAAAAAAGGGGACGAGTGCGATTAAAAAAGACAGGGGTAAAAATTCAAGTTTCAGCTTTAATTTTCGTATGATCGGAATCGTTGCAAGAGCAAGCAAAGAAGCGACAAGTGTGTACCAAGCATCCCAAGCTGTTGCCATTAAAAAGAGCGCATAGATAGCTAATGAAGCGTAAAAAATCAGATTAAATCCTTTCAATTTAAGTCGGGGGAAATAGGCTTTTACACAGGCATAGATAAACGTGCAGGAAAATGGCACAACCACAAAGAAGAGCACTTCTTCAATCGGAAGATTACCGATATTAAATCCAGTCAAATAGGTTGGATTAAATCCCCAAATTCCGTTTGCTGTAAAAATAATGTCCCAAATGATGAAGGGAATACCAATAAAAAGAAAACCATAGCCTAAATATTTCCACGACTTATAAAACGCTACTTTCTTGTCAAAACTCAAGATGAAAGGAAATACAATGGTGAGCGCATCCAACAGCAAATACAATGATTTCATAAGCGATAAATTTACATTAAAATGAGGATTCCGAAAAACAAGAACCAAATGGCATAGAGCCAAGCAGCTGTTTTATTTGTAATGGTGGATGATTTGAGGTAAAGGAAACTAAAAAAGACTGAGAAAATGAACCATGTCACATAATTAAAAAGTGGAATCTCCCCATTTGACCAAGTCCAAAAGCCATATTTAACAGCAACAGGTTCGATAACAATGTCCAATCCCACACAGAGCAAACCGGCCAAAACAGCCTGGACAAACAAATTCACCTTGACTAGACGTGCGATATTTGCAGATGCTAAAACAATGGCATACCAGTTTACACCTATAATAATGGAGACACCAAATAAACGCCAACCTAAGGTTTCTCCGTAGACATAATCGCCAAAAAGGTAACCGGTCTTCGTTCCAATCAATTCGATTAAAAAACCACCTACAATAATAAGCACAGCGAGGAGCACAGATTTCATTCTCCTTGGCTCTGAGAGGAATACCAATATCCCGCATAACATTAAATTCATCCAAGTCAAATCAGAAGCCGCGTCTGATTGTAGAAATAAAACCAATCCAATGACGTGAAAAAGGATGAGGATAGCAGGAAAAAAAGGTTGAATACGACTCATTATTTTTCTTTATCCATTAGTTGTGAAACAATTTTTGCAGATTTCAACACGAGGGGAATTCCGCCTCCAGGATGCACTGTTCCACCGCAAAAATAAAGGTTTTTATATTTCTTTGAAACATTTCCGTGACGGGTAAGCGCAGCAACTTTACTATTCGACGCTGCTCCATATAGCGAACCGAGGTATCCACCTGTCGCTTCGTCAATACGCTGTGCATCCCAGTATTTTTCATGACGAATGAAAGGACGAATATCCACTCCTAGACGTTTGTGAATGACTTGAATGATATACTCTTTCAAGGCTTCCCTTTGTTTATCGGAAACCTCTTTACCTGCCGGCGCATTCAGCATAACAAACCAATTCTGACCATTTTCGGGAGCATCTGAAGGCGTTACGACTGAACTAATGTGAACGTAAATTGTTGGTTCAGTGATCAAGTCTTTTTCCTTAAAAATCTTTTCAAATTCCGCTTTATAGTCTTTTGAAAAAAAGACATTGTGAAGTTTTAATTCAGGAATGATTTTTTCAACAGCCCAATAATACACCAAGGCAGAGGTAGAACGTTCTTGCGCCGTGTACTTTTTAGCCAATTTATTATCCTTCAACACATTTTTATAAAAAGGAACAATATCAATACCAGAAATTAGATTCGCGGCCGTTAAAATTTCACCATTTGAACTGATTTCGAAGGAGTCGTTCGGCAGTTGTTTAGCATTGATCCTTGTTTGATCGAATAAAAATACTACACCCTCTTCCACTGCCAAATCATAGACAGATGCAACAATAGAGCGCATTCCTTCCGTTGGGAAATAGGTTCCATCATTCATCTCCAAATGCGGAATCATACTATACAGCCCACTCATTTGAAAAGGATTGGACCCATTGTAAGTTGCGTACCTATTAAAGAGTTGTACTAAATTTGGATCGTCAAAATTTTTCTCATTGAATGCATTTAGAGATCTTACTAATTTTGGCGACATGAGACTTGGATAACGTTTTAGTAGCTCCTTATCCAAGATATTTTTAGGACCATATTGTGCATTATCAACAAAAAAATCACCCATATTCTCGTAGGTTTCTTTGCTTTCTGCGATATAGTCAATTACCGATTGGCCGTCTTTTTTATTGAAATGCTTCAATAGCGATTCATTTCGTTTATCAGGGTTTGCAACGAATAGAAATTCGGTATCATCTGAAAAGTAATAATGACAACACTCCTCTACTTTGTGATAATTAAAGTACAAGCGAGGATCTTTCCCACATAATTCAAATAATTCATCAACCTGTTTTGGCAATGTAAACAATGACGGACCTCT
>Ga0222659_1000793_pt1 | contig 15685 bp, 9 predicted proteins | sample AntAcemetagen547_FD_179850 | JGI IMG/M metagenome (GOLD analysis project Ga0222659, IMG submission 179850) | Saline water microbial communities from Ace Lake, Antarctica - #547 | ecosystem: Environmental > Aquatic > Non-marine Saline and Alkaline > Saline | place: Antarctica: Ace Lake | collected...
TTTTTGCAGTACGCTGTTTTCACACCCTCGGGTTTGTGGCCGAAGGAAGGCCTGCAGGCTCGGATCCGCGGGCGGTGGCCGCAGCGCTGGCGTCGCCGCTGGTGGGACAAATTTTGCGGACCTTCACTCGGGGCGCGATCCGCTACCGGCTGGAGTTTGGTGGGAGAGGGCCATCCAAGACGGCGGTTCGGGAGGTGGCGGACCGGGTCCATGCTCTTTGTCCGGATTTTCTCAATGATCCGCGGGAAGCGCTTTGGCAGATTATGGTGTCTTCTCATGGGGGAGTGGAGCTGAGACCTCGTTTCCGGCCGGACCCACGGTTTGCCTATCGACGCCGGGACGTGCCGGCGGCGTCACACCCCCCCCTGGCTGCCGCCATGGTTCAACTCGCGGGAGGGTGTGAAAATGAATCGGTTTGGGATCCCTTTTGCGGTTCGGGCTTGGAATTAATTGAGCGGGCTCTGAAGGGCGGCGTTTTCCGTCTTCTCGGTTCGGATCGCAGCGAGGAGGCGACTGTGATTGCGCGGGACAATCTCCTCGCGGCGTTGACGGATCCTCCGAGGTTTGAGTTTCAGGTCGCGGATTTTCGGGATTTTCGGTCTTTTCTTAAGTCGGGAGAAATTTCCCTGATTTTAACGAACCCTCCCATGGGGCGCCGGGTGCCGATTCCGGATTTGCCGGAACTGATGGCAGATCTCTTTCGCGTTGCCGCGGAGGTGCTGCGTCCGGGGGGACGTCTGGTTCTGGCCAATCCCCGCTCGGAAGTGCCCGTACCTCGATCTCTCAAAAGAGTCATTCGTCAGAAAATTGACCTAGGTGGATTTGATGTCCAATTGGAGAAGTACGTGAAACTGGGCTGAACCGTCGGCTTTTTCCCTCCAGAGAACAAAAAAAAGGCGACCCCGGTCAGGGATCGCCTTTTTGCTAGAGTGGAGAGAATGGTGAGTTACTCGTCGGCAGGTTCGGCGGCTTTCTTTTTCTTTGGTTTGTCGGCGGTCTCACCTTTTTTCTTGGGTGCGATGACTTTGACCGTGGCCGCTTGATCGGGGCTCTCGCCGGAAGTCACCATCACCGGAGTGCCGGTTTGGATGTCGCTGGCTGTGCCTGCCGTGCCATCCCCTTTGATATACTTGGTGCTGTCGCTCGTTTTAAAGGTCTTCTCGCCTGCCTTTTTGTTGGAGACGGTGAGGGTTCCGTCGGCCATGGCGGTGACTTTTCCGCGGCTGCCGTCGGGTTTTTCGCTCTTCTTTTCCTTGGCACATTCTGCGGCGAAGGAGGTGGTCGCGAGTGCGGCGACGAAGAGGAAGGCGGTGAATTTGATGAGAGATTTTTTCATAGATAGTTGATTTGGTTTTTTTGTTCTGCGGGAGATTAGACCGCCGTCGCAAGGAAATGTTGCAAAGTATTTTTGGGGATTTTCGGATTCAACGTCTTTTCATGATCTCGGCAGGAGCACGACCCCGGTTGAGCAATTGACCCATCTGGCGCATGGCGGGGGCACTGTGATTGAAAAAACGTTTGTAGGCGGCGCAAAGGTAATTGAGGCCCGGATCGCCATCCGGGGTGCGAATAAAGCGATGCTTGGGGCATTCTCCATGGCAGAGCCCGGCGCCCTGTTCGAGGGTATTGCCGAGGGTAACGTCGAAGAGCTGGACGTAGGTGCGGCCGACGTCGTGCTTCACCCACTCATCGGCGAGGAGGGTGCCATTGGTCTGAAAGGCATTGGCGATGGTTTTTCCGTTGGCGTGCTTTTTTTGTCGAGCGACGGCTTTGCGGAAAAACTCAACGCCGAGAAGGGTGGGTTCGCCTCCCTGCCAGGCAAAATGAATTTCGGGAACGCTCTGTTGTTCAATGTATTGCTGGATGTAGGTTTTCAGCATTTCGTCGATCATTTTGAAATTCTCGTTGGACGGAAAGAGTTTTTCCTTCTCGAGGTAGAAGCAATATTTGCAGTCCAAATTGCAAAGCGGACCAATCGGTTTGGTCATCACGTGGAAGGCACGCGGGGGCGAAAGAGGCGGGCTCGCAGGCATGGTGATGGGAATATTTTTGCTGTGTCGGGTTTTGGAAGGGACCGATGGGGCCGGCGGATTAATGACTCCACCGTAAAAGCGAGGATGGGAACCCGAAAAATGGAGGGGAGCGTTGGGTGTGGCGATTTTTTTCGCCGGGTGGGAAGATTTTCTCTGGTCGGGATGTGGCCGGTGGAATAAAAGTAGGGAAAATTATATTATCATGCCAGTTACAGCCAAAGGACTCGAAGGAATCATTGCCAACTCCACCTGCTTAAGCGACGTGCGCGGTCAGGACGGCGTACTCATTTACGCCGGATACAATATCGACGAGTTGGCGGGAAAAGCGACTTACGAAGAGGTCGTCTATCTGCTCTGGCACGGAGATTTGCCGAATCAAGAGCAACTCGACGAATTTCAGCGGAGCCTGCGCAACCAGCGGGAACTTCCCAAGGGTGTGGTGGATTTTCTGCGGAACGCCCCGAAGAAAGCCAACCCGATGGATGTGATGCGGACGGCGGTCTCCATGTTGGGGCTCTATGACGATGTGAGGGACATCGAAGGGGAGGCCGAAACGGCCAACCAGCGCAGGGCTCTCAGTATCACCGCCAAAATCGGCGTCATCGCCGCTTATTTTCACCGCTCGCGGCAGGGGCTGGACTTGCTCCCGGTGCGCAAGGATCTCGGCGAAGCTGCCCATTTTCTTTATCTGCTCAATGGTGAGGATCCATCCGAAGAGGCCGCCCGAACCCTGGATGTCGCTTATGTCATCCATGCCGATCATGGGATGAATGCCTCGACCTTCAGCGCCCGGGTGACGGTGGCGACCCTCAGTGATATTTATTCGGCGGTGACGTCGGCCATCGGCACCTTAAAGGGTCCCTTGCACGGTGGGGCCAATGAGGGCGTGATCCACATGCTGCAGGAAATCGGGAGCGAAGACAAAGTGGACGAATGGGTCGAAGAACAACTGGCTCAAAAGAAAAAGATCATGGGCATCGGACACCGGGTTTACAAGGTGCTCGACCCCCGGGCTCCGCATTTGCGCGAGATGGCGGTCAAGCTGAGCAATAAATTGGGCGAGCCGAAATGGATTCGCATGAGTGAGCGGATCGCTGAAATCATGCGGGAGAAAAAGGGGCTCAATGCCAATGTCGATTTCTATTCGGCCACTGTTTATTATTCGCTCGGAGTGCCGACGGACATGTTCACTCCCATCTTTGCGATTTCGCGGACCAGTGGATGGACGGCGCATATTTTGGAGCAACTGGCCGACAATCGACTCTATCGACCTCTCAGTGAATACGTGGGGCCGAAGGAAGGGAAGACCTTCCAGCCGATTGGCGAACGATGATCGGCTGAGATGCATTGACTTCATGCATGGGTGGCCATACTTTTTCGGTATGAAGATCACCATGAATATTGATGATGCGCTGCTGGCACGGGTGATGAAATCCTCCGGAGCCAAAACCAAGACGGCGGCCGTGGATTATGCGCTCCGTGAAGTCGATCGTCGGGAGACCCGGCTCAGGCTTTTACAAAAGGGTCTGAAGATCGAAGAAAAACTCGCGGGGTCGGTATTTTTGCCAGGATACGATGTCATGGCGGCCCGGATCGCTGAAAAGGAGTCCCGCTACGGTCATGGCAGCGATTCTGATCGATAGCACGGTCTATATCGACTGGGAGCGGAGCCGCCAAGGTGTCACCAACAGCCTGCTTTTCTTCACCGAATGTTACGAAGTCGCGATTTGTGGAGTGGTCACATGCGAAGTGGGTAGCGGATTTCGCGACGCGTCCCTGAGAGAATGCGTCAAGGCGATTTGGAGCACTTTGATTTACGTTCCCACGGACAATCGGGTCTGGGAGGACGCGGAAGATTTGCTTTGGAGCTTGGAGCGAAAGGGCGAGCGAATCCCTTTGGCGGACGCCGTCATTGCGGGTTGCGCGCGACGGATTGGGGCGACGATTTATACCCGCGATGGGCATTTTGATCTCATCCCCGGGCTCTCCGTCGCCCATCGTCTGGAGGATTTGTGAAGGAATTTTGAGAATTAAGGCTGTCCATCTCCGGGGTTTCCCCGTTTCACTGGAGCAATGAATCCTTCCACCCTCCCGGACGACGATTTTTATCCGCTCATTGAGGCCCGTCACGCCGATCCGTTCCGGATTCTTGGGCTGCGAAAGTCGGGGGATGGCTGGGTGGCCCGGGTTTGGAGGCCGGATCTCGATGCGGTCACCTTGAGGGAAACCGGCAAGGGAGCCCGAAGCTTCGTTTTGGAGAAAGTTCACCCGGACGGACTCTTTGAGGCAACGCTCTCAGGGGTGGAGGCCTCTTTTCCGTATGAACTGGAACTGCATTCGGCGGCCGGAACGACCTGGCGCGAAGCGGACGCCTATGCCTTTGGCCCCGTGCTCGGGGAACTCGACGTACATCTCTTCAATGAAGGGACCCACTACGAAGTTTATAAAAAACTCGGCGCCCATCTCCGGGAGCACGAGGGCGTGGCGGGCACGCATTTTGCCGTCTGGGCTCCCAATGCCCAACGCGTCAGCGTGGTCGGAGACTTCAATCATTGGGATGGCCGGGTTCACCTGATGCGGAAGTTGATCCCTTCCGGGGTCTGGGAGATCTTTTTGCCCGGGCAGGAAGAAGGAGCCCACTACAAATTTGAAATCCGTGGCCCCCACGAAGAAGTCTTTTTAAAGACCGACCCGTTCGCGTTCTATGCCCAACATGGGACGGAAACCGGCTGCATGGTTTTCGATCTGGAGCGTTATGCCTGGGACGATGCGAAGTGGATGCGGGAGCGCGCCAACCGTAATCCTTACGCCACGCCCATGAGTATTTATGAGGTTCATCCGGGTTCCTGGGCGAGGGTGCCGGAGGAGGGCAATCGGCCTCTGAGTTATCTCGAATTGGGCGACAGGCTCATTCCTTATGTTTTGGAAATGGGATTCACCCACATCGAGCTCATGCCCGTGATGGAACATCCCTTCGATGGATCCTGGGGCTATCAGGTGGTCAACTACTACGCGCCCTCCAGTCGGTTTGGAAACCCGGATGAGTTTCGGAATTTTGTCGACCGCTGCCACCAAGCGGGTCTGGGCGTTTTGCTGGATTGGGTGCCGGGGCACTTTCCCAAGGATGCTCACGGACTCGCCCGCTATGATGGGACCTGCCTCTACGAACATGAAGATCCCCGCCTCGGAGAGCACAAGGAATGGGGGACTCTAATTTTTAATTATGGTCGCAATGAGGTGAAAAACTTCCTCATTGGCAATGCCCTCTATTGGCTGGACGAATTCCATATCGATGGTCTCCGGGTGGATGCGGTCGCGTCCATGCTGTACCTCGACTATTCGCGGGAACCCGGAGAATGGGTTCCGAATTGTTTCGGCGGGCGGGAAAACCTCGACGCGATCGCCTTTCTCAAGCGGTGCAATGAAGTTTGCTACGAACGCTTTCCCGGAATCGTCACCATGGCAGAGGAATCCACCTCCTGGCCGGGGGTTTCCCGGCCGACTTTTGCCGGGGGTTTGGGATTTGGGATGAAATGGAATATGGGCTGGATGAATGACAGCCTTCGCTACATCAGCAAGGAACCGATTTATCGCCGCTTCCATCAAGGCGAGATCACCTTCTCGATGTTGTATGCCTTTCACGAGCACTTCATCCTCGTGCTCAGTCACGACGAAGTCGTCCACGGCAAGAGTTCGTTTCTCAATAAGATGCCCGGAGATCAGTGGCAGAAATTTGCCAACGCCCGCATGTTTCTGGCTTGGATGTGGGCCCATCCCGGAAAAAAACTCATCTTCCAGGGGATTGAATTTGGCCAATGGGCCGAATGGAATCATGCCAAAAGTCTAGACTGGGACCTGGCCCGACGGCCTCTTCACGACGGCCTCCGCCGCCTCATCCAGCATCTCAATGCCCTCTATACCAGTGAGACGGCACTCTTCGAACTGGACGATTCCAGTGACGGGTTCGAGTGGGTTGATTTCAATGACAGTGACAACTGTGTCTGGTCGTTCCTGCGCAAGAGTCGCGATGGACAGACGATTCTGTTCGTCATCAACGCCACCCCGGTCGTGCGCGGAGGCTACCGGGTGGGTGTTCCTGCGGGTGGTTGGTATGAAGAGATTCTCAATACCGATGCGGGAACTTATGGTGGAGGGAATGTGGGGAATTTCGGAGGGCTCATTGCCGACGAACAACCCTGGCAGGGTCGTTCCCATTCGCTGCCCATCGATCTTCCTCCGTTGGCGGTGGTCGCATTCAAACATAAAGTGCCCACTGGGGACGGAAATCCATGTCGCAAGGCGCAAGGCGCAAGGCGTTGACAGCAAGCAAAGCTCTGCTAAAAGTCAGGGTTCATTTCATATTTCGTTATGCCCAAAAAAGCTCCTAAATCCGTTAAGAACGCCAAGTCACCGAAATCCTCAGCTAAGGCGAAATCCCCAGCCAAAGGGAAATACGTTTACACCTGGGGCGCTGGCAAGGCCGATGGCGACGGAAAAATGAAGCCGCTTCTCGGCGGCAAGGGAGCGAATCTCGCGGAAATGACCCGCATCGGGCTTCCGGTTCCCCCAGGGTTCACCATTACGACCGAAGTCTGCACTTATTTCTACGACCACAAGCGCACTTATCCGCCGACCCTTCAGGGCCAGATCGAAGCCGGGGTGCGGAAGATGGAAAAAATCATGGGGTATAAGTTCGGGGATTCGAAGAAATTCCCTCTCCTCGTGGCCGTTCGCTCCGGAGCCCGGGATTCGATGCCCGGCATGATGGATACGATTCTCAACCTGGGCTTGAACGATGAAACGGTCGAATCCCTTTCCGTCGCGACGAAAAATGAGCGTTTTGCCTGGGATTGCTACCGACGTTTTGTCCAGATGTATGGCGATGTCGTTTTGGGCGTGCAGAAGAACCCGGACGAAGACCACGAGCCCTTCGAGGTCGTGATCGAAGAATTTAAGCACGAGCGGTACCAGCGGGATCTCGTCGACAGCGAGTTGACGGCCGCCGACCAGAAGGAATTGGTCACCCGCTTCAAGGCGCTGGTGAAAAAACGCACCGGCAAGAGTTTCCCCAGCGATCCTTGGGAGCAATTGAAAGGTGCCGCGGGAGCGGTGTTCGGATCGTGGATGAATGATCGCGCGATTGTCTATCGCCGCAAATATGGCATTCCTGCCGCCTGGGGCACGGCGGTCAATGTGCAGGCCATGGTCTATGGCAACACCGGCGAATCGTCCGGCAGTGGCGTTGCCTTCACCCGAAATCCGGCCAATGGCGTCAACGAATTCTACGGCGAGTTTCTCATCAACGCCCAGGGCGAAGACGTGGTGGCCGGGGTGCGGACTCCAGAGCCTGTGATCAAGCTAAAAAAACAAATGCCTAAATCCTATGCGGAACTGATGAAGGTTCGCTCGATTTTGGAGAAACATTTCAAAGACGTGCAGGACGTCGAGTTCACCATTCAGGAGGGGAAGCTCTTCATGCTCCAGACCCGCAATGGCAAACGCACCGCAGCGGCCGCGTTGAAGTTCTCGGTTGATATGGTCAACGAGAAGCTCATTGACTGGAAGACAGCGGTTATGCGGAATCCTGCCGACCAGCTTGATCAACTCCTTGCCCCGATTTTTGATCCAGCCGAAGCGAAGAAGGCGACGGTTTTGGCTCATGGACTGCCGGCCGGTCCCGGAGCAGCCAGTGGTCGGATTTCCCTCAACGCCGATCGTGCTGCAGCGGCAGCCGAGCGCGGAGAGAAGGTCCTTCTCGTTCGCAACGAAACGTCTCCCGAAGATCTTCGCGGCATGATCGCAGCGGATGGCATCCTCACGGCCAAGGGGGGAGTTTCTTCTCACGCCGCCTTGGTGGCCCGCCAAATGGGCAAGGTTTGTATCTGCGGGGCCAGCGCCTTACAGATCGACTACGACAAAAGGACCGTCAAAGTGGCTGGCCAGACGTTCAAAGAAGGAGACTTCCTCTCCATCGATGGAACCTCCGGAGCGGTTTACGCCGGTCAGCTTGCCCCCGCGCCATCCGAGATCATTAACGGGTTGATTCATGGCAACAAAGCGGCCCGTAAAACCGAGAAGTCGCGCAATTTTATCCAGTTGATGGACTGGTGTGCGAAGCTGACCCGGATGGAAGTTCGCGCCAATGCAGACACTCCGGAACAAACCGAAGCCGCGCTCGCCTTTGGAGCCACCGGCATTGGCCTCACCCGCACCGAGCACATGTTCTTCGAGGGCGACCGCATCGACGCCATGCGCGAGATGATTCTGGCCGACAATTTGGACGATCGCAAAAAGGCGCTCGCCAAGCTCCTGCCTTATCAGCGGGAAGACTTCACTGGCATCTTTCGGACTTTGAAAGGGTTCCCTGCGACGATCCGTTTCCTCGATCCTCCCTTGCATGAATTCCTGCCCCACACCAAGGAACAGCAACTGGACCTAGCGAAGAAACTTGGGATCAAAGTCGAGTTCATCCAGCAGCGGGTGGCGCAATTGCACGAATTCAATCCCATGCTGGGACATCGCGGTTGCCGACTCGGCATCGCCTATCCTGAGATCACGGAAATGCAGGCCCGGGCCGTCTTTGAAGCCGCTGCCGACGTGGCCAAAAAGAAGGTCAAGGTCAAACCCGAGATCATGATCCCGTTGGTTGGATTTAAGAAGGAACTCGACCTTCAGGTTGAAATCGTTCACCGCGTGGCCAAAGAAGTCATGTCAGAAAAGAAAATCAACTTCCCGTATTTGGTCGGCACGATGATTGAAGTGCCCCGGGGCGCTTTGACCGCAGACGAGATCGCAGAAACGGCGCAATTCTTCAGCTTCGGCACCAACGATTTGACCCAAACCGCTTTGGGCATTAGTCGCGACGACATGGGAAACTTCCTCCTGCCTTATACCGAGAACGAAATCTTCGCGAAAAATCCTTTTGCGACCTTGGATCAATCCGGGGTGGGACAATTGATGGAGATCGCCGTGGCCAAGGGCCGTGCGACCCGCAAGGACATCAAGCTGGGCATTTGCGGCGAACATGGTGGCGACCCCGCCAGCGTGAAGTTTTGTCACAAGCTCGGCTTGGCCTATGTGAGTTGCTCACCCTACCGGGTGCCTGTCGCCCGTCTCGCCGCCGCTCAAGCGGTGCTGGAAGAGCAGTAAGCTTTTATCTCAGATTTGAGATGCCGATGCCGCTCGTTAAAAAACGAGCGGCATTGTGCGTACCGGGTCGTTCAACCTAAAAACAACAAGAGTTGATAGTAGGGGATCAGCGGCCTACGTCGTTCATCGAGTTTTCAGCCTCGTTCGTCGAGAATGACGCGCAATTGTCAAAATGGATCTTAAGCCTTAGGGCATGAAATTACTTCCCGCGGTGCGTCGTTCTCTTTTCGCCCTAACGTTCGTTCTCCTGCCAGCGGCCTCGGCGTGGTCGGCCGCGACCATGAAGGTCACCAATGACTGGGGATCAGGATTTCAAGCCCAGGTCGAGGTTGTCAACGACACCGGTCGTCCCCTTAAGGACTGGCGACTGGAATTCACCATGACTCCCAAGATCACCAGCATCTGGAATGCTGTGGAGGTCAGCCACGTTGGGAGCAAACATACCATCCGGGGAGCGGCGTGGAACCAGACTCTCGCCCCCGGTGCCAAGACCAGTTTTGGTTTTGTGGGCCAGCCGGGGAATCTCAAGAAGATTCCGACCGACTTTGTTCTTAAGGATGCCGGCGAGGGATCCCCTGGCCCGGCTCCTACGCCAAGCTCTACCGCTACGCCCACACCGAGTCCTTCGCCCAGCCCCACCCCGACGGCCACACCAACACCAACACCAACACCAACACCAACACCAACACCAACACCAACACCGACTCCATCCGCCACCCCGGCGGCTGCCGCGCCCGGCAAACCCACCTTGGCCATCTATAAAAACTGGGGTGCCAAAGACGGCTACGATTTGGAATGGAATAAATGGGGTGGTGTCGATGCCACTTCTTGGCGTGTGTTGGAAGATGGGCAGGAAATTCATCGGGAAAACATCGCGTCTGCCAACGGTGGAAAACAAACCGCCCGCTTCCATGTTGGCAATCGCGACTACACCGTTTTGAGTTATCGCGTGGGCCTTATCAATGCAGCCGGAGAGACCTTTAGTGACACCCAAACCTTCGTGTCCGGAGGAGCCAGTGGGCTGAAAATTGCTGCCCTCGATGAGGTTTCCCAAGCTCGTCAAGTGACGATCGAACTTCAAAAGGACACCGACCTCGAAGTCACCCGCCCTGGGGGCACGGGGACACTGAACCTGGCTCTTTCCACCAATAATGGGACTGTCTTTACCTCCGAGGATCTCGGGAATGGAAAAATTCGCTTGCGCGGGATCAAGGCCGGGCGTTCCTCCCTGAAGATTAATGACTCCGCCAGTGGCGAAGTGCGTTTCCTCGGGGTGCGGGTGAAAAATGCCGATGGCAGCCTGCCTGGGCTTCCCGATTACATGCCTCTGGGATCGGTGAGCGAAGACTCCCCGGCGGATCTCGGATTTTGGCGAGAGTTTTCCGACGGCGCAAAGAATCGCCGTATGGATGCTCGCTATATTTACATCAATGGGGGACCAAAAAACCAAAACGTGGGCTGGCGCACTTGGACGGACAAGGACGGCTTCCGGGTGACCTCGTTTGTGCGGGAAAGCCTCAAGCTCGGGATGATTCCGTTCCTTGTGTACTACAATATCCCCGACGGCGGTGAGAGCTACACCACCAACATGGAACACATCCAAAGTGCCAATTATATGTTCGGCTATTTCACGGATCTGAAGTTCGCCTTGGAGTTGGCCAAAGCCGAGGCCGGCGACGAGATGGTGGGCTTGGTCCTCGAGCCGGACTTCCTCGGTTATCTCGCCCAAAACCGGAGGGACCCCGCCACCCTCTCGGCTGAGACCAGTTCGGTTTATGAGTCTGGAGTTCTCGATCGTGCCACCGACCCCGCCTTTCCCAATACCGTTCGCGGTCTCGTGGAGGCGATCAACTACACCATAAATAAATATTTGCCGAATGCTTATTTCGGTTGGCAGTTTAATCTTTGGGCCACCCCGGCCGGGGGCTGGACCACGCCAAGCGGCGTGAAGGGCCTTATGCGCATCACCGATGATCGCGGCGTCGCCCAGGGACGGGCCGACATCGCCCGGGAAGCCGCCGCCATCACCGAGTATTATGTCAAAGCGGGCGTGCTCACCCATGGGGCCGACTTTGTCTCGGTTGACAAATATGGTCTCGATGCCGGCTCTGAAGGCAAGTCGGCCAACCCCGAATCCTCCACTTGGTTTTGGAATGCCGTCCATTGGGCGAACTACCTCGAGTTCTGCCGGGCCATGAACATGAACACTGGTTTGCCCGTTGTGCTCTGGCAACTTCCGGTTGGCCACATCAACTCAAGCTTGGAGTCCAATCCTTACAATGGGTCCGCCTTCACCGACTTGGTTAATACCTCCCAACACTACGAGGACAGTGCGCCGGTCTTCTTCTTCGGGGACAACTTTCAAGTCGGCGGGGTCCGGCTGGACTATTTCTCGCGCTTTGATACCGCCACCCGGGTGTCCCTGGGAGACGGAGCGGTCAAGTGGGGGAGCCACATCGCCGCGGCTCGAGATGCCGGAGTACGTCTCCTTCTTTTTGGAGCCGGGGTGGGTGACTCCACCGACGGCGTGGGGAGTCCGCCTACCGATGACTTTTGGTGGATCACCAAAGCCCAGCGATATTATGAAAATCCGGTTCCACTCGCAGGAGGAGTGCCCAATCCCACGCCCTCACCTAGCGCAACTCCAACCGCGACTCCAGCGGCGACTCCAGCGGCGACTCCAGCGGCGACTCCAACACCGGGCCCGACGGCGACCCCGGTGCCCACGCCGACTCAGGGGCCTAATGTGACCGCGCAAGCGGGCGACGTCCGGGTTGTCTTCACCGTCACCCAAGACTGGATCAGTGGATTCCAGGGGGAGTTTAAACTCACGAACACCGGTTCGCAGACCTTGGCGAGCTGGTGGCTGGAGTTTGATTTCGAACCGCGGATCTCCAGCGCCTGGGACGCGACCGTCCAGGCCCAGGGTCCTGAGCACTACAAGGCCACGCCAATGGTCTGGAACGGGAGCCTCGCTCCTGGGGCGACCGTTTCCTTCGGCTTCCTCGGCAGTCCGGGCAATGTGAAAAATCCGCCTCGGAACATTCGCGTCAATGGCAGCGGCGGAACACCAAGCCCAAGCCCGACGGCGTCACCGGCTCCCTCGGCGACGCCCAGCCCAACCGCGACTCCAACCGCGACTCCAACCGCGACTCCAACCGCGACTCCCACGCCGTCGCCAAGTCCGTCGGCCACGCCGGTGATTCCACCCGACTCCACGCCGACGGTTCCGCCTACCGGGAGTGGGCCATCTCTCAGCGGTCCGAAGATTGTCGGCTACTTTCCTGAATGGGGCATCTACCAGAAAAACTATCACGTCAGCGATATCCCGGCGTCCCAACTGAATGTCATCAACTACGCCTTCGCCAAACCAACGGCTTCCGGAGAGGTTTTGCTTTTTGATGAATACGCGGCCACCCAGCGCACCTATCCCGGGGACACTTGGGATCAGCCGCTGGCAGGTAACTTCAATCAACTGATCAAACTCAAGCAGAGCCATCCGCATCTGATCACCATGATTTCGATTGGAGGCTGGACGCTTTCCGGAGAATTTTCGGACCTTGCGCTCACACCCAGTTCGCGGGATAAATTTGCCCGTTCGGCCATCGTATTTATTAGGAAATACGGTTTCGACGGGGTGGATGTTGATTGGGAATACCCCGTTGGAGGAGGCCTTTCCTCCAACAAAAATCGTCCGCAGGACAAACACAACTACACCCTGCTCCTGCAGGAACTCCGCAACCAACTCGATACCGCCGGACGCAATGATGGAAAAACCTATTATCTCTCCATCGCGTCCCCAGCTGGACCTGACAAAATGGCCAACTATGAAATGGCGAATGTTGCTGCCATCTGCGATTGGATTAATGTCATGACTTATGATCTTCATGGCGATTGGGAATCGGTGACCGGACACCATGCTTCTCTCAACGGCAGGGACCGGGGGGATGTTCTTTCAGTGGAATCGGCGGTCAACGCCTATCTGGCGGTGGGAGTTCCTCCGGCCAAATTGGTGGTGGGCGTTCCGTTCTACGGCCGGGGCTGGCAAGGCGTCGATCCGACCGACCATGGTCTCTATCAGACCGCGACCGGAGGAGCCCCCGGCACCTATCCGCCGGACATGGAGTGGGCCTATCGCGATATTCAGGATCGGCTGGCCTCCCGGCCCGGGGTCTATCAGCGGTTCTGGGATGACGTTGCCCAAGCTCCCTGGATCTATGCGCCCGGCGAAAATAATGGCACCTTCATCACCTACGAAGACACTAGAAGTCTACGCCTCAAGACCCAATTGGTCCGGGATCGGGCCTTGGGCGGAATTATGTTTTGGGAGTTGAGCAACGACAGCAAGAATCCCGCCGACTCTCTGCTTAAGACGATTTCCGATGATCTGAAATGAAAAACTAATGCGCATAGAGACGGTCGTGGAAAAGGCGAAGGAAACTGCTGTTTTCCGGCGACGATCTAAGTTTCTCGTTTTTGGATCAGAGGAGCTTCAGGAGAAGGTGCTCACGAAGCCTGAATTTTTCGTCCTACAGTCGAGGACGCGGACGATTGGGCGCATAGTTCCTCAATGCTACCGGTAAGCGTATCGGCGACCATCTCAATGCCCGGATCAGACCCGAGGATGCCTTCCAAGGACACGTGGTCAAATCCATCGGCAGCAGTTCAATGTCGCTCGACGACACCGAGGAAAACCAAGAGCAATACCCTCAACCTGCCAGCCAGAAAGCCGGTTGTGGATTTCCAGTCATGGCCATCATGGGCGTGCTCAATCATGCTCACGGCGGATGGGGGGATTTTTACCCCGTTTTTCGGAGTGCCGAGGGATCATCCCGACACCCGCCGGGCCGATTTCGGTTTCCTGGCAGAAAATTCCGAGCGGGCTGAAGGTGGAAGCAGAGGGCCTGGAACGCTGTCAGCCCATCTTGATCCCCTATCCGGGCGTTGGAGCATTGGTCGCGTCGTCTAACGGGCGGGAAGTACGGCAGAAACGAGAGCGACTTGGCTGCACTCTGTTTTTTGTCTCTGCGCCGATGAGGGAAATATTGCATCTCGGGTCGTGAGGCCTCATTTGTTGAACCCATGCCCTCATTTGACGTTGTTTCCGAAGTGGACCGAATGGAAGTGAAGAACGCGGTGGATGCGTCCATCCGCGAATTGTCGACTCGATTTGATTTTAAAGGATCCAAAACCGAAATCTCCATCGATCCCAAAACCGGCTCCGTCATCCTCACGGTGGATGACAGTGCCCGTCTGAAAGCCCTCCGAGAAATTGTCACCGGCAAACTGGCCAAGCGCGGGATCGATTTGCGCAATGTGGAGCACAAAGATCCGGACATTTCCTCACTGGGACATTCCCGGCAGGAACTGGCCATCGTTCAGGGTTTGGAGGGGGATAAGGCCAAGGAAATCAGCAAGGCCGTCAAAGCGCTGGGGAAAAAAGTTCAATCGACGCTTCAAGACCGTCAGGTCCGGGTGACTGGAACCAAGCGCGACGACCTCCAAGCGGTTATGGCCTCCTTGCGGGCGGGCGATTTTGGCGTCGGGCTGAACTTTGTAAATTTCCGGGATTAGGGATTCTTGCAGGGGGACCCTGGCAGTGCTGGGCGCTCCACGGGAGCGCTGCCTGAATGAAACCCCGAAGGGCGCAATGTGTGGAAGCGAGCAAGTCAAATTTCCCTTATCACCCTCCTCCCCAATAACTTGATCGCGTGCTTTCGATCATATTCGCAGAGCTCATCGAGCAAGCGACTTCGACCTTCCTGTCCACGCCCGGAAGAGCGTTCTGGCATCTTTAAAATCACTTCCCGGCGGCTCTGATCGCTCGTTTTATATGATATTTTCCCCAGGTGTCATTAGTTGCAAGGCAACGTATCAATCTTGCCCTCACTCCGACCCTCTCCCCGGGGTCATTTTATTTGAGTTAATTTGCACGGACAAATCTGTCCCTCGGAATTCTTGCATCGGTTTCCGACTCCGGCATAATGGGAAGCTCGCGAGAGGCCGCCACGAGGCGTCGCAAAAATTCCCTTTCGGGCAGTTAGCTCAGCGGTAGAGCGGCTCGCTTACACCGAGTTGGTCGGGGGTTCGATCCCCTCACTGCCCACTTTGCTTATAATCAATGACTTGCTGCGTGCTTTAAGTCAAAGTAAGACCAATTCTAAGACCGTGCTCATCGCGGTTCGCATGAGATTAGGGTTGGTTAGTCGCTTTCGGCGCGCGTGTGCGCGCTTGCGCGCGCGCGAGGGCCTTATGACAGAATTTTCCGGTGTATCGGTTGATTCTCGAGTTTCATAAACTCCCGTCCGGCAGGTTTTATGAACGTACGGCTGTCAAATTGCACAATTTTTGTTCGATGCCGGCGAAGCGTTTCTTCCAGTTCTGCTCGGTCCAGCCTTTCAACTTGGGTGGGGTTTGGTTGATTGTGGCAAACTTCGCTCGTATCTTGCTTCGAAGCCCGCTTGTGGGGTGTAAATCCGCCAATCTTGTAGGTTGGAAATTGC
>Ga0222659_1000799_pt1 | contig 15620 bp, 13 predicted proteins | sample AntAcemetagen547_FD_179850 | JGI IMG/M metagenome (GOLD analysis project Ga0222659, IMG submission 179850) | Saline water microbial communities from Ace Lake, Antarctica - #547 | ecosystem: Environmental > Aquatic > Non-marine Saline and Alkaline > Saline | place: Antarctica: Ace Lake...
GAAGGTTGAGATGAAATGCTCTGAGCCTCTTAAAGGAAAAAAATGGGTGCCATTATCCACTTGTCTTTGAAACACCTGCGGCGTGGATGGATAAGGGTATTCTCCTCGGCTATTCGTTAATCTCCCTTCGGAATACCTTGCTGTGGAGTATTGTTCGTTTTCGGTATTATTACCGAGTTCTCGATCGATTAAAAGGTTGGGGAAACCCACTTGTTGAGGGAATAGTGTTGAAGCAAACTCGAAGATGAGGTACCCATCCGGTGTTTCGCGAAGGTTGTAATTTAGTGGCAAAACGGCCATATACGCTATCCGGTCAGGTGCATTATACAGAAAGTGGAAACCTTCCTGTAAGCTGTCTAGATCACTAAATGTGAGAAGATTTTTTTCGAGATCATCGAACCCACTTGGTCTCGTATCGGGTAATTTTCCCCAAACTGTTTTATCTGCTGTAAATGAGTGCAGCGTAATATCATACTTGCTCCAGTACCCCGTGAAGTAACGCGAGACCACATAGTCTTCCAGTGTTTCTCGTGAGTGAAGTTCTGCTTGTTCGAAAAGCGTTTTCACATTTGCGTCTCGCAACAATTCCTCCATCTGCCCGTCGAAGAGTACTTCGGCAATCGGGTCGTCGTTTATCGCAATTTTTTCCGCTATGATTTCTCTTTCGCTTTGTTCGCGATCCTGCATGTATTTCTTGAAATTGTAAGCTCCCAAAGTGGAAAAGAGGATCAGCAGCAGGGCGCCTTCCGGGAAACGAAAAACACTAGATTGGGTGAGAAGGCGCGAATACAATAAGGCGATTAAAACAAGAGCGGGCCATAGTACGAATGCCAAGTCTCTTATACCTAGAGAATGAGTTGCAACGACCCAAATCAATGTCAAAATAAGAATGGCTAAGAGCGTAGATTTAAAAGTAAGTCCTTTGCTTTTAGCAAAAAGAGAGAGTCCGTCGGCTATCATTATGGCGCTGAAATACAAAACGCCAACGGAGACCACACCGAATAAGCTGCTTACCGTAAGTTGATTGAGGTTGTTTATTTCAAATGGGATGGAGGAGTTCAATACCAGTTCCTTTGCCACATCATTTATCCATGCTGCTTGCAGGAAAAGCAAAGCCGCACCAACTGAGTATGCGAAGAGGAATTTTGGCCCACCATTTCCCTGTTTCGCCTCAGTCATTCCTTTTCTTGCGAGAAAAGACAAAACAAAAATCAAGAACACATTGATTAAATAGTCAACGAATGTTGGGGAAATAAACGAGGACGCATATAGCACAGGGTCGAAGCCAGCCAGCTTAGCTGTTACTGCGGGCCAGTCTGCGTTTAAACTTAAATAGCGCAGGCCTACTAATAGGGTGACTAGAGCGGGATAGAGAACATATTTCTTTCGACCACTTGACTCAGCTCGATAGACGGAAAGAATAGAGAACAGAATCAGCGCACCTCCGAGCAATGCGCTGAGAGCAAAAATGAAAGCTTTTCTCTTCGACCGAGATTCCTGGTCTGAAAATGAAAGATAGAAGTTCTGATGATCTGCTTTTAGCTTCACGCGACCAGCAGCGCTGCCGAGGTGAATTGATTCTATGTTGTCTTGTCTAAAATCATTGGTCAAGCCGCTAATGAGGTACTCATTGTGGTAGGGGAAAGTTCTTGAAATAAGAATGGCCGAGATGTATTCGTCAATTCCGTCGGTGAAATACACAAGTCGGTACCATCCATTTTCGAAGTGATGAATTTCGGTGCCCAACGCAGCCACTCGCCTAACAGATTCTGGAGAAATCGTGTTATCCGTCCAAAGGATCAGGTGGTCGTTTCGGAAAACAAAAAGGGCAATGTTTTCTTCTTGAAATAGCTTTTTGAATTCTTCTGAGCGCATCGCTTGGGCTCGGCGAGGGCCATACTCCTTGATGTTTGACTGCAGCTCGTGTATGATTCGAACTGTCTTATCGGTCTTTTCGTCAAGTGTTTTGGCGAATGATTGGGCTTGATCGATTTTGTTTGTCTCGAAGACCAATGCCGTGGAAATAACGTCGGCCAGCAAAACAAGAGCTAAGCCGAGAACAAGGAAAAACAGATTTAGGAGTCGATTTCGAGACATTGCGGTTTTCGATTGCGCAGCAGAAATTACACCAAAAAAAGAAACCCCACCGGTTGGTAGGGTTTAGCTTTCATCAAAGTTATGTTTATGAATCGCTTAGTGCTTCAGCACCAGCTACAATTTCAAGTATCTCGTTGGTAATAGAGGCCTGTCTCGCTTTGTTGTAAGTGAGCTTTAGGTCTTTCACCATATCCGAAGCATTATCAGTCGCTTTGTGCATCGCAGTCATTCGTGCGCCATGCTCGGAAGCATTGGAGTCTAGAATGGCTTTGTAAAGCTGAATCTTCAAAGATTTTGGGATCAACTCATTCACAATCTCATCTTTACCTGGCTCGAAAATGTAGTCGCTTTGGACCAAGCTTTCGGTAAGCGCAGGAGGAAGAATAGGAAGGAATTGTTCTTCTTTAAGAATTTGAACCGCTACATTTTTAAAAGAGTTGTAGATCAAAAACACTTTGTCAATTTTCCCTTCGGCAAACTTGTCCATCACGCTCTGGGCAATGATCGAAGATTCGTCGAAGTTCAAATTATCGTAAATCGTGTGAGGCTCTGCAGGATATCCTACACCAGGAACGTGGCTTGTCTTTTTAAATGCATCAAAAGATTTCTTTCCAACGGAAAGAACCTTAATGTCCGCATTGGGATTTGCTTCAATAAGCCCTTTTGCTCTCTTGATCACATTGTTGTTGAATGCTCCACAAAGACCTCTGTTTGACGTCACGGAAATTATGAGCATTCGCTTTACCTCACGCTGCTGAGCATAAACATTCTCAGCTACACTTGACGAATTGCCCACGTTCTGTAAAATCTCCTGTAGCTTTTCAGCGTAAGGACGCATTCGAGTCACTTTTTCCTGAGCTCTTCTCAACTTTGCAGCCGATACCATTTTCATGGCAGAGGTGATCTGCATGGTTGAATTTACCGAGGTAATTCGCGATCGTATTTCTTTAAGATTTGCCATTTGTGCTTAAGCTTTCTTTAAAGAGAAACTAATTGATGTACTTCTCGCTTAGATCGGCGGCTACTTTTACAAGAGTACTGGTAACCTCATCCGTCAATTTACCTGACTTCAGTGTATCTAAAATATCTCTGTGCTTCTCATCCATGAAGTGAAGGAATTCTTCTTCAAATTCTTTGATGCGATTCACGGGAACGTTATTCAAAAGTCCTTTCGTTCCGCAGTAGAGGATGGCAACTTGCTTCTCTACCGTCATTGGAGAGTTTTGAGCTTGCTTCATGATTTCCACGTTACGCGCTCCTTTTCCCAGAACCGACATGGTCGCTGCATCAAGGTCAGAACCGAATTTGGCGAAAGCCTCTAGCTCACGGTACTGAGCTTGGTCAAGCTTCAATGTACCTGCAACCTTTTTCATTGACTTAATCTGGGCTGCACCTCCTACACGAGATACCGAGATACCTACGTTAATTGCAGGGCGTACACCCGCTAAAAATAGGTTTGACTCGAGAAAGATCTGTCCGTCAGTAATCGAAATTACGTTAGTAGGAATGTAGGCAGAAACATCACCTGCTTGAGTCTCAATGATTGGCAGAGCAGTTAATGATCCGCCACCTTTAACTCTTCCTTTCAATGAGGCAGGAAGGTCGTTCATTTGTGATGCGATTTCGTCACTGTTGATGAGTTTTGCTGCACGCTCGAGTAGTCTTGAGTGAAGGTAAAATACATCTCCAGGGTATGCCTCACGTCCAGGAGGGCGGCGAAGCAAAAGTGAAACCTCACGGTACGCAACTGCTTGCTTAGAAAGATCATCGAATACAATCAAAGCTGGTCTTCCCGTATCACGGAAAAACTCACCGATGGCTGTACCTGAGAATGGTGCCAAGAACTGCATAGGAGCAGGCTCTGATGCATTTGCCGCTACGATTACCGTATAATCAAGTGCTCCTGCATCGTCAAGTGTTTTTGCGATTTGAGCTACCGTAGATCCTTTTTGCCCGATGGCAACATAGATACAGAAAACGGGCTCTCCACGATCGAAAAATTCTTTTTGGTTGATGATGGTGTCAATCGCTACGGTTGACTTTCCTGTCTGGCGGTCACCGATGATCAACTCACGCTGACCCCTGCCTATTGGAATCATGGCGTCAATCGCCTTAATCCCCGTTTGCAATGGCTCATCTACTGGCTGCCGGTATATTACTCCAGGAGCTTTACGCTCAATTGGCATCTCGAGAAGTTCGCCTTGTATAGGTCCTTTTCCGTCGATTGGCTCTCCAAGCATGTTCACCACTCGGCCCAGCATTCCTTCACCTACGTTGATAGAGGAAATAAGTCCAGTTCGCTTTACGGTATCTCCTTCTTTGATTCCTTCTGATGAACCCAAAAGTACTGCTCCGACATTGTCTTCCTCTAGGTTAAGAACGATACCTCTTAATCCAGTTTCGAACTCAATGAGCTCTCCTGCTTGAACGCTGGAAAGTCCATAAATCCTTGCGATACCATCCCCTACTTGGAGAACGGAACCTACTTCTTCTAGTTCTGCTTCTGACTTGAATCCTGCAAGTTGCTCTTTGAGGATGGCGGATACTTCTGCCGGTTTTACTTCAGCCATGGTGTATTAATTAAAGTTCTGAGATGTATGGGGTTTTTGAAAATTCTCGTTTGAGATTATTCAGTTTTCGCGCTACTGACTCATCGTACTGTTTGTCACCAACGCGTATAATGAAGCCACCGATCAGTTCTTTGTCAACCTTTTCGGTAAGCTCTACTTTGTCGTATAAATTGGTAATAAAGGCCAAGGCCTTTTTCTTTCCTTCTTCATCCAAAGAAACCGCCGTAATGATTTCTGCCGTTACAATTCCTTTGTGCTCGCGGTAAATTTGCTGGAAGGCGTTTGCAATTTCAGGTAACTGATCTTCTCGTTTCTTTTGGGTTACTAATGCCAAAAATTTGAGGGTAATCGCACCGATCTTCCCCGCAAAAATTGTGTTGAGAATCGTCCGTTTTTTCGCCGTTTTAACAACGGGGCTTTTGAGGAGCATAACCAAGTCAGGACTGGTTGAGCAAGTATCAGCAATCAACTTCATTTCGCCCGCAACAGTCTCTAGTTCTTTTTGCTCAATGGCAAAAGAGAGTAGTGCTTTGGCGTATCGTTTGGCTGCTTTTGAATTCTGATGCATCAGTTCAATTTTGCTTCTTCGAGGTACTTGTCAATCAAATCTTTTTGCTTTTTGTCAGCGCTCAATTCTTGGCGAATCACCTTTTCAGCAATGTGGATACTAAGATCAGCTACTTGCTTTTTCAACTCGGTAATAGCCGCTAACTTCTCGGTGCGGATATCCGCTTTAGCAGAGCTAAGAATCTTACCATATTCAGCTTCGGCTTTCTCCTTTGCTTCAGAAATAATTTTGTCCTTAGTAGATCGAGCATCCTTAAGCATAGCATCACGCTCTCCTCTAGCTTCTTTCAAAAGCTCTTCGTTGCTCGACTGCAAATTGGCCAAATCCTGTCTGGCTTTTTCCGCAGATTTTAGGGCATCATCGATCGAGTTTTCACGCTCGCGGATGGATGCCAAAATAGGTTTCCAAGCCATCTTGGCCAGAATGAGGACCACGATTATAAAGGCAATCGAAGACCATAAAACAGTACCTATACTAACTGATAACATATTATTTGCTCTTTAAAAGGTTAATGAAGGGCCCTGACCAACCGTCAGGGCCATCTTCATCTTGTTTGTTTTAGAGAACAACCAAAAGACAAACGATCACTGCGAAAAGTGCAACACCTTCAACGAGTGCTGCTGCAACGATCATGTTTGCTCGGATGTCTCCCGTAGCTTCTGGCTGACGAGCCATTGATTCAAGGGCTGAGGCACCGATTTTACCGATTCCCATACCTGCTCCAATAGCTGCGAGTCCTGCTCCGATTCCTGCGAATCCGGCATCTGCCGCTGCTTGCAAAATAATAGCTAATAATTCCATTTAGCGTTTGTTTTTATGTGGGTTAATAAATGGCTAATTAATGATGTCCTTCTTGGGTGGCTTCTCCTAAATATAAGGCCGCTAATAGTGTAAACACGTAAGCCTGCAGGAATGCTACCAATAACTCAATGAAGAACATGAAAATCATAAACAATACACTTCCGAAACCAACTCCGTATCCGGCAGCGGCACTTTGCTCTCCGAATATTAAAACGAGAGAAACGAATGCTAAAATGATAATGTGACCAGCAGTGATGTTGGCCGTAAGTCGAACCATCAATACCAATGGCTTAATGAAAATGCTGGCAATCTCAATTGGAACTAGAATGAATTTAATAGGAAGTGGAACACCTGCAGGCCATAAAATGTGGCTCCAGTAATGCTTGTTTCCGTTTACAGTAATCAGTATAAAAACTATGGTTGCCAGAACCAATGTTACCGAAAGCGTTCCCGTAATATTGAAGCCGCCGATGAATGGGATGAGCCCCAACATATTGGCAATCCATATAAAGAAGAATGTCGTTAACAAAAACGGCATGAACTTCTCTGCCTTTGCTCTGCTTCCGATAGAAGGAATAGCTACCTCATCGCGAATGAAAAGAATGAGTGGCTCGAGAAATGACTGTAATCCTTTGGGAGCTTGACCTACCCTTTTTTTGTAAGATCTAGCAACAGAACCGAAGATCAGAAGCAAAAGGAAACACGTTAGGAGAACACCAGTAACGGTCTTAGTTATGGAGATGTCAAATACAGCAGCATTTGTTGCTTCTCCTGTTTTTGCATCTATTTCAAGGGGAGCAGAACCATTAGAGTAGTAAATGTGCTCGTGAAACATTACATAATCTCCGTAAGTGTAGTAGTGATAGTCAACCGCTTCACCGCTAGCATCAGTGTATTCGCCGTGGCGCTCATCGTGGTAAAAATGTGAGCTCGAGAATACATCTAGACCATTGTCGGTGTAAAGGATAACTGGCAGGTAAAGGGCTAAATCACCGATGATATGGATTTCATGCGCGTCAGAAATGTGATGCAGAATCATCTCTCCAGCGTCAAAAGAACTCTCTTCAGAGTGGGCTTCTTCCACGTGAGTATCACTTTCGTGATCATCGTGATCATGCTGAGCAGAAACGTTAAACGCTAAACCAGCAAAAAGAGTCAGAAATAGAATGCTCTTAGTAAGAGCTTTTTGGATGGCTGTGTTCATCAGCATTATCGGGTGTTTTCGGCGCAATAAGGCGTTCAAAAATCGAATGCAAAGCTATTGATTAAATACGTAGAATGAAATAAATGAGATGGTTTTTTTAACACCTGTTAAAAGACCCCTCAATACCCCTGTTAATCAGTGTTATGAGGATCGGATTATAGGGAGAAGATTTTTGATTTCTGCCACGAGGAAAAGCATGTAACCTATGATGTAACCAATGGCAGTGAACTTCAAGTTGTCTTTGTCCAAAACTCCAACCATAACTAGGATGATTGCCGAGAGGAATAATTTCGCAGTAAGCGAACCCATAAAACTGGCTACAAATATCTGAGGCCTCTTATTGTTGGCCTTGACCAAAAAGCGGTGGATAAAAAATGAGGCGGTGGTGAGCAGGGCCATCGAAAGCCAAAACGAAAAAGGAACACTTTGCCCTAAAAGTTGGCTGGCTGATAGCCATGCACCCAAGCAAACTAATGTGGTTATAATGACTAAGTCTCGAAGGAATGACTTGTTGGTCTGTGCCGCTTTCATTTGGTAGTAGTTTTTATTACAATGTAGATAGCTGCGGCTACTCCAATCAAAGAGAGAAGCAAGGTGAACCAAGGTGTCTCGAGTTCAAGTTGTTTATCAAGAGCGATACCTCCATAGACTGCGGCCGCTATGGTTATTCCCATTTGAATGGCCATACCCGAATATTTGTAGAAGTCGTTGACTGGTCGTTTAACCTCTTCCTTGCTTGGTTTCTTCTTGTCGGGACTGAGACTCACTTGGCGTGTTTTTTAATTCTTTGATTACTCCGCCTCCCATTGTGCAGTTTCCTGTGAAAACGGCTCCAGGTTCGATGGCCAACTTTTTCGTAGTGATGTCACATTCTAGTCGAGCTGTAGATTTGAGACTTAGAAGGCCATTCACGGAAATTTGACCTGTTATTTTTCCTTCAATGTCCGCATTTTCACAAACCACTTTTCCATCAATAGAGCCTGATGCACCAACCACCAAGCGGCCTTTTGCAGTGATCGTTCCCTTTACCGTTCCGTCAATGCGAATATTACTATCCGTTTTGATTTCGCCTTCTATGTTCGTTCCTGATACAATTCTATTTAACTTTTCAGGTGTTTGAGATTCGCTCATCTTGGACATTTCTTTGGGGTTTGAACTCTTAAACATGATGTCTTTGTTGTGTCCTATCTAGAGGTAATTTTCCTCGAAGAAGGCCTGGTATACGTCTGCATTTTTATTGCGAAAAAGTGTCGTGAAGTTTTTTGTTGTGATAACGAAAGTTTGGTAACCCTTCTGGTTGATCTCTTCGAGTGCAGTTTTGTTCACTGCAAAGGTATTGAAGTAGTTCATGGCCTCTGCCTTATCTTTAAAACTTCTCACAATAATGATTTGGTGATCTCGATCGATGAAGCTGTTGGTGATTCTCAAATTATCATTTCTGAAGGATGCGGTGTTAAAGTCAGCGATAGATTCCTTCAAGTCAGTGGAGCTAGCTTCAGCTTTTGGGAAAATTAGAGCGAAAAAATGCTCTGAGTCGTCTTTGGCAATGTACATCGCTGTATTTACTGGAGCAGCGGGGGCATTATCATCGTCAGCTAAATTTGAATCGGGGTTGTCCCTCTTCTCGTCTCTCGCTATTTTAGCCTTGAGCTCGTTTAGTTGCCCTAGAAGTTCCGCAGCCTTATCGGCTTCTTCAGTTCCTCTAAATTTAGAGATGATTTCACGCAAAAGATTTTCATAAGCCTCTGGCTGTTTCTGAGCGCCTATTGTGAGGGCTTTAATTAAATAGTATTTCGAAAGGTAATTGTTGTTTGGCTCATCTCGAATCACCGTATTGCAAGTGAGCATCACGTCATTGTACTGCCGTCTGCTGTAGTTTTTATAAGTCGCTTCATAGGCTTTTCTCTCTTCCTCGACGTTTCGATTCTTCTCTGTAATATAATCAGGATCTGTAATAAGCTTAGCGAATTCACTGTCGGGATAATCTGCCAAAATCACATTCTTGTAGTATTCGGAGTTGTCTCTATACCCCGTTCCGACAAATCCACCTGACTCTTCCTTTTCAACATAAATGCGGTATAGTTGGTAGTGCGCCGGCAGCGAAGTGACACTTGTATCGTATTCGTTCGTTATCCGCAAGAAGGACTCTATAGCATTGTCATCATCCTGTAGTCGTTCCTTATAGATTGTTCCTATTTCGTACAAAGAGGCAATAATCTCGTTATGCGCAGCTGCCATCGCCTCCTCTCCGAGCGGAAGTTCTACCAAATAGTCTTCCAGAGTCTTTTGTTCTTCTTCCGTTCCGATATCTGCTATTGTGCTATCGATATCTGTTGCTTGAGTGCGCCTCGCCATATTGACATCGGTTTTCATCGATCGTCGCCAATTGTCCTCATTGGGCCTATCATTCCAGCGACTTTTATATTCTGTAAATCCCGAGCTGAGTGCATTGGTATTGTAGAAGTACCACTTCCTCCCTGAACTAGAGCTACCTCCTGCGGAAAAGTTAGGTCTGTTTTGAAGTCTCTCCAGCGCATCAAGTTCGTCTTGGCGCTTTTGATCAGCCTCGGCCTCGAGTTGGGCCATGATCTTCAAGATTTTCTTATCCCGATCTTTTTCATCAAGCGAAGCCAAAGCAATCAAGCTATCGTTGGTTTCGACAACCTCAATGTTATTTACCAGATCGTTCAATGAATTGGCCTTGGCAACAATTGACTTGTAATTTGGAAAGTCTTCGGGAAGGATGGTGGCCGTGCTGTCGTAATAATTCTTGGCCAGCACATAATTTCTATCCGCAAAATTTATTTCGGCCAACCGCAAGTAACTTTTCCCTTTTTGAATAGGGTTACTGATGCTTTTTCGGATAGAAGTTTCCAAATATTCAATCCCTTGTGGAATGTTTTGCTCTTCTATTTCAATGTCAGCGAGGGCATAATAGATCTGATCAAAATATTCTTCGTTCTTCTCATCGTTTGCCATTTTGACAAGCATGTCCTTAATCTTTTTAGAATCGAGTTTTCTATCAAAAGCAAGAGCTTGGGAGATTTTGGCGTAAAATTCCATCTCATAGTCGGGTTTCATATCAACTACTCTGATATACGCGTCGATTGCGTTCGCATTGCGCCCTTCCATATTGTAAACCTGAGCTAGAATGTAGGTCAGGCGGGCTTTCATTTGCTTGTCATCACAAAGATTTGATGCATCCTCCAAGTAGGGGATGGCATCTTTATACCGATCTTGTCTCAACATCATTTGAGCTTTTACGGTTTCAAGTTGCCACACAAAATCCTTTGGCTTTTCTTTTGAATTGTCATCTTCTATGATACTAAGCACAGTGGCGGCTTTTCCAAAGCGCTCTTGCTCAATGTAAGTGCGCGCCAACCAAATGGCTGCATCAAAGCGAGATCCCTGTCCTTTATATTTCTTGGCTACATAAGAAGTCATCTCCTCGGCCTTCGCGTATTGACCTTTGTAGAAATTTGCTACACCAATCATCAAGTAGCAGTCATCAATCCAATTGTTGTGCTCCTTTTTACTAATGTCCATGCTGTGGCGGTCAATCACCGTGCTGCACTTGTCAATGATTTCATCCATTTGAGGATAGAGATTTTTCTGCTCCTCTTCACTTGGCATTACATATATGGGTAAAAGCTCTAAAAAGTCTTCATCCTTGCTGGCCCACACCTGTTCTTTCGTTAATCGGAGAATTTCCGACGCGTTGAAATACCAATTGTAATGAGACGTTGTATTGTGGTACAGTCGATTTGTAAAGCCCGATTTTTTCTTTGAACACCCCGCCAACGCAAAGATGGAGGTGAGAAATATCAGGGTAAGAATTTTGTATGGTCGAATGGAATTCACAGGCTGCCTTTTCGGAATACTCGTTAAACACGAATACTGCAAAATTATTGCATTTTTTTGAATGAGAGTTTGAAAAAGGATTTATGATATTTGTCCCTACCGGATGGAGAAGAAGCAAACAAAGAAAGAGCGGCGAAAGCAGCTCATAAGAAAGCTGAAAAGTAAGTATAGACTGGTGGTCATGAACGACGCCACCTTTGACGAAAGTTTTTCGGCCTTTCTTACACCTTTAAATGTGATTGCGGGCGTTGCATTTTTATTCATCTCTATAGCTGTTATAGTATTATCAATAGTAGTCTTAACACCCTTGAAGGAATACATACCTGGCTATAGTGACTCCCAAACCCGAATACGTGCATTGAATGCTACTGTGAAGGTCGATTCTCTTGAGCAGGCTCAGGCTGTCTACATTTCTTATTTTGAGAATATTCAAAGGATACTGAACGGCGAAGTGGAAACAGATACTTCTAAAATGGCTCTCGGAGGAGGTTCAGAGGAGTATGACGACTTGGATTTTTCCGCCTCGCCTCAAGATTCTCTTTTGCGTCAGGAAATAGAATCAGAAGAGAGGTACGCCTTGAGTTCCGAATCTCAATCAGTTTCTGAGTCACTCGGGCTACCAGGAACACTGCTCTTTCCGCCAGTCATCGGGACAATCACATCAGATTTTGATCTGAAAGTTGGGCATTATGGTATCGATGTGGCCGCCAAAGAAGGAGAAACGGTGAAAGCCATTCTCGATGGAACGGTAGTCATGTCTTCATTTACTTCAGATGGTGGAAATGTCATTCAAATCCAGCACGCCAATAACTTGGTATCGGTTTACAAACACAACTCCGTCTTGTTGAAAAAAGTCGGTGATAGAATAGAGGCTGGAGATTCGATCGCTATTATCGGAAATTCGGGAGAACTGACCGATGGCCCTCATCTGCATTTTGAACTCTGGTACAATGGAACTCCGCTTAATCCTAGGGACTACATCGCATTTTCTTCTTAATTATGAGACTGAAAGAATGGTTGAGTAAACCGATAGCTGCCTTAGCAGCCAAAAAAGTGGAGAAATGGAGTCGAGAGGCATTGAAGCGCCAAGAGGAAACGATGTCCTCTTTGGTTTCCAAAGCCCAGAATACGGCCTTCGGAAAGGACCATTCGTTTTCCGAGATTAAGAACTATTCAGAATTTAAGGAGCGCGTTCCTCTGCGCGAATATGAGGGTCTCAAGACCTATATCGATAGAATTGTGGCTGGAGAAGCAGATGTTTTGTGGCCAGGGCGACCCATCTACTTTTCGAAAACCTCAGGCACCACCAGCGGAGCCAAATACATCCCGATCACTAAAGAGTCGATGCCCCACCATACGGATGCCACGAAGAATGCGCTGCTACTGTATATCGCAAAAACGGGAAAGGCCCAATTTGTAAACGACAAGATGATTTTCCTTCAAGGAAGCCCCGAATTGGGAGACACGAATGGAATTCCCACAGGAAGGCTTTCGGGAATAGTGGCTCATCACGTCCCAGCATATTTGCAAAAGAATCGACTTCCCTCTTTAGAAACCAATTCAATTGAGGACTGGGAAACAAAGGTAGCGGCGGTAGTTGAGGAGACGCGCAACCAACCTATGAGTCTGATCTCGGGCATACCGAGCTGGGTTCAACATTATTTTGAAAAACTCCTAGAAGTCAGCGGTAAAGCAACTGTTCAAGAGCTGTTTCCCACCTTCAAGCTTTTTGTCTACGGCGGCGTAAATTTTGAGCCTTACCGACCTCGATTTGAGAAGCTAATCGGAGGGAGAGTTGACAGCATCGAAACCTATCCAGCCAGCGAAGGCTTCATCGCTTTTCAGAACGAACAAGATGACAAGTCGCTTTTGCTCAATATTGAAGGGGGGATCTTTTTTGAGTTTATCCCCGTCGAGACTTATTTTGATGAAAAGCCGACTAGGTTGAGTTTGGCAGAAGTCGAGATTGGAAAAAACTATGCTTTGGTTCTTTCTACCGACGCGGGTCTTTGGGCTTACAGCATTGGCGACACAGTGAAGTTTACCTCACTCGATCCATATAAAATATTGGTGACGGGTAGAATTAAGCACTTCACGTCTGCTTTTGGTGAGCACGTCATTGCCGAAGAGGTAGAAGGAGCTCTAAACGAAGTGGTGTCCAAATATCCCGCCGAGGTCATCGAGTTTCACGTGGCGCCCAAGCTAAATCTTACAGGAGGACTACCGCATCACGAATGGCTGGTGTCTTTTGCCAAAGAGCCCGAAGACATGGAGGTCTTTTCGGCAGAGCTCGATCTAGCCATGCAGAAAAAGAATATTTACTATGCGGATCTGATCAAGGGGAAAATATTGCAACCACTGAAAATAACATCTTTACAGAAGGATGCGTTTAATGAGTTCATGAAGTCTAAGGGTAAATTGGGCGGGCAAAACAAAGTGGCGCGCCTCAGTGATAACCGAGACAACGCAGACCTCCTCCTTCGATGGAAAAAATCCTAACGCTACTATTTTCATTTTTTCTCCTTTCGGCTGTCGCCCAAGTTAGCCTGGTTACCTCCCAAATGGATTTTGGAACGTTGACCAGAGCGGACGAGAATTTCGCGGATTTTGGAATTCAAAATAAGTCCAATAAGCAAGTCATTATTTTTCGAGTCGAGGTACCGAAAAACGTGGATGTTACTTTTAGTTCAAAAACCATTGAACCTGGTGAGACAGAATTCGTTCGTCTACGCTACAATCCTTCCAAAGAAGGCTCATTTAAAGAAAAGTTTGATGTTTTCACGAGTGCATGGTCGGTACCGCAGCAGATCACATTGAAAGGCGAGTCTACCTATGCGGCAGATCGGTTTATGCCTTGTCCCGATTTTTCGGATGATCCTGCGGGTTCTCTCAGACCGTTTAGCGTCACGGCCAGAACGATGCGAAATATTCCATTGGCCAAAGCGGAAGTTCAGATTTATAAAGACGGAGAAACGGTTGGGAAGCATTACACGGATTCCAATGGCGAGCTCGACCTAAACCTCCCTGTTGGGAGATATTACTTTGCACTTGACGGCTTGGATACTTCCATTTTTGTCAATGCAACAAATGACCATCTCGTGGCTTTTTTGGATGTGGAGCAAATCGCAGAAGTCAATCCGAGTCCCAAAATTCCTGAACCTGAGATCATCCCTATTGCACCTCAAGAGCCTGTCACCCCTGAAGTGACTGCGCCATCTTCACTACTCCAAAGTGTTGCTAAGGAAGAAGATCTTGCATTGCCTCTTTCGAAATTCAAACCAAACAACTTGGTTTTTTTAGTCGACGTTTCCACCTCGATGAAACACAACGGCAAGCTGGACTTGCTAAAGGTAGCCATGATCAATTTGATCGACGACCTCAGAGATGTAGATCGCTTCACGCTGATTTCTTACGCCACTGATGCCGGCGTTATTTTAAAGACGGAAGGGAACCTTGACAAAGAAGCCTGCAAGTCTGCGATCAAGGGATTGGCTGCCGGAGGAAAAACAGAAGGAACAAAAGCCATTAATCGAGCTGGTCAAGCGGCAATGGATTTTTATATAGAAGACGGCAACAATCAGATCATCTTGGCAACCGACGGCGCTTTTAATGAAGGTGCTTATAAGGCGCAGAAGCTGTCGGCGAAGTACAAAAGGAAAGGTGTGGTGACATCAGTCGTAGGGATAAAGTGCGGTAAATACACAAGCAAAGAAATGAAAGAACTTGCCGATAAGGGCGGGGGTAATTTTGTTGCGCTCGGTGGAATTGAAGATGCTGATAGCAGAATATTGGATGAGGTTAAATTGCGCTCCGCCAAATAATATCTGTCAACAGAGTCAAGTGTCTGAGCTAGAAAGTTCGATAGCAAGGCGCACGTAGTTTTAAAATTTAAGGATCTGACTGATGTCAATGCGATGTCCTGAGTTCCGTCGAAAGGACTGTTTTTAAAACAAGAGGAACGATCATAGCGGACTTTATATACAGACACTAAATAGCCTCTTCTGTGGTGGACTATATGTTATCTTTGCCCCTTCATGCAAGACAAAACAGCGAAGCACATTGCCATTCTCGGTTCCACAGGTTCTATAGGAACGCAGGCCCTAGAAGTTATCGAAGCACATCCCGATGAGTTTGTGGTAGAGGTGCTTACCGCAAATAGAAATGCGGATCTTTTGGCCGAGCAGGCCCTGAAGTTTCTACCCAACGCCGTGGTGATCAATGATAAATCGCGGTATGAGTGGTTAAAGAATTTGCTTTTTGACAAAGGCATCAAAGTTTATTGCGGTGCCGAGGCTATTGCCGATGTAGTTCAAATGGAGGAGATCGATATCGTTCTTACGGCTTTGGTTGGTTTTTCAGGCTTGCAACCCACTTTAAAAGCAATTGAGGCGGGAAAGCACATTGCCCTGGCAAACAAAGAAACACTAGTAGTCGCAGGTGAATTAGTGACAGCCGCCGCGCGGAAAAAGGGAGTGAACATCTACCCGGTAGATTCTGAGCACTCGGCCATATTTCAGTG
>Ga0222659_1000805_pt1 | contig 15511 bp, 11 predicted proteins | sample AntAcemetagen547_FD_179850 | JGI IMG/M metagenome (GOLD analysis project Ga0222659, IMG submission 179850) | Saline water microbial communities from Ace Lake, Antarctica - #547 | ecosystem: Environmental > Aquatic > Non-marine Saline and Alkaline > Saline | place: Antarctica: Ace Lake...
TGGCCGGCTTCGTCTCCGAATCCTTCCAGGGGGCGATCCACCGTGCGCGTCTCATGCACACAAGCTGAACCGTTCATATGAACACTTCAAGCGAATTCTTCTGCATAAGGTCTGTCCCTTTGCGATAAAAGCAAATTCCTAGCAGCAAATGCACCACCACCCGCGCCTCGCTACTGACCGGCCTCTATCCGCGCAGGGGCGGGAAAGGGATAGAACTGATCGGCAAGGACATGCTCACCCTCGGTGAAGGCATGAGGCTGGCCGGATACTCGACCGGTATGAGCGGCAAGTGGCACAACGGCAGCTCGCGCGGGACGCGGCCACGGGATCGCGGCTTCGACGAGGCATACGGCCTATGGGACGGCGCCTGCAATTTTTTCGATCCCGTGCAACCCAACCCGAAATTCAAGGGTGGAAAATTCCGGGTATTCGGTCACAACGACGATTTCATCACCGAGTTTCCCGAGGATTTCTACACCACCGATGCCTTCGGCGACCATGCGGTGGAGACGATACGAAAGCAGGCGAAGGCCGGGAAACCGTTCTTCCACTACCTCCCCTTCACCGCACCGCATTATCCGCTGCATGCAAGGCCTGAGGACATCGCGGCATACAAAGGAAAGTTCTCGGCCGGGTGGGAGAAGCTCATCGAAGAGCGGCGGGCAAACCAGATCAAGATGGGTCTGATCGATCCGAAAACCTGGCCGGACATTCGCGGTATCGACAAGGTCAAAGGCTGGGAGGAGTCCAAGGGTATTGGCGAGAAATGGCAGAACCTTCGGATGGAAACCTATGCGGCGATGGTAACTTCAATGGATACAAACATCGGCAAGGTGCTCGATGTCCTTGATGAGCTCGGCATCACCGAAAACACCCTAATCCTTTTCCTCAGCGACAACGGCGCATGCTCCGAGACCCCCGGAGGGAACGACATAGCCCAAGTCCCCGGCTCAAAGGAATTCTACTCGCACGTCGGCCCCGGCTGGGCGCACTTCCAGAACACCCCGCTGCGCAGATACAAATCCACCTGCAATGAGGGCGGAGTCGCCACCCCGCTCGTCGCCCGCTGGCCGGCGCGGATCAAGGCTGGTTCGAAAACGGATGCCGTCGGCCACATTATCGATTTCATGCCCACCTTCCTAGCGTCCGCAGACACCGCGTATCCGGACGAATACGGCGGAAAAGAGTTGCTGCCGCTGGAGGGTAAAAGCCTGCTTCCCATTTTCAGCGGCCAAGGCGAAATCCGTGACGCTGACGAATACCTCTTCTGGAACTGGTCAGGCACCCGCGCCGCACGGAAGGGCGATTGGAAAATCGTCTCTGCCGGAAAATCGAAAACCTGGGAGCTCTACGACCTTTCCACCGACAGGACGGAGACCAACAACCAAGCAGTCAAACACCCGGAGTGTGTGAAGGAGATGGGTGAAAAATGGGCTGACTGGGCGGTGACCACTGGGGTGAGGAAATAAGCTGGCGGAGTTGGTTTGATTCGGCTCTTGCGGCGTGGGCATCCGCTGATAGCTAACTACAACTTTTCCAGATCCAGGAAATGCCGTTTGGATGAAACCAGATGCCTGCGCATCGCATCGGCAGCCTTGTCGGGGAGCCCCAGCGCGATGGCTTCCACAATCTCACTATGGGCTGCGATCACTCCTGAATACCAGTCGCTATCGCCCCGGTTGGTTTGCGCGTATTCGATGATTCTCCGCTCCATCGCGCCAAGGACTCCAGCGTAGATCCGGTTTCCCGATCCCTTCGCGATCACCAGATGGAAGGCGATGTCCGCCTTGCTGAACTTTACCCGCACACCTTTCACCTTCTCCATCCGCTCAAGCACGGCCCGAAGTTCTTTGAGCACACTTTCCCCCGCATTGGTCGCCGCCATGCGCGCGCATTCCGTTTCGATCAGAATCCGGAAATCAATCAACTCGTCAAAACCCGCCTCCACGACAAGCGATGCGTAAGCTTTCATCGCCGTCGCAAGAAAATCCAGGCTGGGATCCGAGATATAGGTGCCGCTTCCCTTGGTAGTCCGCAACAACCCCCTGCCGCGCATTTGTTGGATCGCCTCACGAATCACCGTCCTGCTCGCGCCAAAGCGTTCGCAAAGCTTTTCCTCGGAAGGCAGACGCGTTCCCGGAGTGATTTTCCCGGAAAGAATCTCGCCTTCGATTTCATCGATAATTTCCCGGCTTCTCTGAGACACAATGCAGAAACTGCCCCTTCCGCATCAGCTACTCCAGAAGATTTACGAAAATCTGTATGACAACTCAGCAAAAAGCTGTATGACAGCTTCAAACACAAATCAGACCATGCTTCAAACCGGAATCCTAAACCCCGACATCCTCAACCTCATCGCCCGCGTCCGCCATACCAATACGCTGGTCATCGCCGACTGGGCTTTCCCCTACTGGCCGGAAATTGAAACCGTGGATATCTCCCTGACAAAGGGCGTGCCCACCATCCTCCAAGTGCTGGAACTCCTGAAACCAAACTTCAAAATCGGTCGTGTCCTCCAAGCCGAAGAATTCCTCACCACAAATCCCGAGGAAACTGTCAAAGCCTACAACACCTCTTTCCAGGAAATCCCCGACGTCATCGTCGAGCGCCCCGCCCACCTCGACTTCAAGAAACTCGTCCCCGACGCCATCGGCCTCATCCGCACCGGAGACACCACCGCCTACGGCAACATCATCCTCGAATCCATATAACGGAACGCGGATCTTCAGTCCGCCCCACAACCCAAGTCTTCCTTAGTCTTCAAAGTTTAAAATTTAAAGTTTCATGCGCACCGCCATCACCCTCTGCCAAGTCCCCGAAGCCGCCGCCGGCCCCTTCGTCTTCCACCAGCCCCTCGATAAAGCCTTCGCCCTCGCCAAGGAAACCGGCTTCGACGATGTCGAACTCTTCCTCCCCGGCCCCGACCACGTTTCCATCAGTGAAATCAAAAAGCTCTCGGAAACCCACGGACTCGGCATTGCCGCGGTTGGGACCGGCGCCGGAATGGTAAAACACGGCCTGTCCCTTACCGACCCATCGCTCGACAAGCGCGTCGCCGCCATCGACTTTCTCGAGCAAATGATAGCCTTCGGCGGCCAACTCGGAGCCCCCGCCATCCTCGGTTCCATGCAGGGAAAACACGGCGGTGAAGTCTCCAAAGAGCAAGCCCTCGAATGGCTCTCCGAAGCACTAGTCATCGCCGGAAAAACCGCCGCGAAATACAACGTCCCGTTCATCTACGAACCCCTCAACCGCTACGAGACCAACCTCATCAACCGCCTCGGTGATGGCGCGGAATTCATCGAAGCAAACTCCCTCGAAAACATCGTCCTCCTCGCAGACCTGTTCCACATGAACATCGAGGAACCCGACCTCGCGGCTTCCATACGGATCGCCGGAAAACACATCGGCCACGTCCACTACGCGGATTCCAACCGCCGCGCCATGGGTCTGGGTCACACCGATCCGGCACCCATCGTCACCGCCCTCAAGGAAACCGGATACAAAGGCCACCTCTCCGCAGAAATCTTCCCCCTCCCCAGCGACAAAACCGCCGCCCAACAAACCATCAAATCCATCCGTAGCGTAATCTGAGATATTTCCCGCAGCAGCTTCTTCCTTCGGATTTAGAGTTTAAAATTTAAAGTTTCAAATGATCCCCACCCGAAAACTCGGCAAAACCGACCTCCAACTCCCCATCCTCTCATTCGGAGCCTCCTCCCTCGGAAACGAATTCCGCGCCATCACCCTCGACGAGGCCATGCGGTCCACCCGCACCGCTCTCGACCTCGGCATCAACTTTATCGACACCTCACATTTCTACGGCCGCGGCATGTCGGAAATCCTCCTCGGGATCGGCCTGAAAGAAGTCCCGCGCGACTCCTACCTCCTCGGTAGCAAACTCGGGCGCTACTCCGATATCCATTTCGATTTTTCCGCAAAACGTGTCGAGGAATCCGTCCACATCTCCCTCCAACGCCTCAATACCGACTACCTCGACATCATGCTCCTGCACGACGTCGAATTCGTCCCACTCGAACAGATCTGGAACGAAACCCTCCCCGCCCTCATCAAAGCCAAGGAACAAGGAAAAATCCGCGCCATCGGCTTCTCCTGCTATCCGCTGAAAACTTTCAACACCGTGCTCGACCACGTCGAAGATGAGATCGACTGCGTCCTGAGCTACAATCGTTACACACTTCAGAACACCTCCTTCGCCACCGAACTCCTCCCCCGGCTTGAGGCCAAAGGAATAGGCGCGATGAACGCCGGCCCCTTCTCCGCACGCCTGCTCACCAACTCGGAACTCCCCGCTTGGCTGAAAGAGCCTGAATCCGTCAAACAAGCCGCCCGCGATGCCGCGAAACTCTGCGCCGACAACGGCGTCGATATCGCCCAACTTGCTCTCCAGTTCTCCTGCGAGCACCCCGGCCTCGCCACCACCATCGCCGGCTCCGCCAACCCGGACAACATCAGGAAATGGGCGGAGTGGCTCGCCGCACCCATCGACCGCAAACTCCTCGCCCAAGTCCTCGCCATTTTCGAACCCGTCAAAGACCTCGGCCACAACGAAGGCCTCCCGGAAAACAATTAAAAACGGAACGCGGACTTTAGTCCGCCACACAACCCAAGTCGTTCCTGAAAACTGAACACTTCTCACTACCAAACTTTCCATGAACGCCATCGAATTCACCGAACCAAAGAAAATCACCGTCATCGACCGCCCCAACGAGGATAACCCCGCGCCCGGCGAAGCCGTCGTCCGCACCCATCGCATGGGCATCTGCGGGACGGATCTCTCCTGCTATCTCGGAAAATTCCCGTTCTTCGCATACCCTCGCACCCCCGGTCACGAACTCGGCCTCGAGGTCGTCGCCGTCGGCGAAGGCGTCACCAACGTAAAGCCCGGCGACAAATGCTCGCTCGAGCCTTACGTCAACGACCCAACCTCCCCCACCTCGAAAAAAGGCTCCTCCAACTGCTGCGCCGGCGTCCAGGTCATCGGCGTGCATAACGATGGCGGCCTGCGCAAAGGAACCTTCATCGTCCCTGCCCGTAAGCTCCACCCCGGCAACGACCTCTCCTACGACCAGCTCGCACTCGTGGAAACACTCGCCATCGGCTACCATGCCGTCCAGCGCGGCAACCCCCGCCCCGGCGAAACCGTCCTTGTGATCGGAGCCGGCCCCATCGGCCTCGCCTGCCTTGAATTCCTGAAACTTATGGAAGGCGTGAACGTCGTCGTCATGGACATGGTTCAAAGCCGCCTCGACTTCTGCACGGAAAATCTCGGTATCAAAACCGGCATCCTCGCAAAAACCGATGGTACCCACCTCTCAGATCTGGAAAAAGCCACCGATGGCAACCTCTGTGACGTCATCATCGACGCAACCGGCAGCCCCCGTTCCATGTCCACCTGCTTCGAATACGCAGCCTTCACCGGTCGCGTTGTCTATGTCGGCATCACCACCTCGGATCTCCAGTTTCCCCACGCTGCCGTATTCCATCGCCGTGAGCTCACCCTCCTCGCCTCGCGCAACGCCGTTCCTGCCGACTTCCCAGCCATCATCAACCTCATCCGCGAAGGAAAAATCAACACCGACATCTGGATCACCCACCGTATCTCATTCGACGAAGTTCCTGAAACAACCCCCTTTTCCCCGCCCTCCGGTCTTACCCAACGGCTGTTTCAGAAGCCTTCCGCCAAAAGCAAATTCCTAGCAGCCCCCCTCCCGGGCCTGCCCGGGAAAAGACATTGATGAAACGGGGCGCAGAGCACCAGTTTCATAAGAGTTGTCCTGTTCTTATCATCGAGTTCATTGGATATGGATTCAGTGTGGTGGATTTTCGGGTCACTCTCCCGGCTCATTTTGATGGGATTTCGTTGAGCGTGTAGAAGGCTTCGGGGTGCCATAGGACTTGGCCGGAGGCGGATTTCACGCCGGGGGCTTGGAGGTGGTGGACGTGGCCGCGCACAAGGCCGTCGATGACGAGGCGGACGGACTTTCTATCCGGGGAAACCGTGGCGGATTTCACGGTGGGGACGGAGGCATCGACCTCCGGCGAGCCGTAGGAACTCTGGTGGATGTAGGTCCAGGCTTTCATGGTGTAGGAGGCGGGGTTGGCAGCGGAGGCGGCATCAACCGGCTCGGTGAAGGTGATGGTGAAGCCGTCCGGGTTGGCGCTCATCGTGAGCATTTCAAAAGGCGTTCTCCCACTCCATTTCACGCGCTCGAAGGTGAAGGCTTTGCCGCCGCGTGAGGCCCATCCACGGTTGGAGCCGCCGGCGAAAAGGATGCCCTTGGCTTGGTCGAGCTTCGCCGGAATGATGCCGGAGCGGAAGCCGTCGAGAAAATGGAACACCGCGCCCTGGTAGAGGCCGTTGACTTTTTCGAGGAAAACCCGCTGCACCTGCGAGTGCGTTTGCTCGCCGATGTAAAGCTGCCCGCTGAAGGGGCCGAATTTTCCACCGGAGAGATCCGCCTCGATCGCGGTGGGCGACTGGCCGACCTTGGCGTGCGGGAAGACGACGGCGGGAGGGATGAATTCGGGGAACTTCAGGCGCTCTGTGAGTATACGTGATTTATTGGTGGGTTCGGGAGGCGCGGGCAGATTGGCGAGGGCATGGAATCTGTTGCCGACGGGGGCACCTTGGAACGAGCCGGGCTTGAGCCATTTGAGCGAGGAGGAGCCGTTCCATGGGCCTTGGTTGTCCGTGTAAAAAACGTCGCCCTCCGGATTGAAGCCGATGCCGCCGGGGGAGCGGATGCCGGAGCAGGTGGGGATCATTTTTCCGTCCGGGGTGATGCGGACAGCCCAGCCGCGCCAGGGCGAGTCTGAGGACGCTTTTGAGGAACCGGTAAGGCAGAGCACGACCCAGACATCGCCGTTCTTATCGGGCGGGGTGCCGAAGGCGTATTCGTGGTAGTTGCCGTTGATGCCCCAGCCAGAGCTGATGGTTTCAAAAAAATCCGCCGCGCCATCCCCGTCACGATCGCTGATACGGGAATATTCGGGGCGTTGGGTGAGAAGGAACGAACCGTCCTGGTAATGCATTCCGAGCGGCTCGTGCAGGCCGTAGGCGAACTTTTTCCAAGTGACTTTGGAGAGGTCATCGCCGTATGCGCCGGAGCAGATCCAGAGATCGCCGCGCCGCGTGGTGACGGCTACCTTTTCCTCCGGCATGAGCGCGATGGAGCCGATTTCCATCACCTCGCCAGGTGGCAGCGGGATTTCCTCGCGGATGTAGAAATCCGATTGCTGCTGGGAAAAGGATGATGTCGTTAGGAGTGCGAGAAATAGAAAAATACGCATTTTGAAGAAGTGTAAAGTGGCGAGTGATCCGAGGAAGTTTATTTAAGGCGATAGGTTACGGTGGTGGGCTTTCCGGGAACGACAGTGACCTCCTCGGCACCGGTGACCTCGGCGTTACCGAGGGGGATTTTCACGGGTTCTCCGCCAGAGAGGCTGAGGGTGCGAATGAGGGTTCCGATCGTGCCGGGTTTCCATGAGTCGCTGAAGAGCTGATCGCCGATGCCGATGTTGAAAGTAGGGTTGCCCATCGCATCGAGGGCGTAGCTTTTGAAGCTGGCTTCGGCAGGGAGGTAGCGTTCGCGGGTGAGCGTGATCACCTTCTCCGCGGAGGGCGGTTGGTTGCCTTGGCCGCGGTTTGTCCAGTGACGTCCCGCGTCGATGAATTTCCCTGCCCACAGGAGTTCTGGGGCGAGATGATCCGCCGAGTACGCGAGGTTGAGGCCACCGGGGAAGCCGAATCCGATGGCGCGTGGTGTGGTGCCCTCGATAAAATTCCGGTAAATAGCGGTTCTTCCGTCATTGGGTGCGAGCGGAATACTCGGCCACCTCACTTGTGCGGTGTCTGGCTTTGAGAGCCATTGCCAGTTTTTTTTGCCGGATAAGACCCATTTCAAGGAGAGAGCCTGCGTTCCCTTGCCTGTAAAGTATTCAATACGGATGGGATGCGTCCCTTTAGACAGTTTTGGTTTTGCTCTTGAGGCACGTTTCCCGTCCATTGCGCCGATGCCCTTGACCTCGCAGATGACCCTGCCGTGGACGAGCAGGCGCGCGCCATCGTCGGCATCGAGAGCGAAGGTATATTTGCCATCTTCGGGAGCCACAAATTCGCCTTCCCAGACCATGCCGAAGTTGTCCTTCATACCGGAATCCTTTACGTCCAGAATCCCGTCATGCTCCTCCTCCACGTTTTCCGCACTGAGTTTTGAGAAATCGGGAAGCTCACTCCACTGGCCTTTGTAAACGCGGGAGATCAGGTTCTTCAACGCGGTTTCCTTTTTCTCCAGCGGGAACAGTTTGAGAAGTTCGGGCGCTGACCAGTGCTCGGTTCTCTTGGCGAATTTCACACGCGCCGCCTGGACCATGGCCGCAGAGACTTTGCCGCCGGAGTTTCCCCATGAGGTATTGACGTAATTTAGGATTGCTGAGATCTGGTCATCGCCCAGCACCTCACCCTGTGGTGGCATTTCGAGGTTGTAGGTTTTTCCAGAAACCTCGACCGGTCCATTCAGACCTTTAAGCACGATTGCGATAGAACGTTCCGGATTTCCTTCTATCCAATCACTGCCCGCAAGCGGAGGAAACGCGCCGCCTGTGGCACCTTTGCCGTCTTCCCCGTGGCAGGCCGAGCAATAGAGCCCGTAGAGCTGTGCTCCGTCCTGGGCTAAAAGGGATTGAGCCAGGGGAATGAGGACGCAGATGAGAAGGAACGGTTTCAAAATCATTGTTGGAAGGAAGGCAAAGGATACGTTGCCACCCGACTGGTTTCAATCGAGTGAGCCGAACATGGGCAGGCTGAAGGCTTTGAGGCCGAGGGTTTTGTCGGGAAAGAGAAAGAGCATGTCGCGGGAATCCGGATTGCCCGGAATGTAGCGGTCATAGCATGGGACTGCTTTCTTTTCCGCATCCTCCTGGACGACGAGGAGGCGGTACATTCCATTGTCCTCCAGCGCCGGCTTGGCAACCGTCTTCTGGCCGGGGCGGATAATCTCCCTCCGTGAGCCCAGCATCACCAGGCCGTTGCTGTTGCTGAAATTGACGATGAGCACGGAGCCTTTCTCGAAGCGGTTTTTCTCCGGATCGAGAATCATTGCTCTGTATTTTTGATTTTTCGTATCGGGCAGCAGCACCGCCAGCACGCGTCGGGAACCCACGGGATAGTCGAAGCTGCCTATGGATTTCAAGGTATCTCCCTCGCGGAGGGTCAAGTGCAGTTCGCCAGCCTTCGCAGGCAACCAGTCCGTGATGAAGGAAGACCTGAGACCGACCTCCCCTAGCTCCTGCCACTCTCCCTCCTCGTTCTTTGCGGCGAGCACGGCCTGCTGTTTCTCTTCAAGGCTGGCTACGCAGATGAAGCGGATCATCGGCTTGGACTTTTCCCCATCCCCTCCGCCCTGCTGAGCCGCAGCGGGTATGAGCAGGAAAAGGGAAAGAGAAAGAGCTGCCGGCTTCAGGAATGCTTGTGGTGAAAGGATGTGGAGCATGGTTTTTCGAATCAGTCCGGCGGAATAGTCAGGAATCGGCAGTTTCGCTGCTGTCCAGCCAGCGGAAGGAAACGATCTCGAGGCGCCTGCCGAACAGGACGTTTGCCGGGGCGAGCGTGTTTGCGGAGGTCGGCCAGCCGTCCTGGGCTTCCGGCGCGTCCGCTGGATCCACATACTCGGGCACGCGCTGAACCACAGCTTCACACCATGCCTTGGCGATGATCTTGTCGGAGGCGTCCCGCACATCGCCATAGGTTCGTATGACAAAAGTATCCGAACGCACCGCGATCTGCGGGCCAAGCGCTGTCAGCAGATTTGCTTGGCTGAGATGGCCGGCCGCTCCGTTTGCGCGCGAGGGAACCGGTTCCTCGGCCACGTTGGCCGCGCCGCTGAGTGTCATGAAATCACCGGGGGTCAACTCACGCCCGGCTCCTGAAAATCGATCGTTCAATCCCGATTTGTCGATGGCCGCCTGCAATGCTCCAAGCGCGCGGTGTTCGGTTTTGTCACTGTCCGGGCGGCGATTGAGGAAGTCAGCCATGCTTAGGAACGGCCCTCGGTCCCTGACTTCGTCGGCGATGGCCGTGGCCAGTCCGCTGATTTCAATATTGGTAAGGTCACGCAGGCCGGCCCAGTCACCTGCCGTGCCGCTGGTGGCGTTGTCCAGCGCATAACCAAGCGTGCCGAAGGGGTTGAGGAATTGCTGAGGATCATCAGCTCCCGCGATCAGGATTTCCTGGTCACGGACGCTGGCAAGAAACGCATTCCACGCCAGTTCCGAGGTGGAATTGACGTTGAAGGCGCCGTCGATGAGAAGGTGCTTTGGCAGTGAGTTGATCGCCGATGGTTTCAAATCATCGGCGTCGAACAATTCGGATGCGGCCTGCTCCGCAGAGGTGCGCGGATGGAAAAGGAAGCGCTGGTTCCGGAGCCGTTTGCTATTATTTGCAAATTCCATGAATTGCTCGCGCGCCGTCCTACGATCCGTCATCCATACAGAGGCAGGCAAGTCCGAGGTGTCTACGATGCCGGAAAGAAACCACGAGTCCCATAGTGCGGTGTTGGCCATCCACGAGTCATCGGTGGCTTCGAAACTTCCACTAACTTCCAAAGTCTGATCTGAATTCACGAACGGAGTTGTCCATGAGTTTCCAATGACTTTGGGGGACATCGTAGAGCCGCTACCCATGCCGGTGAGGGCTGTGGTGCTTGGATCGCTTCCTGAGCCGATTCTCAAATAGGCGTTGTTCGAATCACCGAAGTGGCTGCTGAAGCCGCTGGCGATGGCATTCTCGAAAGCTCCAAGTGAAAGCGGGGGCACCAGTGGAATGCGGCGCTTGATCACTTGGAAATTACCACCGTTGCCCGGCTGGCGTCCACCGCCATGATAGACCGAGCGCCCACCCGCGCCGGCTGCGAGGGTGCGGAACTGATAGTTCAGTGGCTCCGCAGTGAAGAGCAACTGGGTGGATTGCAGATCACGCGGCACATCGCCGTAGCGCAGGATGGCGCGGCCTACCCTTGCGGATTCATCCAGCAGTAGCGGGCGTGAGGCCAGAGCGTCCGGATTTGCCTGACTGGAGCTTTGTTCGACGTTTTTCAGAATACTGAACAACATGATAGGCTTCGGCTCGTCGATGAAGTCGCTCACCGGCAGGACTTGGGGCGGGAGGATTTTTTCCGGAAGCAGCAAGTCGAGCGGCTCTCCATCGGGATTCGGCCCCTGGGAGATTACCGCACTCTCAAAAATCCGGGCATTATTGTTATGCCATGCTTGGAAATAAATATTACTGTTAGAGCCGTTCCTGGCACTGATCACCTTAAGTAGTTCGAAATCAATTTGGTCGTCGGCTTTCAATTGATCCGCCTGGAGGTTCCAGGATGTCATTTTCACACCACCGCTGGGATCAAAACCACGGCGGAGATTGAGATTGAATCCAGTGGCGTCCGTCGAGCCGAAGGCAGCAGCTTCGCCGGGCTCGAGGTCGAAGCCATCCGCAGGCAACCCGCCGAAACCGCCCTCGATGAAGCCGGTGAACACCCTTCGTGCTGTCGGGGATGTCGCGGACCGACTGGCTCCATCGCCGTTGATATCCAGCTTCATATCATAAGGGAAACTGAGGAGTAGTACGGACTTCACGAGACCTGGGGGAAAGCGTAGCCGGACATCGTTGGGATTGGAGAGCGCAACCATGCCGTCGAGCATCATCTGCATCTTATACACGTCATCGCCATCCGCATTCTGGCCATCCGGCACCGCCACCAGGGAGAGGAGGAACTGCATGGCATCAATCGAGGGCTTTCCATACATGTAGAAGCGATCCTGTGAGAGGGAATCTGGTGTGGTTTCGGTGAGCAACATCGGCTCGCCATCCGATTCGCTGATCTGCCGGTGGATATTGTGGAAAAGGGCAAGTTCCTCAAGATTGATACCCCAGGTATTTCCTCCTGATCCACTCGTGGCTGGTATCCCTTGGGCGTTGCTTACCGCTCCGTCTTCGCTGATCTCGAAGCGGTTCATCCGCCCGCCGTAGAGGTAAAGGGGCTTGTCCTCCAGCTCACCGATCGGTCGGGTGAGCAGGTTGGAAAGATCACGCCTCAGCCGACCTGTGCGAACGTCTGCAAGGACACCGGCGGAGTGCACGGTGACATGATGGTTCACGCTGCCAAGCCCCGGTTCTTCCAATCCCGCGGCGAGATCGACGGAATCATTGCTGACTGTTTTGGCACGTTGGCTTGGCAACCACTCGAAATCCTCCAACTCCCCTACCACTTGATGGCCGACCTGGCGCGCGGACTGCGTGTCGTACATCGGCTCGGGAGAAGGAGCGGTATCCGGCCCGGCATTAATTTTCGCCTTCATGCCCTCATCGGATGTCCACCAAGCGATTTTTCCAAGCTGATCTCCAGTGGTGACGTCTTGCATTGGCACGCGGATCACATCTTCAGGTTTGGAGCTGCTGCCCAGGCTTCTTGGGCCGGCGAGAATCACTTGCTCGCCGGTGCCTGCATTTGCGCCCGCTCCGGAAACCAACCAAGCCCGGAAGGTGGGGGCGCGGCTTTGCGGGGTCTCTTCGATGGCCGGGTCTTCCGGAACTTGCCAAGCGTCATACACCGCCGTCCAGTGCGGGCTTCCACCGCTGGATGCGGAGCCGGCATCGTGTGCGGCGGAGATCCGTGAGTCCGGCCCCATTTCGGTTTGGAGTTGCCCGATCGCCATCATCAGGGCGAGCCGGGCATTTGCCTGCGCCTGCGCCATGGCATCGTTCCGCGAAGAAGCGCGCAGCGTGATCGAGGAAAGACTCAATAAACCCAGTGCGAGCAAGGCCAGCAGCACCATCAGCATGAGGGTGGCCACCAACGCGAAACCCCGGCGGGTGCCGGAGGAATGCGCTGGAATGGACGCTGGTGTCTTGGGTTTCGAGGTCACGGGGTGAATCGGGATGTGTTGGATTCGGTCATTTGAGTGAATTTACATGGTAAACTCAATTGCTAGGAATTTGCTTTTTGCGGGAGGCTCCTGAACAGCCGAAGGGCTAGACCGGAGGGCGGGGAAAAGGGGGTTGTTGGATTGTGGTGTGGTTGTTTGACTTTCAGATGTTCCAAAATCGAGTTGTACTTTCGTAATACCGGGATACGAAATGACGGCGGGTTGGCGTGTGGCTTTTAATCTGTTAATTTCATGTCGATCTCCAAGATCCGATCACCCTTACGGATGGTCACGACCCCGCTGCCGTGGACGGATTTCATGAAAGGGCTGTCGAAGAGCATCTTTGGATTCAGGTCGATCGGCTTGCCGTTGACCTTAGGCAAGGCTTCCGCGGCCAGTTGGAGTGAGAGGGTCAGCTTGGGGTCGTTGGATTTTGTTAGATCGAACCATCCGTCACCGGGACTTCCGATGATTTGGCTGAGGTAGGCGGAAAAGGCGTCGATGTCGGGGAACTTCGAGGTTCTGCCCGCGATGAGCGCCACCGGTGCGTTGCCATCGTTCATGCGGAGAAAGACCTCGTTATCCCATTTGCTGCCGCATGACTTGTTAGCCTCTGTGCGGGAGAAGCCTTTGATTCCGAGCCATGCGTTTCCTTCCTTGAGGATCATCCAGCCGTCCCGCTCCACCACGCGCTCCTTCATGCCCTTCTCCCCAAAGAGGATGCGCATGTCCCCAGTCTGCTTGGCACGGGCATGGCGCTGCGTCAGCATGATATTTTCGTGCTGCACCGTTTGTTGCTCGCCGTAAGTTTTGCCGTTCGAAAGGCCCACGCACTGGGGAACCACACGGGCATTCACATTGCTTGCGAAAACAATGGCTTGATAACGGTTCTGCGCGGTCAGGGCCGGATAGCCTTGTTGCAGATCCTTCCCTTCAAGGTAAACGTGCGACCTAACCAAAGGCAGCGTCGGATCAATGATTAGCGAGCCCATCACGTAGTCCGGCGTGCAGTAATCATATCCCAGCATCCCTGGATCGTTTCCATCGAAGGCATACCAAGGGGAGTATGTAACGGGAACATCCTTGGCAGGAAGATGACGCTGTTTTGCGATACGCCGGGCTGTGTAAACATACTCACCACGACCCACGGGATCCTTGGCGATGTCCTTGATCACATCGGGCAGACGGTAATTCGTGGTGGCCAGCACCAATGGCCAGCCGTGGATCGGATGATTTGTCAGTGCGGTGATCTTCGGCCACTCGTCGCCGTCCATCAGGAACTTCGCCATCCTTGGCCAATGGTCGCGCGAGCCCCATGAGAACTTTCGCAGCAGTTGGTCGGGCGCGCCCTGATAGGTCCGTGTCCGCCCTCCACCCCGCACGCCGGTGAGTTGCCCGACCGCCCAATCGGCCCAGATCAAGTGGAGCAGCTTCTCCATTTTCCCGCGCAACGCAGGATCTTCCGCTAGGTCGCACATATTGAAGAGCTCCGCCATGGTATATTTGCCGTATTGCGAGAAGACCTCGATGAGCAAACCGTGCTTGGCTCGCTCGTCGCAGTAATGCTTGTAGTATGCGTTCCATGCCTCGTAGTGTTCCTTCGGGCTGCGTCCGTCCGGGAGCTTTCTATCTTTGTATGTGGGGCTTTCCTTGAGCGCCTGCAACGCGAGAAGGGCGTTGCTGTAATGCATCATCTCATGGTTTTCGGATCCATGGATGCCCCACACGTGCTCCAGTCCGGCGCGCTCGATGTGGCTCTTCTCACAGACGTAGAGCCAGAACATCTCCTCGATCATCGCCTGGCTTTCCTTGTCCAGGCGACCGGGATAAAATCGGCTCTTCTCATTGAAAAGCTGATAGAGCCGGTTCCACGTGCGCATCTGCCATTTGACATGCTCCGAGTTGGCGATCTCGGCCGTCATGACATCGCTACCTCCCTCTTGTTTGATGATCGCAAGTTGGGCATCTCGCAGCAGGCGGTTCACCTCCGGCAGTTCACGGTTGAGCCACAGACGGGCGAAGGCGCCATGCAGAGGGATCACCGACTTCGACTCCATCGCGCTTTCGAAAAATTTGTTGGTTTTGGTGTGTGGGGCGTCCTGTGCCCGGAGTGTCGCGCACAAGGTAAACACGAGTGTGAGCGTGAGATGGATGGGAAGGTTCATGTGAGCGGTTTTCATTAGGGTTAGTCTTCTCCGGTTTAAGCGAGCAGCAATGAGTTCAAGTCGGGATTCAGGGAGTTGCCGTTAATCATTAAAATCGAGTTCGAGCTTGCGTTCGCCTTTGCGAATAGTGACCACGCCGCTGCCGAAGTCGCCTTGGATAAACGGGCTGATTGCTAGGAATTTGCTTTTTGCGGGAGGCTCCTGAACAGCCGAAGGGCTAGACCGGAGGGCGGGGAAAAGGGGGTTGCGGGGGAAAAGGGGAGATTGGGTAAAGCTGAAACGCTGAAATGAAGAATGCTCTGCGGCACGCCTGGTCTTGGCGAGAGTCAGAGGTTTCATGGCAATCTTCATTTGCCGCGAACATAGCTTTCCAAGCCGCTTTGCCAAGATTTCTTTTGGCA
>Ga0222659_1000806_pt1 | contig 15483 bp, 16 predicted proteins | sample AntAcemetagen547_FD_179850 | JGI IMG/M metagenome (GOLD analysis project Ga0222659, IMG submission 179850) | Saline water microbial communities from Ace Lake, Antarctica - #547 | ecosystem: Environmental > Aquatic > Non-marine Saline and Alkaline > Saline | place: Antarctica: Ace Lake...
GGCCTCTTTGATGAGTTGCTGGGCGCGGCGTTTCGTGATGCCCAACTGTTGCGTTAATTTCGCAACATCGGGGTGGGGTCTGGGGCCTCGGGGGGTTGTCTTACTAGGTGGTTCTGTGGTGGTCATAAATTTATTTGGGGGGTTAATTGCGAAGTAGTTTTTATTCTGTGTGCGCGTCAATTTAGGCTGGTGCCTAGAAATACCTCTCCTAACCAACTTAGGGAGATGGGGGCCAATAGGGGGGGGGCTGGCATCGCTCCGGCTCCGGCAGCAATGGCGCGACGATGCCCCGTGTGACTTTGTATTGATTCGGCAATAGATTGAGTGCTTCGGCGGTCATAGCTTCCATTCCCCGCTTTTTGTCATTTGCGGACCGTGGGGAACTTTTACCCCTAAAGTCCGCGTGAAAAGAATTACTAGAGAAAGTTTAGGGGTAATTCTTCCCCACGGTCCGCATTTAGGTTTCATTCGGCCTCCTTTACGCCCATCCAAGCATGGCTCTTCCCGTTCCCAACCCGGCCCTCGTTCCATCCTCGCTCGGCTAATCGGAAGCAGAGTGAACGCTTGGTGAACTGCCTATTTCGCTGGATTCCCTCGCCATCTGCCCATTCTCGATATTTGTCGAATACCTCGGCTTTCGTGATCCATCCATCGGCAGACTCCTCAAACATTTCGGAGAATCCGGACAGGCTGTCGGATGATGCCTTAAATTTCTCTGTGGCAATGCGGCATGACTCGGGAGGTTTCAAACCCTGCCTGAGCCATTCCTGCGCCCCGGCAATGCACCAGTTCAGAATCCCCGGCATCTCTGCCCGGAGCTTCTCGGGCAATTCGCCATCCTGCCTTTCGGTCGGAATCTTTACGGGCCAATCGACAAGCAAGAATCTGCGCCAGAATCCGTGGTCCCGGCCCTCAACTCTCGGCTGATGGTTTCCCACAAGGGCGAGCTTGGCGGTCGGTTCATAGGTGATGAAATCGGCGTAATGATAGCGGCCTTTCTGCTTATCGCCTCCGGATGCGGATTTCAGGAAGTTCTCGTTCAATCCGGCTCCGGCTTGGTTCTCTTCTCCGATTCCTAAACGCTTCCCGCATAGGCCAGCAATTTCTAGGAATGGCTGATTTCCTCGGTCGTTGGAGTAAATTAGGGAATCGCTCAACTTCGCCCCGTAGGTCCCCAAGAGGCGCAAAAGGACGTGTTCGAGGAATATGCTTTTCCCATTACTCCCGGTTCCAAAGTGGAACGGGAGAACGTGTTCTCTGATTGCCCCGGTGAGACAATACCCGGCCCATCGTTGCAGGAAGTCCCGCATTTCCTGTTCCGGCTGAACTTCGGAAAGGAATCGCTCAAACGTCGGAGCGGTCGAGGTGGAATCATAAGTAGTGGCAAGTCGTCTTGTGACTAATTGCCCTTCAGTGTGGGGCGAGAATGTCCCGGTGGTTAAATCCACGATTCCGTTCTCAGTGCCAACAATGAACGGGTTCCGGTCAAGTTCTTCGGAACCGATAGAGATGTCGCGATGGCATCGGGCAATGTCGAGCATTGGCGTCAGCCTCACCTTGTTTCCTAGCTTGACGGTCGACTGTATCATCTTCGCTCCGGTGGCGGCATCGGCTTGCTTTGCTGCCTCCAGCGCGGTGACGTATAGGTCTCGGGCATAGTCAACGGCTACACCCTGAATTCCTGCGCCCGAATCTCTTTCCCATCCTTCGCCTGGGCGAAAAATAAGCCAAAGGTTTTCGTTCCCTGAATGACGAATGGTTCCCTTATGCTTTGCGACAAATGCGTCGGAAAAGCCGATGTCATTATTGAAGTGCTCCGGCACGATGGCGGGCTCTTCTAACGGAATTTCGGTTGCGAAGCTCATAATGATAGGCCTTTCGCCACGGCTGCGGCTCCATTGGCTTTCACAATGTCATTTAGGTCTCCGCCTTCCAGTTGTCGGGCGGTCGGCTTAGCTCCGGCCTGCGCGAGTTGTGCGCCCCACCGTTTCGCGCTTTCAAGTCCGGCTTCGTCTGGGTGGGCTAAAATGACAACTTCCCGGCTTCGGAAGAGCGGCAAAGCGTCCTTGTGAATGCTCTGGCTTGCTCCCAGCATTGCGACGGGCAGAAAGTCGCGCGTGGAATGAGATGCGATGTCACAACCGGCGAGATAGTCCGGGCCACCTTCCACCATTAGGAATGGCGTCCGGTCATGCGGCTTTAGCTTCGGCGGGTCAATGCCAAGCGGCCACGATTTGCAGGACCCGCGCAAGGTGTGACTCTTTCGCTCGCCAAGACTTCCCACTGCGGGAAATGGTTTCCCACTCATGCGGCGGGCCTCGGCAAGTTTTCGGCTGGCATCGGACAGAATCCAACAATCGAATCCCCCGACTTTTCCAAATCCAAGGGTTCCAAGGATTGCCCCGGCAAGGTGAATTCCCTCAACTCCAATTCCTCGGAGTGCGGCGAGCTTTTCAGCGTCCGCATGACTCCAATGGAGAGGCGGAATCTCAAGTTCCTTTTTCGGTTGCTCTGGTCGGGACGGTCTCGCTCCCGGCATTTCTGCGGCCAGGTGCTTAATTGCTTCGGGATTGCTCATTCCCTTAGCCTCGGCAAAGCATCGAATGGAATCGTATAACTCCCCGGTGCTCCAGTCTTTGATGGCTTCCTTCCAGATTTCGCAACTCGGATTGTTGTCCGCCCGGAATGGGGAATGGAATTTGCCCCGCGTCGGAACCGTGATGTTCAACCGGGCCAGCATTGACGCCAGCGGCCAGCGGTCTTTGATTTGGTCAACGGTGTTCATGGCCGGGCCTCCTCGCGAATGAGATTACGCATCGCTTTGCACACGTTACCCGCGAACGACTTTTTGCGGATCGTTTCGAGGGAGTAATTTATGGAAAGATCGCTAATGACATTTACCATAATGTAGGAGTCATTTTCAGATCCCGTATTTTCAATTTTCTCTAAGCTGATAATTTCGCCAGACAATGATATTTTGACCCGATGGAAGAATCTGATGTTTGGGTTCCTCTTTTTCTTCTCTGGCTCAACCAATGGCGGCAGAACCTCCAGCACGGCAACCTTCACCTGCTTTGCTGTGGGCTGTTCACCTCCTGCGTTTTCCACGGCCCTTGCCCATGCGATAGGCTGTTGCTCGGCTGGTAGTTTGGTCAGCGGTCGGGCTTGGCTTTCTGTCTGGGGAAGTTCCACAATTGTGGAACTTTTTAAGTTTTCGGAAACCTTCGCGGCGTCCATGAGTTGATACGCTCGGCTCTGCTTAAGATCCCACTTCTCAAGGCAATAAGCCTCAAACGTACCGTGCTCGATCCGGTAGAGGCGGGAATCGCGAATCTCCATGAGAGCTTCGCCGACTTCGACGAATGTTTGAAGTCCAGACTTGATAACGCTTTCAAGCGCAACAAGGCGTTGTGATTCCCGGCATGTCAGGAAATGCGCTGGAACTGGCTCGATCTCAACGGCGGTGCCGATATTATTACTTGCAATCGAGTTGCAGGAATGTATTGTGTCCATTTTCAGTTTCGTTTTGAGCCGGTCGCCTGGGAGGGTTTGACCGGCTCTTTTTTTAGATGGCGGTCATGGAGTTAGGGCGAGGTGCCACAAAGTTTCGGGCGAGGAAAACATCCAAGTCCGTTTGGCGAAACAAAACGCGAGCGCGTTTCCCGGTGCCGATTTTGATGAAGCCGATCTGGCCGCGTTCGCGGGCCAGGTCGATAGAGCGAACACACAAGCCAAGTCGAGCGGCTGCGTCTTTGCGGTTTAATGTCTGAGCGGGTGCATGGGTTATATCCATGCCGCACAGAATTGCGCGGAATTGAAAAGCTCTCTTCCCCTATGATTCGCGGCGAATAAAAGGGGAAACTTTAGTCTCTCACAAGCCTCATAAATGCGGCCACAAACGCTTCTCGAATTCCATCGCGGACATTCGACTTTTTGCTTTTCTGAGCTGCTCGCGCTTCTCGGTTGTGAGGGTCTCGGGTGCGTTCGTATTTTTCCCGGCGATGAGTTCCAAAGGCGGCAAGCTTTTGGGAGTTCTCGGGTGACGGAGTGCCTTTCAGAAACTCCGCCCATGCCAGCACCGCCCATGTCCGGGATGTCTTCTTTGTGAGTGGCGGCAGGCTTTTTATTTCGTCGCTCCCCCAGTCGCAAACGTGCGCTTCCTGTATCCATCGCAAGTGAGCTAACGCCCATCCATTTATCAGAATTGACGTATCCGGGATTTTGCGTTGTCCCGGAGTCTTGAAAGTGTTTTCCGGGAGACCGGATGCAAGGCGGACGGATGCAAGGGTCTCGGCGGCGGCTCTCTCTGCTCCAGCGTCTTGTCCAGCCATGAGCGGCCATCGTATCCGCCCAGCTGCTACTGCCTGCAAAACGTGCAAGGGTCGCTCGTTGAATCGGTTTATCCGGTGGCGTAATTCGCTCCATTCGTGGATGGCGGATTCGATCTCCTCCGTTGATGCGATTATCTTCGCTTCAGGATGCCCGTTAGCGGGCTTTTTGGCCTTGGGTGCGGCGTTAGTATTGCTCTTCTTCATGCGGTTTTCTTGGGTGTGAATTGAATGACGGTGGCCGGGGTCTCTGGCAGCACGGCAAACCATGCGGCGGCGGCGGTGGGCGTTGTCAGGCCGTTGTAATGCTGCTGGATAATGGCCGGGCTGTTCCCGGATTCGTACGCGGCCTTCGATAGGTTCTTTTCGAGCGCAACCTTTGCACTGATGCATGAATGCCGAAGCGCGTTTGCTGGCCAGTTCGGCACGGCCTGCCGGGTTGCCTTCGCAAATAGGCGCGCCGAGCTTTTAGCCGGGAACACGATCCCCGATTCTTGCGCGTAGGGGGCGAGCCATGCCCCGGCACTTGCAGGAATAGGACAAACACGCCGGGCGGCTGTCTTGGCGATGCCTGCGCCGATTGTGATAATTCCTTCGGCAAGGTTTACCGCCGACCAGTCGAGCTTCTGCACTTCGGATCCACGTAGCCCGCAAAAGGCTTGAATGGCGACGCCGGGAAGGATGGCCGGGTCACAAGCGGCAAGCAGTTTGCGGAGTTCGCTGGCGTTGATGGTTCCAGCCTGCGCTGTTGGAATTTTCGGCATCGGGATCTTGGAAGCGGGGTTGGTCGCCATCCAGCCCTGATGAACGCAAAAGGCGAAGAAGGCTGAGATCGTCTTTTTGAAATTGGAGACGGTCTTCGGTGCCCGGTTCAATCCGGAAAGAAAATCGCCCACGTCCTGCGGGCTGATGTCTGTGGTCGTCCGGCCTGTCCATGCAGCAAGCGCAAGCGCGGTTTGCCTGCGGGTGGCGCCCCGGTGCTTCTTGGAGAATTCGGCCCTGCTGGCAATGAAGGCGGCGGCGGCATCGGCGAGCGGCTTCCCGTTCTTCTTGCGTTCAAACTCGGCGAGAGCCTGCCGGGCGGCTTCCATCAAGCTGATGCCAGTACCGGAAAGAAGGTGGAGAGCCCCTACGGATTCGGCCCTCTGTTCGCTGGTGATATTTCCGGCAGCGGTTCCGAAACGTTCGGCATCGGCTTTCACGGTCGCAAGTCGGGCGGCGGCTTTCTTGCGTGTCGAATAAAGCTCCCGCTTCCGGCCTTGCGGGGTCGGGTATGTGATGCGGAAATACAGTTTCCCGCGGTTGAGAATTTCAGCGATTGATGGAGTGCAGACTCTAGGCATGGGGGATGCATACCTGAAACATACTCGAAAGGCTACCTTTATTCACACTTTTCTGCATTTACCTGCAAACGCTAGGGAATCAGTCAAACGCCCTGAGAGCCTTTATCCATGCGGTTTCTATGGTGAAAAACGGTCCCCGATGCCGATGTCGAAAAAGTGCGTTTGCGGACACACCGCCCTCCATTTGGCAGCTATGGGATTTCAGGTTACGGCGGCGGATCTTTCTCCCGGGATGCTGGAGTCCGCCCGCACCCTGGCCGAAGAGCAGGGCTATTTTCTGACCACTGTATGTCACGAAGCCGAGAAATTTCCCTATCCCGAGGTCCAATTTGATCTCGTGACCTGTCGGGTGGCGGCTCACCATTTTAGTGATCCTGTCGCTTTTCTCCGCGAGAGTGCCCGCGTGCTGAAACCGGGAGGTTCCTGCCTCTTGATCGATGGCAGCGTGCCGGATGGGGATACCGAAGCGGAGGAATGGATCCATCGCGTCGAGAAACTGCGCGACCCTCGCCATGCCCGATTTTTATCCCCGGGCGCATGGCCCCGCCTCTGTGAAGCTGCCGGGATGACCGTGGCGGATTGCCAGATAACCCCTCTGAAACAGCCTGACCTTAATTGGTGTTTTGAAACCGCCGGGACCTCTCCGGAAAATCAAGCCGCAGTCATGGACTTAGTTGAAAGCTCCCCAAAAGCAGCCCGGCGTGTCATTTCCCTCGGGAAGGAGGAAGGGCGCATCGTCTGGTGGTGGCCGCGTCGCACTTTGGTGGCGCATGCGGCAGATGGGTGTTGCCCCGGCAAGGAATTGTCGTGATCCGAAAGGGCGGACATCGCGGCCGGTGTCGCTCCAGATCAAACGGCGGAGGGGCCCCGCCCCCGGCGTCCGTCTTTCTCTCAACCATGAGCACTCCGAACCACCTGCCGAGAAGTTTGGCGATGGCGAGAACGACGTTGGCGAGGATCTCGGAGACCCAGCTGTGCCCGTGTGGCCAGCGGATCCATAACCGAGAGTCTGGCAGTTAAAAATTGGTGAAACTCATCCGTCCGGCGGCGGGTTCATAATCTCCGGACTCCAGTTTGTTCAAATACGCGATCGTGGTCATTTTTTCCCGCAGGAGAGGCAATTCTCCCGGTCCCACCCAACCCTCCGGATGAACGGTGATCGTGTAGTGGATGTTGAGAATCTCATCGGGCGTCATGCTGGTCGAGGTGCGAATGACCTCGTTGACCATGGCGATGACATGTACCTCTTGCTGGGCGGGGTCTTTTCCCGGCGCGACATTGACCCGCATCACTTCCATGCGGATGTATTCGGAAGCTTTGGTTTGCATCGATTCGTAGGCGGAAGGAAGTAGCTCGGCCCGGACGAGAAGCGGAACGAACGCAACGACGAGGAAGAGGGATAGGGAGAGACGCATGATGGTCGGAACGCTAAAGGCTTTTTCGTTCGACGTAAATGCAGGAGTCGGGGGCTCCCGTTCCCGGTGGAACTTCCCAACGCGCTGACGGAGAAAATGCCTCGAGACAGCGGGGCTGGAAAAAATGTGAAAAAACTCACAACGAAAGCCTCCTCCATTCTGATCTTGGTTTGTGAGCAGATTGAGCCGGACTTCACAGTTTAAGAAGGAGGTGAAACGGATGGAGCGAAGAGGAAAGAAGCTGCTTTCTCTCAAGGATGTTCTTGATCTCCTAATTTCGGGAGTGACGCTGCCGCCGGAATATAAAGATCATTCTCTGTGAAGAGAGTTTTTGGGTCGTAGAGATTGTCAGGTTCAACCCGACGGGATTCTCATCGACACCTTGGAAAATCAGCCTGTGCGATTCGAGCGCAGCGGACCTCAGAGTGACCTTTTCAAGAATTGAGTCGGTCGGCGGATTTCCGGGTTTCGGACACATATTCGGCCACGGCTTTTTCGATCTCGCCGGCCAATTGAGCCTTGGGCTGGACGAAGCCCGGAGTGAACCAGGGAAAAAGTCCCAAAAGATCGTGGGTGACGAGGATTTGCCCGTCGCAGTCGGGGCCGCTGCCGATCCCGATCGTGGGGGCGGCGATGGCTTGGGAAATTTCCCGGGCGAGTGGAGGCAAGACGAGTTCCAGGACAATAGCGGCCACCCCGGCGGCATCGAGGGCCCGGGCGTCGGAGAGGAGCACTTCGGCCTGGGCGGGGGTCCGGCCCTTCACGCGGTATCCGCCCTCATTTTTGACCCGTTGGGGCAACATGCCAAGATGTCCCACCACGGGGATGCCATCGTCCAAAATGGCCTGAATCGCGGGGAGGGACTCGTGGCCGCCCTCCGCTTTGACCGCATGGGCTCCGACTGCGATGAGCCGGCGGGCATTTCTTAATGCGTCCTCTGGCGTGTCGATGGAGTGAATGGGCAGATCGGCAATCACCGGGGTTCGGGTCGCCCCGCGAGCCACCGCGGCAGTGTGGTGTTCCATGTCGGCCATGGTCACGGAGGTGGTGTCCGGGTGACCCAGGATGACCATCCCGAGCGAGTCCCCCACCAAAAGAAAATCTAGACTCAGTCCATCGAGGAGGCGACCCATAGGGTAGTCATAGGCGGTCAATGTGGCTAGCTTTTGGCCTGCCTTCTTCTGGGATCTGAGGCGTAGGAAGAGAGAATTCATTTTTATATTATATTAGTAAAAAAATAACTAATTGGCTTTTGCGCAGATGTTTACAAAAACGAACTATTATTAAGTTTTAGTGATTCGTCTTCGGGAAGCTCGGAGAGCCATTGATCGACGGTTTTTGTCTCAATGACTAAGTCGGGATGAATGTCGGCGAGAGGTTGGAGGACAAACCTCCGGACCGTGAGACAGGGGTGAGGGAGAACTAAGTCCTTTGTTTGGAGTGAGAGGTTGTTGAAATAAAGGATGTCGAGATCAATGGGGCGAGGGGCATTGAGGGCATGACGGGGAGGGCGCCCGAGGAGCGATTCGATCCGGAGGAGTTCGCTCAGGAGGGCGTGTGGCTCGAGGGTGGTGGTGAGTTCGAGAGCCGCATTGAGGAAGGGAGGGGAGTCTGGCGGACAATCCACGGGAGCGGTTTCGTAAACCCGGGACATGAGAAACGGGGTGTTGGGGACGGCGAGTTGGCGGAGGTGTTGGCCGGCGCGACGGAGATTTTCGAGGCGGGGTTCGATATTGGATCCGAGGGCGATGCCGGCCGTCTTAACGATTTCGGATTTCGGATTTCGGATTTGAACGCCTGGAGGTTCGGGCTTTGCCCGATCCGTTGCCGCGGATTGGTCGCACGCGGGAGGCTTGGGGAGCGGGCTCATGGGATTTGAGGATTCCTCGCCGCGGTTCGTCTCAGGTGAGGCCGAGGACATCCTGCATATCGTAAAGCCCGGGGTTGCCATGGGCGGCGGCCCATTGGGCGGCGCGGAGGGCGCCCTGGGCGAAGGTGTCCCGACTGGAGGCCTTGTGGGTTAATTCGATCCGTTCGCCGGTGTTGGCAAAAACGACCGTGTGGTCGCCGACGACATCTCCGCCGCGAAGGGCATGCATGCCAATTTCGGTGCGGGTACGTTCGCCCACGAGGCCTTCGCGACCATGGCGGACATCGGTTTGGTAACTCAGGTGGCGTTCTTCGGCCAGGATTTCGGCGAGGCGGCGAGCGGTGCCGCTGGGCGCGTCTTTTTTGTGCCGGTGGTGCATCTCGACGACTTCGAGGTCAAAGTCGGGTCCGAGGATTTGCGTCGCCTTGCGGGTCAACCAAAAGAGGGTATTGACCCCGACGCTGTAGTTGGGGGCAAAGACGATGGGGATGGTTTCGGAAGCTTGGCGAATGAGGTCGCGGGTGGGCTCATCTTGTCCCGTAGTGCCGATGACGAGAACTTTGCCTGCGGCTTGGCAGGCGGTGGTCAGAGATGCGGTACGATCCGCCAAGGTGAAATCGATGACGGCGTCGCAGTTCGGAAGGGCGGCGGCAAAGTCATCGTCGGCGTCGATTTGGGCGGAGACGGCGAGGGACGGATCGGCGGCAGCGCAGTCGATGAGGGCGCGTCCCATGCGCCCGCGGGCACCATTGATAAGAAGAAGGAGAGGTGATGAGCTCATAGTGCAATGTCGTTGGGCATGAAAGGGGGACAATGCCCGGGATGTCAATGCGGGAACCCGGTGGACAGCCGCCTGCTCGGGCTGATTGACGAAGAAAAGGAAAACGCAGGGCGAGAGGCGAAGAGGGATCGAAAGACATCGCGGGGGTGTTTGGCGTTCATCGCCGAGAAGAAGTTAGTGGTCGTTTTGTGATGGGATCGGAGTTGCTTGCTGATCCAATGAAGGCAAAGGCTGTTGCCTAAAGGCTGTGATGCGTTTGCTCTGTATATGTTCCAGAAAAAACGACGAGGTGTGCTCATTCCCTTATCCCTTGGGCGGGCGCTGAGAAGGAATCAGGATTTCCGAGCCATCACTCCAATCAAGAGGCGGGCGATGATGACATCGTCGGTCAAACTGCCGCTGAAGAGTTGTTGATTGGCGGTGGCGCAGGCGGCAAAGCCGACTTCGAGTTCGGGCAGGGAATAGTGGGATCCATTGATGGCGGCGATCCCGAGCGCGTAGGCGCTGACGGAGCCATCCTTTTTTCGGGGCAGGTGAGCGACGTCGTCTTCGGAAAGTCGGTCAAGTGAACGGGCAAACCCATTGGGCTGATTCGGGGTGGGAAGTTTGTGGCGGAGCATAAGTTCTTTCACGATGAGAAGGTTTCGCATCGTGGGAACAATGGCGGCGAGAAGGATGCCAACGCCTTTTTCGCCTTGGGTCATGAGTTGCTCGAGGGTTTCGAGGGCAAGGGGAAGGTCGCGGTGCGCGAGGGCATTGCTGAGATCGAAAATGCCTCCCTCCCGGGTCTGGGGCACGAGGGCTCGGACTTCGGCTGCAGTGACCGTGCGGGTCTTGCCGAAGGCGGTTTCAAGTTTATCTAATTCGTTGTCGAGTTGGCGGGTGTCCAGTCCGACCCGGGCGGTGAGGGCCTCGACGGCTTCAGCATCGAGTTGGATGTCCCGGTCGCGCACTCGGGACGTCGTCCATTCGATGAATTGTTCTTCGCCCGCGCCGAAGCCGAGTTCGGGACGGTTGTGGACTTCCGTCTGGGCGACTTTCGAGAGGGTGCGGAAGGCGGTCCGGCGTTTGTCGGCCAGGGGGGCACTGAGGACGAAGATGACTCCGTCGGGCAATCCTTCGACGAGAAGGTCGCAAAGTCTTTGCAGGGGCTCGAGGACGGTGTCGGAGCGACCGGTTACGGTATCGGCGAGGAAGGACGCGCTTTTGAGCCAGACGAGTTTGGAGCCTCCGAGAAAGGGTAGGGTGAGCAGGGCTTGGATGGTGCTGTGGATGGCATTGGCGGCTTGCTCGACCCCTTCGACGGCGCCATCAATGGTCTCCCGGCCAAAGGCATCGGCCCCGGGGGATAATTTTTCCACCAAGGCGGAGGCAGCTTTCTTCACCCCCGACTCGTCGGTGCCGGTGAGAAAGTGGATCGGAGCGGAGGGCGATTTTTTTGCAGCCATGAGATCCTGGGCGAAGGTTCTTCAGCTGGCCATAGCGACCGGACTGCCGGAGGGGCGCAATTGCTGGAGTTTGGCGATGACTCGGGGGATGGCCTCGCAGGCGGTCTCGATTTGAGCGGTGGTATTGAAGCGGCCAAAAGAAAACCGCAGGCTGCCGCGGATGCGGTCATTGTCGAAGCCCATGGCTTTGAGCACATGGGAGGGATGGACGGATCCGCTGGTGCAGGCCGAGCCGGCGGAACAACAAATGGTTTCTTCGTCGAGCAACATGAGCACCGCCTCACTATCAACTTGAGGGAAGGCCAAGTTGCTGGTGTTGGGGAGGCGATGCGCCCGGTCGCCATTAACTTCGGTGCCGGGGATGGAGGCCAGCAAGGCGTTTTCGAAGCGATCGCGGAGAGCGGCGATCGAGCCGGCTTCTTCGGTGAGATGGGAAGCTGCGAGAGCGGCGGCTTGTCCAAGGCCCACGATGGAGGCCACATTCTGAGTGCCTCCGCGGCGGCTGTTTTCCTGGCTGCCCCGCAGCCAGGGGGTGAAGCGCATCCGTTTGTTGACATGGAGGGCCGCGACGCCCTTGGGGCAATGAAGTTTGTGGCCAGACAGAGAAAGGAACTGGGTCCCGAGTTCGTTCACGTTGAGCGGAAGTTTCCCCACACCTTGGACGCCGTCGATATGAAGGGGGACTTTTTTGGCATTGGTGAGGCGGGAAATTTCCTTAATGGGAAAGAGGGTGCCCGTCTCGTTATTGGCCCACAGAAGCGTGACCAGAGCGGTGTCGGGACGGAGGGCCTGGGCGAGACGTTCGGGATCAAGTTGTCCGGTGGAATCGACCGGCAGGGAAGTGATCTCGTAACCCCGGCGCGCCAAGTGTTCACAGAGCTTGACGGTAGCACTGTGCTCGACTGCGGTGGTGATGATGTGGGTCTTGTCAGGATCGAGCGAGGCGGCGGAGAGGATGGCGGAGTTGATCGATTCCGAGCCGCAGCTGGTAAAGACAATTTCCGATGGTGCGGCGGAGATCAGGCTGGCCACTTGCTCGCGGGCGTGGTCGATGGCGGAAGCTGCGCGCCGACCCAAGGAATAGACGCTCGATGGGTTGCCGTATTCGTCGCGCAACCAGGGAGTCATGGCCTCAAAGACAGCGGGATCGACCTGGGTGGTGGCGTTGTTGTCTAGGTAAATAACAGATTGTGGATCGGTGTTCATTGCGGCAAGGTCCCATTTAATGCAAGAGAGGAGCCGATGGCAATAAGCAGAGTGTTGGTGGACGAATTGCTCGATGATTTGCCGCAGGAAGATCCGTCGGCTCAACGGAGCCGAAAAGACCTCGTGGGGCTCAATGCCCTCATGGGAAATTTCCGCTGGGTCGAAAACCGTATTGCGAGGCATGGGGGGAGAATGACCAAGGACCCGTCCGATCCGCTCCGCATTGTCGAAATCGGGGCGGGTGAGGGACGCTTAGGCCGTCGCTTGGCGAGACGGTTTCCCCGGGCGGAAATTCTCGGAATTGATCGGGCGCCGGCCCCGGCGGATGCGCCAACTGGTCTGTCCTGGAAGCAGGAAGATCTCTTTCGCGCCTTGCCGAACTGTCGGGGAGATGTGTTGGTTGGAGTGCTGATTTTGCACCATTTTGAAGAAGATGAGTTAAGAACGCTTCAGACTGTCTGGGCAAATTTTCGCGTGCTCTATTTTGCGGAACCCTGGCGATCGTCTTGGACCCTGGCTCTGGCCGGATTAGCCAATCCTTGGGTGGGAAAGGTGACCCGGCATGACATGCCGGCGAGCATTCGCGCCGGGTTTGTTCCTGGCGAATTGTCGAAGTATCTCGGCCTGACAGGTTGGAAGGTGCGGGAGTCCATTGATCTTCGTGGGATGCTCCGGCTGGAGGCCTGGCGGCCATGAGCAGACCGCTGACGATTGTCGGGGGAGGATTGTGCGGCCTCTCGCTGGGCTTGGCCTTACGGAAGCGGAATCTGCCGGTGACGGTGCATGAAGCTGGCAGCTATCCCCGCCATCGCGTCTGCGGAGAATTTATCAGTGGCGTCCGCCGCGAAGTGCTTGAGGCCCTGGGAATGGCGGAGGTGATGGATGGTGCCCGCTCTCAGAGGGGGACGGTTTGGTATCACGGGACCCGGAAGGTTTTAACTGCGAAGTTGCCCGAGCGGGCTTGGGGAATTTCCCGCTGGGTGCTCGATCAGGCTTTGCGGGAGAAATTCCAAGAAGCGGGCGGGGTTTTGATCGAGCGATCCAGGGTGGGTTCAGAAAATCCCGTTGGTCAGGTTTGGTGTGCCGGACGCGTGCCGGTGAAGGGCCCTTGGGTGGGATTGAAATGCCATCTTCGCGGGTTGGAATTGGAGGAAGATTTGGAAGTCCATTTGGGTGGGAATGGATATGTGGGGCTGGCGCAAGTGGAGGCCGGCCGGGTCAATGTCTGTGGCCTCTTTCGAATTGATCGCGCCCTCAGCGGATCGGATCTCCTCGGGGCATATTTGGAGGCGGGGGGGCTTGCTTCCGTGGCTCGAAGAATCCGCGACGCGGAGGTGGACGAGTCTTCCCGCTCGGCGATGGCGGGGTTTCGGCTGGGCCCGCAAAAGCGTCAGCCCAATCGCCTGGCCTTGGGAGATGCCTGGGGGATGATACCCCCCTTCACCGGGAATGGGATGTCGATGGCTTTTGAATCCGCCGAGTTGGCGGTGGAACCGCTGGTCCAATATGCGGAGGGAGCCTGCGACTGGGATACGGCCTGTCGGCGGGTGGGATGGCGGTTGCGGAAGAAATTTTCTTTGCGGCTGTTCGGGGCCTGCCTGCTCCATCCGGGCTTGACCTTGCCGGGCGGACAGGCCTTTCTTTCTGCCGTGTCTCGCTCCGGCTGTTTGCCCTTTTCTCTTTGCTTCCGACTTTTGCGTTGAATGTATCTCCAATCCCTTGCCAGCGCCTTTCCCGATCGCAGCCTCACTCAACGCGAAGCCTGGGAGCTTTTGGACGCCAACGCGGCTTCTACCACCCTGAGTCGCCGAGGGCTGAAACTCGTTCGGGCCATCCTGTGCGGGGCTTCCGGAGTGGAAACCCGACGCTATGCCATTCCTCCGGAAGAGCTTTTTCAAATGGATGCGGAGGCCTTGAACAACGCGTTCGAACGGGAGGCCCCCCGCCTGGCTTCGGCTGCCTTGGATAAGGCCTGCCGGGAGGCCAAGGTGGCCACCTCGGAGATCGATGCCCTTCTGATCTGCACCTGCTCGGGCTATTTGTGTCCCGGTGTTTCCAGCCACGTCGCGGAACAAAGCGGATTGCGCGGCGATGTCTTTCTCAATGATTTGACCGGACTGGGATGCGGGGCGGCGATTCCCACTTTGCGTTCCGCTTCCGGTTTTGCGGCCCAACACCCGGATGCGCTCATTGCCACCGTGGCGGTGGAGGTTTGTACGGCGGCGTTCTATTTAGACGACGATACCGGCGTGCTGGTCAGCGCCTGCCTTTTTGGGGATGGGGCCTCCGCGGCCTTGTGGCGGGGACGCGATGGCGGAAATCAATGGAAGGTGGGGAATTTTCATTCTCTCCATCGTCCGGAAGAGCGGGAGAAAATCCGCTTCGTCAATGCCGGTGGCCGCTTGCGCAATCAACTCCACCGGGACCTTCCCGGGGTGGTGGCGGAGGCCGTGGCTGAACTTTACGTGCAGCGCAGCGCGGATCCCGACCAAGTCATTTCCCATTCGGGGGGCCGGGATGTCATCACCGCAATCGAAAGCCGGTTGACATCCTACCGCCTCTCGGAGACTCAAGAGATCTTGCGCCGCTTTGGGAATTTGAGCAGTCCGTCCGTGCTCTTGGCTCTCGAAGAGCGGCTCGCCGGTGACCATGAGGATCAACTCCTTTGGATGACGGCGTTTGGGGCGGGGTTCGCCGCCCATTCCTGCGAACTCTCGCGGGGCCGACCCTAGCCCTCAGACTGTTTGCATGCGATAAAGTCGTCGACAGATTGTTAGGTATTTTTACAGATTGCAGAGGTCATTATCGACTTAAAATCAATCCCGGATATGTTTAAATCTGTGTCGATCTACGGAATCTGTGGACCTGTTTTTTCGGTTTAAAATGTACGGCAGTGAACTTTATTCGCAGAATGTCGGGCTCAAAACTTGGGATTTCTTCGGAATCGAATAGGATCTCCTTATGGTAGAGCCTGTCCGGAATGACGGAGAGCAAGCAATGGAGCGGGTTTGAAGGCCAAAAAAAGAAGGCATGGACAGCAAAAAATGCTGCCATGCCCCAAATCGGGTGTTTATACTTCGGTTTTGCACACT
>Ga0222659_1000810_pt1 | contig 15442 bp, 11 predicted proteins | sample AntAcemetagen547_FD_179850 | JGI IMG/M metagenome (GOLD analysis project Ga0222659, IMG submission 179850) | Saline water microbial communities from Ace Lake, Antarctica - #547 | ecosystem: Environmental > Aquatic > Non-marine Saline and Alkaline > Saline | place: Antarctica: Ace Lake...
TGCAGTTGTCGTAAAAGAAATCGTATTTGTAATACTTGTTTTCAGGAAGGGCGTTATTTTCGAGAAAAGCATAAATCTCGGCCTTCTGGTCATCACTGAGGTTCAATTCTTGTCGGTGCACCCATCTGCCCTCGTGTTGGTAATTGCCCACGAATCGATTGAAGTCAGTAACATTTAGGAAATAGTTAAGCTGACCACGACAAAACTTGAGGTAAAAATTGGGGGTGTTAAAATCGAAAGTGCCGTAGTTGTAGACTCTATCGAGTCCAGAACTTGGGTCGTAAATATGGATGGCACTGTGCCCAAATGTGGAGTACAGTTCATTTCCCGAGCCGCAGGTAATGAGCGATACAGTTGTTTTCTCTCCGACGTTTTGCGCGGAGAGATTATTGAGAATTAGAAGAAGAAAGATGGTCAACCATCGACGAAAACTCATGGCGGCCGAAGTTAACCAAAAACAAAGGAGCTTAGTTAGCGTCTGTCAATAGAATCGACAATCTGGGCTAAAAAATTCGAGAGTTTGGCGCATGTAGTTTTAAATACTTCGCGAAAGCGATCTCATAACCAAAAGGATAATGAAGGAGTCCGCCTTGGACAGATGACAGTTTTTAAAACAAGTGAAACGAAGTCAGTGGACTTTTGAGCTCACACTTTAGTTAATGAGCGTTTTAAGTTTTTCCAATGCCTCCTGATTGTGTGGACTGTAAATGGCCTTGTTGATCTGTTGTTTTTCCAAGGCTGTAAGGTGCCAGCTTAGCGCTATTTCTTCGTCCTGCTCGTACCTGAGCTCCAATGGGATTTTATGAATGGGCACGTTAAAAGATCCTTGCAAGATTTCGAGCAGTTGATCCATGTTGTAATCTTGATCGTTGAAGTAGTTTCCATAGAACGATCCGATGGGATTCGTCAAGCGATCGAGAATGGAGACATTGCCTTCTTTCGGTTCGGTAAACTTTTCCGTATCCCGAACTTGGATGAGGATTATTCCACTGGTATTCTCCTCAATCCAGTCTTTAAATACCTTTAGGTATTGAACGGTTATTTTAGTTCCGAGATTGTCTCTTAGACCTGCGTCCATCACTTCTATTTTCGGCTCGGTTGGCAGATTTGCATAAGGCATGATGTAAGGGAAGGTCGCGTTCATCCTTAGTGCAGAAGTATACCTCAAATCAGGGGCGCCATGTTTCGCGAAAAGTCTATTGAACTCAATATTTTCACTACCTATATTGAGTTGTTCTCTTAAATCGGGAAACTCGTAACTCAGAAAAGAAATAGGCTGAGAAGAAATGAGTAATCGCCTTCCATCGTTTGTAATCGAGGGAGCCATTACAATCATTGGAATCAACCCACCTGAAACGGGCTTGTAATAGGCACTGAGCTTTTTGTTTAAGACATTCTCGGTATTCCGATTCAACTGATTTTCGAATGTCTTTCCTCTATCTAGTATATAAGATCTCCCATCAACTTGTGTACGTCTAAAACGGATGAAAATATCGTTTGTAGCGAATGTGAACAGAACCCGATTGAGAATATCGCTCGAAGATTTTTCTCGGTACTTTTTGTTGTAGATAGCTTCACGCAAAGAATCTTTTCTCAGAATGAGCTCTCGAAAATAAGAAGCACCGATAATTCCCCCCGACGAACCCGTCATTAAAACGGAATGTTCCATAAGAGCACCTTGGGTGACGCTGTCTGCATATTGCAATGTTCGCATTGTCCACAACGTCGATCGCAGCCCACCACCAGTCGCATTAATGATCACGAGCTTGGGTTTTCCCGATGGGTATCTTTTGCCCAGTTCAGTCACCTTTGATTTCAGGATTCGCTCGTGATGCTTCATGTCGCGATTGACTCTAACCAGATCGTTGTTTAGGCTATCAATAGTATGGAGGTTGTAGGCAATAGGTTCTTCGTCGTAGTTCAATCCGTAGGCATAATTGGCCTGGTTGAGAATGTCCCAATTCGAAGATGCCCAATTGACCAGGAGAAAGACAGCTACAAAAAAAGTAAATGTCCAGCCTTTAAGCCTCGACATCACGATACTGATGGCCATTAATACTACAGTAAACACCAAGCAAACGCTAGCGGCAGCAGGTATTACAAAAAAGTCGTTGTGCTGAAAGATTCCGATAATAAAAAAGACCAAGACAATAATGGCTTCAAACAAAGACGCATTGACATGATTCTGGTAGAAAACCTTTTTCAGAGTTTCGGTGTCGTAATGTTTGGATTCTCGGGCTAGGCTTATTCGAAACGGATTAACCAAATACGTATCTACCCTCCAGCGGGATCCTTCTTTAATACTTGGGGTGAGGGCGCCACTTTTTCGAGTACGGGCTTTTCTTTTCTCAAGCTTGGCTTCAAACTCGACCTCAGAAAGCCCAGTAATTTTGAATATGTTCTTATTGGTAGGAAAGAAGTAAATGAATGCCAAGGCGATGAACAGTGCATTTCCAAAAAGGAAAGCTGACATATCTAAAAAGATATCGAAATTACTCTTGAGTTCAATATTGCCAAGAAAGGAGGACGAGCAACAGATGTAGGTAATGATAAACCCTACGGGGATGATGAAATTATTTATACAAAATTTAAAAAAGGGGCGAGACAGTGTTCCTAAAAACGGGAAGCGATGCGCATGATTGATGTAAGTATAAATGTTGAACGCCATAATGAAGGCACCCAAGGCAAATCCAAGAATCATAAATGAGGTGATGCCCACAGTACCTTGGTATTCGGGAGATAAAAATTGAGAGGGTATTCCCAATTTGTTAGCAAACGAACGTGTAGCAAAGGCGAAAAGAACGATCCAGAAGAGCAACAAAAAGTGATTCCGTTTCACATGAAGGATAGCCAGTTGAAACGGGAAAAAATACCAAAGTCGATTTTGCTTTTGCCTATTTGTTGGTCTAGCTACCATAAGGGGGGGATCTTCTTGTTACTTACGCAAAATCACTGACTTCGGTTATCTTAATTTATGTGATTGCCTTCATCACTTTTTCGTTGATGTCTCTTTCTTGCTCATCTGCTGCTTTTTCTAGTTTTTCAACTTCAGAAATAGTTTGATTTACAAATTCTATATCCTTGAACCCTTGGAGATTGATGCGCACATTCATTGCCGCTCCTTTCACTGCTGCGCGGGCACAGAGTGCACCGACTCCAGCGTCAGTTATAGAATTGGGATTGCCTATTTCAGCCATGGCTTTTAGTACCGAGAAAGATTCGTTTGCCAAGCGAGCAACTTTTAGTGGCACTTCAGCCGCGTACTTCGTAGCATCTGAAATTGCTTTTTTTCGCGCTTCAATTTCTTCGGGTTTTTCTTTCGGCAATCCGAAGGCTTTCATGATTTCGTTGAATGCCGCCGTATCTTCATCAACCGCTGTGATCAATTTTTCTTTCAGGTCTTGACCTTTTTCCGCCCATCCAGAGAATTCTTCCCAGCGGTCATCCCATCCTCGTTTGTGCGAAGAAAGGTTGGCCACCATCGTGGCGAGCGAAACACCCAAACTACCGATGTAGGCCGAAACGCTGCCGCCACCTGGTGCTGGAGATTCAGACGCCGTTTCGTCGGCAAAGTCAGTCAGGCTCATATCCACCAACTTCTGAGCGGAGTCGTCCTTGATCATGTATTCGATTACTTTTTTGCTCGAATCGAAAGGCGCTAAATCATCGAGGCCAAGACTCTTTACCGCGATTTTCACTTTCTCCGTTTCCGAAATGCCTAGTGATCGTTCCTGCTTAAGCAGAAAATAATCGGCTGCATCGAGCAACGACTGAAGTGGAACCAAGCCTACGATTTCTGAACCCGTAACACGGATTCCGCGCTCCCTTGCTTTTTCGCAAGCTTCGTCAAAAGCCACGTGAACAGGTGTGATTTTGATGTTTGTGAGGTTTAGCGAAAGTTGAGCTATACCGTATTCTTCGATGTACCAGCCAATTCCTTTTACTGCTTTAAGCGATCCAGGAATTCTGGCGGGTTCGCCGTTTTCATCGGTTACCACTTTGCCAGTAAGGCCATCACCATCTTTTTTTATACGTCCCGCTTCGCGGATGTCAAACGCGATGGCATTCGCCCGACGGGCTGATGTGGAGTTTAAGTTGACATTGTAAGCCACTAAGAAGTCGCGCGCCGAGATAGCAGTTGCTCCTGTTCGCTTCACTGAGTCATTAAATTCGGCGGGGCCGAAATCTGGTTTCCATTCAGGTTTACTCAGTTTGTCCAATCCTTCGTATTCTCCAGATCGGCAATGGGCCAAGTTTTTGCGTTTTGGATCTTTCGCCGCGTTCTCGTAAAAATAGCCTGGGATTCCCAATTCTCTTCCTATACGCTCACCCAATTTGTGGGCATATTTTGCCACCTCGTCCATCTCAATTCCCGAAATAGGAACAAGTGGGCAAACATCGGTAGCACCCATTCGTGGGTGCTCTCCTGTTTGCTTGCTCATATCGATGAGTTCGCTCGCTTTTTTTATTAGCCGAAAGGCAGCTTCAATGACAGGTTCAGGAGCTCCTACAAAGGTGATCACCGTTCGGTTAGTACTCTTACCAGGATCAACGTCGAGGAGCTTTACGCCCTCCACCGTTTCAACCACGGAGGCAATTTCTTTGATGATTTTGGGGTCGCGCCCTTCGCTGATGTTCGGGACACATTCGATAAGTACAGACATGGTGGTTTTATTGAGGTCGTTCGGGCTTCGAATATATGAATTCACACTTGTTTTGGTGATGTGATTCAAGTCTTTTTCTAACCGATTTTTTGGGTTTCTTTTTCTTTAGTTTTGTCCATCATGAGCAAAGCAAAGGAAAGACCACTAATTCTTGTCACGAATGACGACGGAATCACGGCAGGCGGTATTAGAAGCCTCATTGAGGTAGCTAAAGAATTTGGTGATGTTTGCGTCGTGGCCCCCGATAGTCCGCAAAGTGGAATGGGGCATGCCATTACCGTTCACGATATTTTACGTCTTCAAGAAGTCAGAGATGTGGAAGGGGTGAAAGAATACAGCTGCACGGGAACTCCTGTAGACTGTGTGAAACTAGCCATTTATAGCGTCTTAAAAAGAAGACCAGACTTACTTTTGTCGGGAATCAACCACGGGGCAAATTACAGCATCAATGTAATTTATTCGGGTACGATGTCGGCGGCGGTAGAAGGAGCGGTGGAAGGGATTCCATCCATTGGTTTTTCATTGCTCGATCACAGTGCCGAGGCTGATTTTACTGCCAGCAAAGAGGTGGTGAGAAAAGTCGTGAAGAATGCCTTGAAAAATGGAATTCCAAACAACACTTGTTTGAACGTAAACATTCCCAACGTGCCTTCTGAGGAAATCAAAGGCATACGCGTCTGCCGTCAGGCCAAAGCATTTTGGAAAGATGATTTTCAGCCGAGGAAAGACCCTTCTGGCAAAACCTATTACTGGATTACAGGAGAGTTTGTTAATCATGATAAAGGCGACGATACCGATGTTTGGGCACTGGATAACAATTACGTGTCAGTAGTTCCCGTTCAATATGATCTCACGGCTCACCATGCGATGGCGGAGCTAAACAATTGGGATTATGAGGCTTAAAAAGAAGTATGACAGTTTGCCTTTTGGCTTGGTCGTAGGACTGATCAGTCCAATTGTAGGTTTTGTCATTTACGGATTCTTGTGGTCGATCTACTTTGAGAAGCCATTCGGCTACTTCGTTGAGAATATTTTTATTGGAATGGAAGCATTTCAATCGTCCATTGTAGCGCTCAGCCTTATTTTCAATCTGGTTCCATTCTTCATTTTTCTTCGTTCTGACCGATACCACAGCGGGAGAGGAGTGCTGATGGCTCTGTTCATTTACGTACCATTGGTTCTATACCTTCGCTTTTCATAATGAAGTACTACATCATATCTGGCGAAGCTTCGGGCGATTTGCACGGAAGCAATTTGGTCAAAGAAATTTTCAAGAAAGATGCGGATGCGGATATCCGCGCTTGGGGAGGCGACTTGATGAGTGAAGCAGGAGCCAATGTTGTTAAGCATTACCGCGATTTGGCCTTCATGGGATTTGCCGAAGTGATTGCGAATATTGGAACGATTCTCAAAAACTTCAAGTTGTGTAAATCCGATGTATTGAGCTTTGCACCCGATGTTTTGATATTGATCGACTATCCAGGGTTCAATCTTCGGATGGCTGAGTTTGCCCACAAAGAAGGAATTAAAGTCTTCTACTACATCTCTCCACAGATTTGGGCTTGGAAGCAAAACCGAGTCAAAAAAATCAAGGCCTATGTCGACGAGATGTATGCTATCCTTCCTTTTGAAAAGGACTTTTATGCCAAGTTTGATGTAGATGTCGATTTTGTAGGGCACCCGCTGATAGATGCCGTGGACCAGTTTAAAGAAACGCTGCCTGATCGAGAGTTGTTTTTTAAAGAACATGGAATGACTGATCGTCCAATGGTTCTTTTGTTGCCAGGAAGTCGCAAGCAAGAAATTAGCAAGATGCTTCCCTTGATGTTGGAAATCGCCGAGAAGCATCCCGAATACCATTTTGTGGTGGCGGGAGCTCCAGGACAAGATGCCAGCTACTATCAAGAGTTTTTTGGAAATTCTGATGTTCAGCTGATATCAGGAAAGACCTATCAATTGCTGTCATACGCGAGTGCTGCGCTGGTTGCTTCTGGAACAGCAACCCTGGAAACTGCTATTTTTAGAATTCCACAAGTCGTTTGCTACCGCACGAGCTACATATCCTATGTCATTGCCAAAAACTTGGTGAAAATTAAGTATATCTCTTTGGTCAACTTAATTATGGATCGCGAAGTGGTAAAGGAATTGATCCAAGGCGAGTTGAATTTGAAGAATCTCGAATTGGAATTTTTAAAGATCGCTGAGAAGGGAGAATTACGTGCCAAACAACTTTCCGAGTACGAAGAACTCTATAATAAACTGGGTGGAAAGGGTGCTTCGGAGCTTACTGCAGACCTCATGTTGAAAAGTCTGAATGATTGAATTATGATTGGGCTCACGCCATATTATTTTCGTTTCATGAGAGGAGCTGTTCTCGTACTTTTTCTTTTGGCCTCATTTTTCTCAAGCGCCGTTACTGATTTCGAGTCAATTGACATCGGTATCCTTGATCCTATAAATCCAGGAGTCGTTCAGATAATTCCCGAAATTGGTTCCTATGCTGTCATTGCCGACGGCCATAACAAAGCTACAATTCGAGCGGGAGAGAGGGTGAGCTTCTCTTTGTCCAATGGGCAAGTAAAAGTCAGTTTTCCAGGAAGAACACTTGGATTGTTCAAAGACGTTCGCCTGATGAGCCTATCAGAAGAGAGCTTCTTCAGAATCTATGTTTTGGCTCCCACGAAAGATGAAAGAGTCTACGACGATCATCTCATCGTAAAGCCATTGAAAAATGAGTTGAGGCTAATTAATCGAGTGAACATCGAAAAGTATGTGGCAGGCGTCGTTGAAGCTGAAACGGGAAAGGAAAAAGAGTTGGAGTTTTATAAAGTGCAGGCCATCATCTCACGAACGTATGCTTTGAGTAATCGACGTAAGTTTTTGGCGAAAGGCTTTAATTTGAATGACCTCGTGGACAGTCAGGTTTATCACGGAAAGTGCCGCTGGGAGCCAGCCATCTTGGAGGCAGTGCGCCAGACAGAAGGGAAAGTGTTGGTGGATAGCGAAATGAATTTGGTTACCGCAGCGTTTCACTCAAATAGCGGAGGTGAAACGGTGAGTAGCGGATCAGTTTGGTCAAAGGCATTGCCCTATCTCAGTCCTAGATCGGACGAATTTTCGCTGAATGGAGCTCACTACAACTGGGCGAAAAGCATCAGTAAGGAAAAATGGCTCAACTATTTAAGCGATAAGCATCAGCTGTCCGTTCAAGAAGAATCGATTGCCAGCAAGGCGACCAACTATGAGCAGGTCAAGCGCGATGTTTTCTTCATCGATGCGAAATTTGATATTCCATTGAAAGAAATTCGCAAAGACTGGAAGCTCCAATCAACCTTTTTTAACATTGCGGAGAAAGCTGATTCTATCTATATCGAAGGCCGTGGCTTTGGGCATGGCATTGGCCTAAGCCAAGAGGGTGCCATGCGCATGGCTGAGCTAGGTTTTGGTTATGTTGATATGCTGCACTTTTACTACAATGACGTGCACGTCATTGATTTGCGGGCATTGGAATTTTTCAAGAAAGAATAGCCTTTCTAAACGATTTCTAAAAGATCGGTACAGTCTTTCGTTCGTTTTTAGAGAGGCTCTTTTTAACTTTTTATTCTGGGATATTCATTCTTTCTCCAATCTCTGGCATCTATTTCTTTCCTCTTTACTTGATATGAAATCAACCTGAGAAAGAGCGACCAGTTTCATCATTGCTAAGAACCCTCTTTCATGCAAGCTCTAGGTTTTAACTGAACCTAGTGAAGTCCATGCAGCTTATTCCCATTCGGAAAGCTATGGCTTGTTTAAAATGTGATGCATGTGCGCTATACCATTAGTTTTCGCGAAGTTGCCAGATTGGCCAGATGAGCCTGCTTTTGGATTGTGCTTCGCCTTGAATACTCCACCAGTCTTTAATAGAGGGGTGTTCCTATTACTTGATTAATCGGGTGCATATATTTTTGAATCACACCTCATAAGATGTCGAGCAGCACACAAAAAAAACCGCCACAATATATTGTGGCGGTTTAAATCTCTTATTTTTTTCTAAAAGCTTATTTAGCTTTTTTAGAAATGTATCTTTTCTCTTTGATACGGGCAGCTTTTCCTTTGAGCTCACGTAGGTAGAAAATTCTTGCTCTACGCACCTTACCTTGCTTATTGATATCGATTTTATCGATGAAAGGAGAAGCAGAAGGGAAGATTCTTTCTACTCCTATTCCCCCTGATATTTTTCGGACGGTAAATGTTGCCGTAGTCCCAGAACCTCTGCGTTGGATCACAACACCTTGAAATTGTTGGATACGCTCTTTAGCTCCTTCTTTAATTTTATAGTGAACTGTAACGGTATCTCCAGCAGCAAACTCAGGAAGAGGTGCTTGGTCGTTCAGTTTTTCGCTTATTTCTTTTAGAAAGTCCATAGTGTTTGGATCTTGATTGACATTCGAATTTCGGGGTGCAATATTACGAAGAAGTTTCGAGTTTTGCAGCAATTACAATAACAAATTCGGGACTACTCATTCTTGTTGAATTTATCCCATAAATCGGGCCTCCTGGACTTGGTTCGTTCGATCGCTTTTTCCTCGCGCCAAGCTTCAATTGCTCCTTCATTTCCCGAAAGGAGAATTTCAGGTACCTTCCATCCTCTGAAGTCTGCAGGACGGGTGTAAACGGGAGGGGCGAGCAAGTCATCCTGAAAAGAATCGGTTAAGGCTGAAGTCTCGTCATTCAATACTCCTGGCACCAATCTTACAATAGCGTCAGTTAGGACTGCTGCTGCGAGTTCTCCGCCACTAAGTACGTAGTCGCCGATGGAGATTTCTTTGGTAATGTATTGATCTCGAATTCGCTCATCCACACCTTTGTAATGACCACAGAGTATCGCGATATTGGTTTTTATCGAGAGTGTATTGGCCATGGACTGATTTAAGGTCACCCCATCAGGAGTCATGTAAATGAGATCATCGTAATCTCTTTCAGCCATTAATTGATCAAAGCAGCGAGCGATCGGTTCGGTCGACATGACCATTCCTGCCCCGCCGCCGTATGCATAATCATCGATGCTTCTCTGATTTTGGAGGCTGAAGTCCCGGAGGTCATGAACAACTATCTTTACGATGCCCTTGCTTTGAGATCGCTTTACAATACTATCATTGAGTGGACTGTGCAATAAACTTGGCAAACCAGTCAAAATATCTATCCTCATGTTTGGCCATTTCTTTGCCACAAAAGTAGTTCGATTTCAGCTATGAGGTGATAATCGAGATTGTTGTTCGATAAAAGCCCTGACTTCCTATTTTTGCAGAGTGAAAAATCCCTTGTTATCGTTCTCCATAGTTTCTCTAGCCATCTTGCTGATAAGTGCAGGACTTCCCAGTCGACTGGAAAAGGCTTATGAGGCATTGACTATTTACGATTACTTCAAGGCAAAGAACCTGTTTTACAAAAGCCTAAAGAATGATTCCGTGCCTGTGGGGTATGGCTTGAGCGTCATATATAGCAGAAGCGATAATCCGTTCACTCAAATTGATTCAGCCCATAAGTACATTAATATTTCTCAAGAAAAATGGGAGGCAGTTGATCTTGACTCTCGAATCGATTACTCCAGTGTTGGTGTAGATAGTCTATCTATTTCTAATCAAGCTTATGCAGTTGATAGTTTGGCTTATTTAAGAGCAGAGCAGATCATGGAGATAGATGCCTGGTATGAATTCATTAATGGTTTTGACAACGCCGTTTTTCGAGCCAAGGCTGTCGAGAAGAGAAATGAGATGGTGTTTCGCCTAGCCAAAGTCGAAAATACGTCCATTGCTTTCGCGAATTTTTTGTTGATTTATCCGAATGCCGCTCAAGTTGTAGAAGCAGAAAAATTGTACGATTCGCGAAATTTTGAGGAGCGAACCGCGAGCAAGACACTACAAAGTTACCAAGCCTTCATCGACAGTTTTCCCTCTAGTCCTTATGTGCCTGACGCCGAAGAGCGAATTTATACTATGGCGACTACTGGTGGAAAAGCACAGGATTACTTATCCTTTATCGAGACTTTTACTAGAAACCCATTTGTAGACCTGGCCTGGCGGAGAATTTATGCATCTGAAGTGAAAGAGGTCAATGCTGAGAGTATTGCCGACTTTACCTTGAGCTATCCGGACTATCCTTTTATGCGAGAGCTAAAGCAGGAATTTGAGTTGGCCGTGACTAGATTTTATCCCATCACCGATGGAGATTATTGGGGCTTTATAAATGATAAAGGAGAGGTCGCGATTGATCTTAAGTTCGAATGGGTAGAAAACTTCTCTGACGGTATTGCAATGATCGGCGAGGGTGATGAGGTGTGTTTTATAGACAAAGAAGGAAAAGAGATATCAAAGGAGCGCTTTACTGACGGATTTGCATTTAATAAGGGTTTTGCCGTAGTGGAGAAAAACGATTTTTTCGGGATCATTAATCGGATAGGCGAATTTATAGTAGAACCTAACTATGATGACATTGGCGAAAATTCGGAAGGGCTTTTTTATGCGCAGAAAAACGGGCTATTCGGTTATCTCAACGAGGTAGGAGAAATAGCCATACCATTTGTTTATGTCGACGCACTCGATTTTCATCAAGGTGTCGCAGTTGTCACGGACTCTTCTGGTTCCAGAGGACTTATCAGTAAAGAAGGGAGTCCGATAACATCTTTCGACTACGATTGGATTGAATCCTTTAAATCAATAGAGCTTCCCGTTCGGTTTAGGCAAGATGGATTATTTGGTTTGTTGAACCGCGGCGGGCTTATTTTGACCGATACTTTGTACCAAGCTCTGGGTGATTTTAGTGGAGGACTTGCTCTGGCTGCTTCTGGTGATTACTACGGATTTCTCAATGCCAAAGGAGATACCGTAATTGATTTGATTTATTCATATTCGCCTAGTGCGTTGACTAGCTCAAAGTTTGAGAATGGCTATGCTAAGGTTTTTCAAAAGGGAAAAGTCGGAGTAATCGATTCTGTGGGAGTCAAGGCCTTTCCCGCCATTTTTGAAGATGTAGGTATTTACAAGGGGAATCTGGTTCCTGTCAAAAAGCGCGGAAAATGGGGCTATTCCAATCTTGATGTTAATCTAGCCATTGGATATCAGTACAGCTACGCTTCTAACTTTTGTGATTCACTAGCCATTGTGGCCGATGGAGATTTGTATGGGGTTATCGATACCCTAGGGAAGATTAAAATTCCATTGGTATTTGCGTCAATGGAGTGGTTAGATACGCTCTTGTTGGTTCAAGACACCGCATATGGGATTATCAGTTTAGCCCAAGATACTCTTGTGCCATTTGAGTACGAAAAAGCTACGCAGATTGATGATAAAGTGATTCAGCTGAAGCGATTTACTGGTACTTATGATTATTATGACTTACGCAAGAAGCAATTTTTGAGAAGGGAAGAAACATTGGCTGAATGACTTTAATTTTTTCAGCCCCATTGAGGAGGATAGTATGAAAAAGCAGCTTGCTGAAGAAGCGACTTTAAGAGAGATTTTTGACTTGATGCAGAATTGGATTGATGAGAGTCGCAATCCAGAAACGCCTGTCATTAATTATTTGGCGCCTGATGAATTGATCCAAAAGTTTGATTTTGGACTTCGTGAGCAAGGTGGCGGAAATGAACAAATGTTAGAAGAAGTGAGGCAATACCTCACCTACGCTGTGAGAACTGCCAATCCTGCATACCTGAATCAACTATTCGGAGGATTTGGATTTCCAGGTTTTGTAGGAGAATTAATTACCGCTCTCACCAATACTTCGATGTACACTTACGAAGTCGCTCCTCTTGCTACTTTGATGGAGAAAGCACTCATCGAGAAAATGCTCTCATTTACTGGTTGGGAACAAGGAGAGGGAATCTTTACATCAGGTGGTTCTCAATCCAATTTATATGCCATGTTATTGGCTCGAAACGCCACTTTTCCAGGAGTTAAGACTGAAGGAATAACGGCTCTACCAAAACTCGCTGTCCTCGTTTCTGAACGGAGTCATTTTTCACTTTTAAAAGGAGCAAATACTATTGGTATCGGTCACAATGGCGTCGTGAAAGTGAAGGTAGATGAACGAGGAAGGATGAGGGGAACGGCAGTAGCTCAGGCATTGGAGGAAACCCTTAAAAAGGGAATGGTCCCATTTATGGTTTGCTCAACGGCTGGCACAACGGAAACAGGATCTTTTGATGCGATCGATGAAATCGCTGACCTAGCCGAAAAGCACGGACTGTGGCATCACGTAGATGGCTCTTGGGGTGGCAGTTTGATTTTGAGTGACAAATACCAATCTTTTTTCAAAGGCCTCGAAAGAGCTGATAGCTTTACTTGGAATCCGCATAAGTTGATGAGTATTCCTCTTACCTGCTCGGCTTTTATGGCCAAGAATAAAGGGGTGATGAAAAGAGAGATTCAATCCAATGATGCGGACTATATCTACCATGATTACGACAATTCTGAGTATGACACAGGGCCTGTAAGCTTGTCTTGTGGTAGAAGAGTAGATTCACTCAAGCTATGGCTTTCGTGGAATTATTGGGGAGAAAACGGATACCGATCACGTGTGGAGAAGTGCATCAATCTAGCTCATTATGCTACGAAGAAAGTAGAGGAATCCGACCAACTCGAGCTAATGTTTGCCACCGAATCGCTTAATGTAAATTTTAGATTTGTAGTTCCAGATGCCATAGATGCTGATGATTTCAATAAGAAATTGCGTTACAACTTGGTTCAAACTGGCAAGGCCATGGTGAATTTTTGCACACTCGAATCAGGTTTATCCATCCGGCTTGTTCTACTCAACCCTGATTTAAATATTTCAGATATCGATCGTTTCTTTGAACGATTCATCTCAGCTGGTCAAGTGATTCTCCAAGAGGTGGTTTAACCTCTGTTTCATAATTAATGTCACTTATCATATAGGCTATAATGATGGGTTTACGACAGGGGCATGTGTATCTTTGACTTGGAATAAAAGAAGACAATTATGGAAGTTAGCGCAAAAGACAAATCATTTATCAAACTAGGTTTTGATAAAGAAGAAGCATTCGAAGTAGTAGAAACACTGAACGCCCTGTTGGCAAATTATGCTGTTCTCTATCAGAAGATTAGAAATTTTCATTGGAATGTTACGGGTGGAGATTTCTTCGAAATCCATGAGAAACTGGAAGAAGAGTATATCTCAGCCGCAGAATACATTGATTCTGTTGCCGAGAGAATTCGTATTCTCGGATTCAAACCACTGAGTACACTTTCAGCTTACCTTGAAAAATCAGACATAGAGGAGACTGATGAAGACTTGAGTGGCACAAAGATGATGGAGCAAATTGTAGAAGACTATGAAACGCTACTGTCATTTATGGTCGACTCTGCGGATGCCGCAATTGAGCATGGAGACATAGGTACCGAGACGTTGATGAGAGAAATACTCTCTCGCACAGAACAAAAGCATTGGATGTTTAGTGCATTTATCAAACAGAGGTAGTCGATAAGTATTTGATCTCTAATGACTGAATGTAGAATATAAGTCATATCATTATATACTTAACGCAAGTAAACCGTTCACAATGTAATCCGGCACGCAATTTGGCGTGGAAAACAATGTAAGTATCTTACTTCATCAGAGCTGGTTACTCTGATTGGTTAAAATGATTGGTTAAACAAAAAACCCGCCTAACGAGGCGGGTTTTTTGTTTTATGGTTCTCCTCAAGCATGCTCGCTTTCTCTAATTCCGAAAGGTTTTTTGTTGGACCAGAAGAGAAAATCTGTTAATGATGTAACCCTTCTGATTTATCTGCGTTATAGAGTCAGTAAGCATCTTATTTTCATCAGAGCTGGTTACTCTGATTGGTTAAAATGATTGGTTAAACAAAAAACCCGCCTAACGAGGCGGGTTTTTTGTTTTATCACTGTATTACAATGGCAAGCTCATTTTATAATATACATATGGGAAATCGCAAACAGATGAGAAAAACTGTTAACGATGTAACCTTATATAAATAGTATCGTTATAGAACCAGTAAGCATCTTATTTTCATCAGAGCTGGTTACTCTGATTGGTTAAAATGATTGGTTAAAGTAAAAAACCCGCCTAACGTGGCGGGTTTTTTATTTTGTGATTGCAAGTCAAGTATTCTCTCTTTCTCCGCTTCCGCAAGTTTTTTTGCTTGATCAGAAAAAAAAATCTGTTAATAGTGTAACCCTGTTAGAAAAACTACGTTAAAAACATAGTAAGCATCTTATTTTCATCAGAGCTGGTTACTCTGATTGGTTAAAATGATTGGTTAAACAAAAAACCCGCCTAACGAGGCGGGTTTTTTGTTTTGTAGTTGCAAGTCTAGTATTCTCTCTTTCTCTGCTTCCGCAAGCTTTTTTTGTTTGATCAGAAAAGAAAATCTGTTAATAGTGTAACCCTATTAGAAAATCTGCGTTAAAGATATAGTAAGCATCTTATTTTCATCAGAGCTGGTTACTCTGATTGGTTAAAATGATTGGTTAAAGTAAAAAACCCGCCTAACGTGGCGGGTTTTTTATGCTAAAAACTTTTTTTGGCTTAGTCAGTAATGATAACCAAGTATTTCGAAGCTTCCCAGAAGCGCGCTGGCTCTAAGATCTTAAGTGTTTTCGCCTCTTCACCTACTAATTCATACGTTTCTGGAGGATGGGCGGTAACGATATTCACCTTTTCTGAATTTACTGGAATCAATCTTGTTCTTGTCAAATCTATCTGAGCAAAAAAATCTTTATTGAAGTCACTTTTCAATTGCTTTGACCCCGCAATT
>Ga0222659_1000812_pt1 | contig 15434 bp, 7 predicted proteins | sample AntAcemetagen547_FD_179850 | JGI IMG/M metagenome (GOLD analysis project Ga0222659, IMG submission 179850) | Saline water microbial communities from Ace Lake, Antarctica - #547 | ecosystem: Environmental > Aquatic > Non-marine Saline and Alkaline > Saline | place: Antarctica: Ace Lake | collected...
GATGCTAGGGTTCAGATACCAAACAGTGTAAGCAAGTACAATCAGGTCGTATTCTTTGGATTCATCAACCTCAATTGGCTTCAATTTAAAGGGTGTGCCATAAACGGATTCAGGAAAGGCGTTGAAAAACGATAACCGCGTCCAAGGAAACGGAAATTGATGCTCAGTTTCAATTTTCACGAAATCAACCTCCATTTCTGCATCCTCAAGAAGAGGAGACAGGCAATTGTTGGCAATCTTTTTAAGCTGACCAGTTTGCGAATAGTAAAGTACGAGAACCTTCATTGTTGTATTTGGCAATGATATTCACTTTTAATGACTCTATGGATAAGACCTGTTGGGTTTTTTGAAACCTAACAGGTCTATCTCTACAAACTGATTTGTCGTTTACTTGTTGTCGGTGGGCGATAAAGGATGTCGTTTGTCACATTTAAATGGTTGTTTATCGTATATCGGAAACGAGAAAAGAATAAGTCACGTTAATAACTTCAGAACGCAATGAAACGGACGAAAAAAATAGAAACAATGGAAACAGGAAACAGCAAAAGACGGCTAACAGCCTCTGAACAGCGATTTGCAAAAGAGATTTCTGTGCTGATGGGCATGTCGCTTACCGAATTACTTTTAGTTGAACAGACTAGAATGTCAATCGGAGTTTGAAGGAACTTCAGGAATAAGAACTGCAGAAAAGCGGGTTGAGAATATTCTCAACCCGCTTTTTTTAAGAAAAAATAGAACGTGTTTTTTATTACACATTGTCAGAACAGCTTTTGTATCTTTGTTTCAACTATAAATAATTTCAATTTAAAAAGATGAAAAAAACTCTACTTTCCATTAGTGTAATTCTTGGTCTTAGTGCAGCAGCTTTTGCTCAAAACTTTTCGCCTGCAGGTGGAAGTGCGCTTCCTAATGGAACAATTAACACGGCTTATGCTGATCAGGTTCTAAGTTTTACTGTTCCTGCTTCTGCTGATTTTAACACGTCAGCTTTGGGAGACCCAATTAGTATTCCTGGCTCTCCATTTCCAATTCCAAATCCGAACCTTGATTTGTCGGCAGATATTACAGATGTAACGTGGACGGTTGAAGGTCTTCCTGCTGGAATGTCTGCTGTGTGCGATTTAGCACCTTGCATGTACGCAGGCAGCGCTACAGGAACAATTACTATCAGCGGAACACCAACAGAAGCAGGTGATTTTACAATCAATGTAGCTTCTTTATCAAACGGTTCAGCAGACGTACCAGTTGCAGGCACTATCGCCTTCCCACAAGCGGTTCCGGCCCTTCTTGATGAGAGTGGATATACTATGAGCGTTGTAGACCCAAACAGTATTGCAGAAAGCAACGAAGTTTTCTCTTTGGGTCTTTACCCAAACCCTACTGAAGGAGTTTCTACATTGGATGTAAATTCTACTGTTGCGGGAATGGCAATTGTTGAGGTTTATTCAATTACTGGATCATTGGTTCAAACGTCTGCTAAGCCAATTAGAGTTGGTGCAAACCGTTTGACACTTGATTTCACTTCAGTACCTGCTGGAATCTACTTGGTTAAAGCTGATATTAACGGACATCAGGCTTTGGTTAGAACTCAGAAAAAATAAACTTTTCTAAATATTTTTTTGAAAGGCGATGAACCAGTTCATCGCCTTTCTTATTTCAGACAACTTGATTTTGTAACTTCGTTGTCGGATTTTTAAAAACAACTCCTAATTAAATATACTATGAAAAGAACACTACTCTCTATTTTGATTCTTGGAATCGGATATGGTGCAAACGCACAATTCACTCCAGCAGCATCTGCTCTTTCTAGCGGAACGATTAATGAAGTTTACGCTGGGCAGGTTATCAACTTTACAGTTCCTGCTGCGGCAAGCGTTGCCGGGTCTACAATTGCAGGGCCGCTTCTTGCAGGGCTTCCTCTACCACCTGCAATTGCCATAGTGGTGCAAGGAGCTCTTGGGGGTCAATCGCTTCCGTTGTCAATCACCAATTCTACTTTGTCTGTCAGTGGTCTGCCATCCGGAGTAATAGCAACATGCGATGCAACTCCTTGTACGTACACCGCTGGTTCTTCTGGAACAATTACTCTTAGCGGCACTCCAACTGTTAGCGGAACATTCTCTATTGATATTACCACGTTGACAAATGGAGACGCGGACCTTTCTGCAATTGCATCCATTGACCCTACAGGGCAAGTGCCTTCTACTTTTGCATTGCCACAAACTGTTCCTGGTGTTTGGGACGAAGAGGGTTATTCAATGAACATTTCTAACCCAGCTGGAATTGCAGAAAGTAATGAGGTTTTCTCTTTGGGCCTTTACCCAAACCCTACAGAAGGAATTTCTACGCTGGATGTAAATTCTACGGTTGCTGGAACTGCTGTTGTTGAGGTTTATTCAATTACTGGATCATTGGTTCAAACATCTGTTAAGCCAATTAGAGTTGGTGCAAATCGTTTGTCCCTTGATTTTACTTCAGTACCTGCTGGCATTTATTTGGTTAAAGCCGACATTAACGGACACCAAGCGCTGGTTAGGACTCAGAAAAAATAAACCGTTCTAAATAGTTTTTGAAAGGCGATGAATCATTCATCGCCTTTTTTTATTTGTGCCCTATTTTATGGGTAACTCAAATTCGAAGTGTTATTTTTACGAGCAATGTCCTTTAGAATAGTTTTTCTTGCCTTGGTTTTAGTGTTGGCTTCGGCTCAGTTATCCGCACAAGTTAACTGTCCTCCCAATCTGCCCCTTACTATAGTGGGGAATACAGATTATTGTATCGGCTCTCTTGGCGCAGAACTTAGCGTTAACGAAACGTATGATGGTTACGAGTGGCTTCCAACTGCTGAGACGAGCCAAAATGTGCTTCTAACTGCTGGTAATTATCAGGTGGTTGTTACTCATTATACCGGTTGTACAGATACAATGGCGTTTGAAGTTTCCCAAGTTTCGAATCCACCACAGCCAACTATTGAGGTAGACGGTCCAACCCAATTCTGTCAAGGAGAAAGAGTGGTTTTATCAGTACCAACTTGGTACCCGTATTATGAATGGAGTTCTGGCTCTGTAAGTGATGAAATAACTATTTTTGAAAGCGGGACATACAATGTTTCTATTGAGGATTGGATTGGTTGTTCTAGCTCTTCCAACTCTATTCAGGTGATTGTTGACCCATTGCCCACAGCAGCATTCTCTCCAAACCTCAACCTGTTTGATATCCAGTTTAACAACCTTTCTTATGATGCTACGGATTACAAGTGGAATTTTGGAGATGGAACCGTAAGCATAGATTTTGAACCAACTCATACCTACACAGATGGCGGGATGCTACCAATGTATTTGGTGGCTTCTAATAATTGCGGTAGTGATACGGCCTTTTTAGAGCTTCAGAGTGTTGGAATTGATGAACAATCAGACCTTTTGAAATACAGGGTTTACCCCAACCCTAGCAATGGGAACTTTTTAATTGAAATGAATCAGGAGCAGATAGTTCCAGTTCAGGTTTTGATATACAGCTTTACAGGACAACTCGTTTATAATGAATTGATTAACTCCGAAATTGGGAATGCCACTATTCAGGTCGAGGAACTCCGAAATGGAGTTTATTTCTTAGAAATTCGTGTTGAGGAATCAGTTTGTGTTGAACGCCTCGTCATTACTGATTAATAAGTGCGGCTTACTAATTTGTGCCGTAGTGAAACATGTTTGCTCGAATGTTGTATAATGCGACATTCAATTGTTCAATTCAGCAAGTAAGTTAGGCGACACTATTTGAAAAAATTGTACTTTAACCCATTGATTTAACCACGAATCAACCCTGAATTTATCGCTCCATATAATATACTGACATGAAGAAAGCTTTACGCGGCCTAATCTCATTTGGACTTCCGCTTTTGACACTTTTTCTCTTACCTACAGAGATAAAAGCGCAATGTCCTGTTGTTATAGACTCAATTGTTGCAGTTGATGTTACTTGTAGCGGAGCCAACGATGGATCAATTTCTATTTACGTTAGTGGAGGATTTCCAGAATATACATATCAAATATTCAACCCTCCCGCACTTCCTCAATCGGTTACCATAACTGCAACAACCTTTACGTTTGCTGGTTTAGGAAGCGGAGCAGGAAATTATACGGTAATTGTGGTAGGGGAAGATGGTGCAGGAAACACCTGTGACCCTGTTTTTAACACAGCCTCGATAAACGACCCAGCACCGTTTAATATTACTGTTACCACTGTAGATGAATCATGTCCAGATAGCAACGATGGTGAGGCTTCTGTTGTTACTTCAGGTGGGGTTGCTCCATATACCTTCGAGTGGCCACCATTTTTAACTACGAACGATACTATTACTGGACTTGATGGGGGTAATTATACGGTGATTGTTACGGACGACAACGGCTGTGATCAGGCCGAACCGTTCACTGTTAATACAACTCCTGACTGGGTCGGTACCCTTTCTGGAACTGACCCAACGTGTTCTGGTGGGAATGACGGTTTTATTACGTCAAGTGGTATTACGGGGGGCGTTCCACCATATTCGTTTAGCTGGACTGGGACGGCTCAAACTACCGAAGACCTCTCGGGCCTATCGGCAGGCTCATACACTCTTACCGTGACAGATGCTACCGGTTGTACACACGTATTTCCAACTGTAACGCTTAATGAACCTACTCCTATTGTTATTGCCGAAAGCCATGTAGAGGTAAGCTGTGATGGACTTACAGATGGGTCAATAAATACCTCTGTTGTTGGAGGGACACTACCGTATACCTATTCTTGGTCAAATGGTGAAGCTACTCAAGACCTTACTGGTATTGGGTCTGGAACTTACCTCCTAACTGTACTAGATGCTAATGGCTGTTTAGGTAATATCTCAGTTACTATATTACCTGGTTCCGCTTTATCAATTTCGGCATTCAGCGTAAACGCTGAATGCAATGAGGCAAATGGGTCTATAGATATTTCCGTTAGCGGAGGTTCCGGAAACTACAGCTATGATTGGCAGCCTGGTTCGATAACGACAGAAGACCTTTCTGGTTTGGATGCCGGAACGTATGATGTCACTGTCACTGACAACACGTTTGGTTGCTCGGACTCTTTGACTGTCAACATCAGCAACTTCCCAGGCCATGAGATCACAGGGATAATAACAGACGGAAGTAACTGCGTTTCCAACGATGGTGAAATTGACATAACCGTGACTGGTGGAAGTGGGGATTTCAGCTACAGCTGGTCTCATGGACCTTCTGTTGATGATGTGACTGGCCTGCCCGCTGAAACGTACACCGTTACGGTTACAGATAATGTCCTTGGATGTATCTCCATTGCAGCATTTAATGTTCAAGGAGAAAACCAAATTGTTGTATCTGCGAATGTAATTGAGCCATCATGTTCAGTTATTAATGGTAGCATAGACTTGAGCGTTTCGGGTGGGTCAGGCCCTTACGTCTATTCTTGGTCAAATGGTGATGTCACTGAAGACATCTCAAACCTTGGTCCTGGAATTTATGCAGTCACCATCACCGATATCAACGGTTGTCCACTAGACACAAGCTTTTCAATTAGCAATGCGGGTGGCCCAACGGTTTCTGCAGTTCTGGACGACCCGAATTGCCCAGGTGGTAGTGATGGCAGCATTGACCTTACAATTTCTGGAGGTGTTGGGCCTTTTGTAGTTAACTGGTCAAACGGTGGCTCTACTGCCTCAATTTCTGGTTTGCCAGGAGGCACGTATGTCGTAACTATAACAGATCAGGGTAGCGGTTGTGTCGTCACAGAATCTTATACACTTACAACGCCTCCTCCTTTCTACGGAAATGTGGATATACAGAACCTAACTTGTGGAGGAGCCGATGATGGTTCTATCGACCTTACCCTTACAGGAGGAACTCCACCGTACACCTTTCTTTGGAATCCTGGCGGTTTTACCACCGAGGATATAAGCGGCTTAAGTGCAGGCAACTATTTGGGCGTTGCAACAGATGCGAACGGTTGTACCACTAGTGGGAATATTCCAATTACTTCTGCCCCAGAATTGGTCATTTTTGAAACACATCAAGACATTACATGTAACGGAGATAATGATGGCTCCATTGACATTTCCGTTTCGGGAGGAACTGGCCCATTTGATTATTTGTGGGAGCCTAACGGAGAAATTACAGAAGACCTAAGTGGCCTTGGTCCTGATACGTATGAAATATTCGTAACAGATGCTGCTGGTTGTGGTGATTCTCTTGAAATTGAAATTCTTGAACCAGCTGTACTTACAAACACGAATAGTTTTAATGATGCAAGTTGCTTTGGCCAGTGCGATGGTGATGCAACAGTTGTAACTGTTGGAGGAACGGGACCGTTCACTTATACATGGACGCCAAATGTCAGCACTGGCCCAACAGCCAGTACCCTTTGTGCAGGAACATATGATGTGTTAATAACGGATGCAAATGGATGTCAAGACTCTGCATCGTTCACGATTACTGACAATCAGCTTCAAGTTGTTGTCAATACCTCGGATGCAGTTTGCAACTCAATTTGTGATGGAGAAGCTACAGCCGTAGTAACGGGAACAAATCCTCCGTTTACGTACGATTGGCAGCCGTCTGGAGGAACTGGCCCCACAGAAATAGGCCTGTGCGCTGGTAACTACACGCTTACGGTTGAAGATGCAGCTGGCTGCTCACTCATTCAAAACTTTACGATTGTAGAACCAGACCCTATCGTTATATCGATGGCAGTAACCGATGTTTCTTGTGAGGGCGGTTCAGACGGAGCCATCGACTTAACCGTTTCAGGAGGAACCCCGGGGTATACATACCAATGGTTTCCACTGGGCCAGACAACTGAAGACATAGAAAATTTACCCGCTGGCGACTACTCAATACTTGTTACTGATACAAATGGCTGTACATCTAGCACAGTTACGCTTGGTGGTTCATTTTCTGGAGGCACTTTGTATTTGCCAGATGGAGATGGAGACTCGTACACCACATCAATAAACGTAACGGGATTCCCTTCTGGGGCTACAATTGTTGGGGCTTCTGATTTTCAAGGTGTATGCATCAATATGGAGCATTCGTATTTAGGCGATCTTGATATCCAGCTCACTTGTCCAAATGGAACAACGGTTGACTTAGTTCAGTCTATAGGTATTGGAACACCAGGCTCGGTGTTTTTAGGAGATGCTTTGGATAACGACCTCGGAAACCCTGGTACTGGTTGGGATTACTGCTGGACGCCTACTCCAACATTTGGTACGATGGCAACGGAGGCAACAAACGGAAATACTGTTCCTGTATCACTTGGAGACGCCTTACCTCCCGGAGACTATACTCCAGTTGAACCGCTTAGCAATTTTGTTGGTTGTGACCTTAATGGTAACTGGACGATTACGGTAACAGATAATTTCGTGGTTGATGATGGTTTCATCTTCGATTGGGACATCAATTTTAACGCTGGTGGTTCAAACGATTCGTTGGCAACTGTTAATGAGCCAGGGCCAATTACGCTTACACCAACCGTAACCGATGCTAACTGTGGGTCTTGCGATGGCGCAATTACCGTAGTTCCTGCTGGTGGAGTTGATCCCTATACGTTCTTGTGGAATACAGGAGCAACAACCGCAACAATCACAAACCTGTGTGCAGGTGTTTATAATGCCGAGGTGACTGATGCAAATGGTTGCTCTCAGAACTTCTTTATCCCAGTTGACAATGTTGGTGGTCCAACAGGAGCAAATGCAATTATTGTTGATGCTTCTTGTTTTGGTGTTTGTGATGGAGAAGCTACCGTTACAGGAATTGGCGGAGCGCCACCCTACACTTATCAATGGGTTCCAGGAGGATTCTCTACCAGCAATGTAACTGGGCTTTGCCAAGGAACATACAATGTTCAGATTCAGGATTCTTTGAATTGCATCTACACCGAAACGGTTGTTATTGGATCGCCAGATGAGATTGTAATTGGTCAAACAATTGTGAACTCGCTTTGTGGCCAGTGTACTGGCGAAATTGATCTTACACCAATATCTGGAACACCACCGTATTCTTACGCTTGGACTCAACCAAGTTTGACTGGAACTAACCCTACAGGTCTGTGTGCTGGAGTTTATAACGTTACGGTTACCGATGGAACCGGCTGTTCAGAGGTAGTTACGTCTCTCATAAACGATATTCCTTCAGCCGCCATTACCATGACAGGGATTGACCCACTTTGTAATGACTCATGTAACGGAGAAGCGATTGCTACTCCAACAGGGGGAACAGCTCCTTTCGCTTATTTGTGGGATGATCCAAACGCACAAACGGATTCAATTGCAAGTGGTCTTTGTGAAGGATTATACACGATTACCCTTACTGATGCCAACGGATGTATTGCAGTTAATCAAGTTAATCTGACCCAACCAAACCCAATTGGTCTTTCCTTGCTGATTATTGATAACGGAACGTGTGGTGGAAACTGTGATGGTGCTATTACTGTTATTCCTTCAGGTGGATCGATTCCGTTCACCTATTTGTGGGATGACCCACTTAATCAAACCACTGCTACGGCAATCGATCTTTGTGCTGGAACATATAGTGTAGAGGTAACCGATGCTAACGGATGTACTGATATAACCACTGGAGTGGTAAACAACCCGGTTGGTTTAACAGCTACCGCTACCGCAACAGATGCAAGTTGTAATGGTGTTTGCGATGGAAGTGCGTTTGTTACACCAGTGGGAGGAACCCCTCCATTTACCTACTTGTGGGATGACCCAGCAGGAACTGTTACCGATACCGCTGTTGGTCTATGTGCGGGTTCATACACTGTAACCGTTACTGATATTAATGGATGCGACTTTGTAGTTCCATTAACAATTGCAGAGCCCGACCCAATCGTAATTACCTTTTCAAACATTGTAAATCTGCAATGCGATGGAATTTGTATTGGCGAGGCTACTGCTGGTGTAATAGGAGGAACAGGTCCTTACACATACCAATGGGATGATGCCCTGTTGCAGAACACGCAAGTAGCCGATAGTCTTTGCGCTAGTTCTTACACGGTAACGGTTACCGATGCAAACGGATGTGTGGCTTCTGAAACTGTTACAATTACTGGTCCAAACGGACTTTCATCAAGTATTATTAGTCAGACAAATGTTAGTTGTAATGCAACGTGTGATGGAATTGCTGTTGTTGAAGCAACTGGTGGTACAGCTCCTTATTCATATCAATGGAATGATGTAAATAATACTGCTAATGATACTATTACTGGTCTTTGTGCAGGAACTTATGGCGTTACCGTTACAGACGCTAATGGCTGTATCTCAGTTTCAACCGTTGTTATCACTGAGCCAAATCCGCTTAGCGCAACAACTACTGCTGATGATGTGAGTTGTTTCGGAGAGTGTGATGGAGAAGCAACAGCTTTCACGAGTGGTGGAACATTCCCTTACACGTATCAATGGAATGATCCAAACAATCAAACCACTTTAACTGCTGTGGGCCTTTGTCCGGGCTCCTATACGGTTACAGTTACTGGCTCCAATGGCTGCATAGCTACAGCGCTAGTTGACATTTTCGAGCCAACAGAAATCACTATTGATACGACCATTGTAGATGCAACTTGCGGACAATGCAACGGTGAAATCACAATTACGCCTGATGGTGGAGTTCCTGGCTATACATACCTGTGGGGTAACGGTGAAACTACCGCATCAATTTCAGGTCTTTGTCCAGGTGTTTATACTGTGGATGTTACGGATGCTATTGGCTGTACTGTAAACTATGATATTGCTGTAAGCAATATAGGAGGACCAACCAGTGCCACAGTAATTACAACTGATGCTTCATGCTTCGGAGTTTGTGATGGAGAAGCAACGGTAACTCCAGTTGGGGGAATTGCACCTTACGATTACCTGTGGGTTCCAGGAGGACAAACTGACGCTACCGTTGCAGGTCTTTGCGCAGGTACGTATAACGTTCAAATTACAGACTCGGCAGGGTGTATTTACACACAACTCGTTACGATTGATGAACCTTCTGAAATCGAAGGAAATGGAAACATCACTTCTGCAACATGTGGCCAGTGTAATGGCGAAATCGTTCTTACTCCTTCTGGAGGAGATGGAGGTCCGTATACTTACTCATGGTCTCCTAGCGTATCCGTAAATGATACTGCTGCAAACCTTTGTGCAGGTATTTATTCGGTTACTATCACCGATAACTCTGGATGCGAGAGTATTGAGACCATTCCCGTAAATAATATTGATGGTCCAGCCGCAACAGCATTCTCTACAGATGCTACTTGCGATGGTTCTTGCGATGGAACAGCTTGGGTAAGCATCTTTGGTGGCACTGCTCCTTATACTGTTGTTTGGGATGACCCAAGTACACAAACAGATACGATTGCAACGGGTCTTTGCGCAGGTCTTTACAACGCAACGATTACGGATGCTAATGGATGCGAATTCACGGCACAGGTTGAAATAGAAGACCCAGACCCAATTTCGCTTAGTCAGATAATTTCAACAGACGCAACCTGTCCTGGAGTTTGTGATGGAACTGCTACGGTTATTCCGTCAGGCGGAACATTGCCATACACGTACAGCTGGCCTTCAGGCGGAACATCGGCCACAGAAACAGGTCTTTGCGCTGGAACGTACACAGTAACAGTTACAGACGCCAATGGATGTGAAGCGCAGCAGTCTGTAACTATTGAAGAACCACCAGTAATCGTAATCACTACAAACACGCTTGATGCTTCTTGCTTCGGTATTTGCGATGGAGAAGCTTATGCTGAAGCCACTGGAGGTTCTGGAGGTTTCACTTATCAATGGAATGATTTGAACGTCACGGCAAACGATACAGCAATAACTCTTTGTGCTGGTACGTATACCGTAGTTGTTACAGACGCAAATAGTTGTACGGATTCTACGGATGTCATCATCAACGAGCCAGATTCTATTGCCATTACCATTACGCCAACCAGCGTTACATGTAATGGAGATTGCGATGGAACCGCTATTGCTGTGGCAACTGGAGGGAATGCTCCTTACGCCTATCAATGGAACGACCCGAATTCAACCGCAAATGATACGGTTGTTGACCTTTGTGCTGGTATCTACGGACTGGTTGTGACGGACTCTTTGGGTTGCACAGCCACATCATCAACAGTTATTTCTGAGCCGCTTGTACTTACGCTGCTCGACTCTGCTATAAATATCACATGTGGAGGAACCTGCGATGGTATTGCTGGAGTGCTTCCACTAGGAGGAACGGCTCCCTACGGTTACTCTTGGGATGACCCGAATCTTTCTACAACTCCGTTTATCACAAACCTTTGCGCTGGAACCTATCAAGTAATCGTAACGGATGCGAACGGCTGCTCAGATTCAACTACTGTTACCATCATAGAACCTCCAGTTCTTGACTCTGATGTTGAGATAACCAATCCAACGTGTGGTGGTGTTTGCGATGGCGAAATAACGCTTTCACCTATCGGAGGAACTCCGGGTTACACGGTTCTGTGGCTACCGAATTTCGAAACTGATACCGCAATTACTGCTTTGTGTGCTGGTCAGTATATCGGCATTTTGGTTGATGCTGCGGGTTGTACGGATACTACTATCGTTAACCTTACAGAGCCACCAATTCTTACGGCTGATATTACTTCGGTTACACAAGTACTATGTGCTGCATCTTGTTCTGCAGAGGCTACGGTTACGCCTAACGGAGGAACACCGCCATTCACGTATGATTGGACCACATCTCCAGTACAAACAGATAGTACAGCAACTGGTCTTTGTGTCGGAATCTGGTCTGTGACTGTAACAGATGATATCGGATGTACGGCTAACGCATCTGTAGCAATCACCGATTCAGCAGCGCTTACCGCTACTGTGCCAATTCCCACTTCTGTTACATGTAACGGAGAAGATGATGGTACGGCAACGGCATTCGCTAACGGTGGAGCTCCACCTTACACATATGCTTGGAGTGATGCGAACTTCCAAAACACACAAACGGCAATTGATCTTGCCCCAGGAACATACACTGTAACAGTTACAGACTCGCAGTCTCCTGCTTGTGTAGTTCAAGCTTCGGTTACGATTATCGAACCAATCGAATTGACGCTTACTGTTAGTGTAACGGATGTTACATGCGGTACCGATTGTGATGGTGTTGGAACAGCAGCTCCAATTGGAGGAACGCCTCCATACGTGATCACTTGGAATGATCCAACAGGGCAAGGAGTTGATTTGTGCGTTGGAACATGGACAGCAACTGTTACAGATGCCAATGGATGTACCACTTTGGCGAGTGCTACAGTTGGCGGCCCAACTGCGATTGTTTCTAATGCCACTTCAGTTGCTTCTACTTGTAGCAACCTTCCAAATGGATCCATCGACCTGACAGTTGTTGGCGGTGATCCGGGGTACACTTTTGCTTGGACTCCAGGCGGTTCTTCAGATGAAGACTTGACCAACGTTGAGTTTGGTGTCTATACCGTGGTTATTACGGATGCAACGGGTTGTTCAATTACCTCGACTTACAGTATTGGAACACTTGTTCAAATTGATGCTGAGGCAGGACTGGATGATACGGTCTGTGTAGCAGAACCAATATTATTGGACGGTACTGGCGGTGGAGATTATCTCTGGAGCCCTTCTGCAACGCTAAGCGACTCTGCTGTTGCGGATCCGATTGCTAACCCAATTGATACAACTACATACATTCTAACTGTAACTATTGGTAACTGTGTAGATGTGGATTCGGTAACTATTTATACCTATGAAACACCTCCAGTAGATGCGGGTGATAGTCTCCAAATCCCCACAGGTGCTTCTATTGGTCTGAACTCAAGTGGTGTTCAGACCGGATGGCAATACAGCTGGGAGCCAGCTGAGTTTCTTGATAATTCAGGGATTACTAATCCATTGGCAAGTCCAGATGAATCAACCACATTCTATGTAACCGTGGTGGATGATAACGGATGTACAAATTTTGATTCAGTTTACGTGGAGGTTCTTCCAGGAATTGATTTCCCTGATGGTATTTCTCCGAATGGTGATGGAATCAATGACACATGGATTATTGACAACATTGAACTGTTTGATGACGCAATTGTGGAGGTGTATAACCGGTGGGGGCAGATGCTATTCCAGTCTGCACCGGGCTATCCCGTTCCTTGGGACGGCCGATTTAAGAGCAAAGACCTGCCCGTTGGTACGTACTACTATGTGATCTACTCAGACAACTTTGAGGATCCCTTTACTGGACCAATCACAATAATCAGATAATGATGAAGAGAATTCTATATATATCAGTCCTTTTTATCGGGTTTTCCCTTTCATCTTATGGGCAGCAGGTTCCGCAGTACAGTCAGTACATGCTCAATGATTATATACTCAACCCAGCCACTACTGGCCAGCACGATTACTGGGAAGTGAAATCCAATAACCGGCTTAACTGGGTGGGTATTACAGACGCTCCAAGAACGTTTATTCTATCTACTCACGGCCCTTTTAAAAAGAAGAATATGGGAATGGGAGGTTCCGTGTTTGCAGATATTACAGGACCTACAAGTCGTGTTGGTTTCTATTTGTCTTATGCATATCACCTCAAACTATCTAAGTCATTAAAGTTGGGAATGGGATTGAGTTTTGGTCTTCTTCAGTATCGAATTGACGGAACTAAAGTGACACTGCGAGACAATGGAGACCCAATATTCCCAAATCAGATGATGACGGTTTACACAGCCGATGCAACATTTGGATTGAATTTGAAACACAAGAATTTCAACGTTGGAATTTCGTTGCCACAGCTGATTGGTAATGACCTCAAATTCTTGGAAAACCAAGAAGACACGGACAGTAAACTAGCGCGTCATTATATGTTGATGGGAGGTTATACATTCCATGTTGGCGATTTCGGCATCATGCCAAATTTATTAGTGAAATATGTAGTTCCAGCGCCACCACAATTTGATGCTGGGGTTAAATTTGATTGGAGAGATCAGATATGGCTCGGAGCTTCTTATCGCCATGAGGATGCTGTTTCTTTCATGGGCGGATTCGCGTATAAAGACTATTTGGTATTCGCTTATAGCTATGATTTAGCCACTTCAAACCTTAGAAACTATTCTACAGGAACGCATGAAATGATGGTTGGGGTCCGATTCCGTCCTTGGAAGAAAGTGGCTACTGAAAATCCAGAAGTTGCCTCGGCCGGAGCTGAAGAATAAGTATTCTTTTAGGCGGAACAGTTACCATTATTATGGTTATGCATTAGTTTAAAACTATGTGATTTCATACATTTGCCCGCCTGAAAATGGGCACTACTCCTGAGAACATTCATACTACGTTTGATAAACTTCTTCAAAGAGAAGACAAGGAGGGTATGCTTAAACAGAACGGACTTGTTGTTTGGATGACCGGTTTATCTGGTTCCGGAAAAACAACAATTGCCGTTGCGTTGGAGCAAATGCTATCTGAAAAAGGAGTGTTGACTCAGGTACTTGATGGAGATAATATCCGTTCAGGAATCAACAATAATCTCAGTTTTACCGAGGAAGACCGAAAGGAGAATATCCGGAGAATTTCTGAAGTTTCTAAGCTGTTTGTTAATTGTGGAATTGTAACTCTTAACTGCTTTGTGAGTCCTACCAAAGACATCCGCCAGCAGGCGAAAAGCATTTTGGGTGATGATATGGTTGAGGTTTTTATCAATACGCCATTTGAGGAATGTGAAAAACGTGATGTGAAAGGTTTGTACGCCAAAGCTCGCGCAGGAGAAATAAAGAACTTTACAGGGTTGGATGCGCCATTTGAAGCGCCCGAAAATCCTTTTGTGGAGATTATAACCGTTGGCAATTCGGTAGAGCAATGTGCCAAGCAGATTTACGATGCGGTGTTACCGCTTATTAGAAAATAATTGATGGAATCATCTTATAAATTGACGCATTTAAGAGAACTGGAGTCTGAGTCCATGTTCGTATTAAGGGAAGTTGCTGCCCAGTTTGAAAACCCTGTTCTCTTGTTTTCAGGTGGGAAAGATTCTATTGTAGTAGCTCATTTAGCTCGAAAGGCGTTTTGGCCAGCTAAAATCCCTTTTCCATTGATGCACATCGATACTGGTCACAATTTCTCTGAAACGATGGAGTTTCGGGATAAATTTATGGATAAGATTGGAGCACGATTAATTGTTGCTTCAGTACAGGATAGCATTGACCAAGGAAAGATAGTAGAAGAGAAGGGGTTTAATGCGAGCAGAAACGCACTTCAAATTACCCCATTACTTGATGCTATTGAAGAGCATAAGTTTGATTGTGCTTTGGGTGGTGCAAGACGGGACGAAGAAAAAGCTCGAGCTAAAGAACGCTTCTTCTCTCACCGAGACGATTTTGGACAATGGGATCCGAAAAACCAGCGCCCTGAGTTGTGGAATCTATTC